>Ga0209555_10001965_pt1 | contig 14981 bp, 7 predicted proteins | sample SaaInl85LU_5_DNA_FD_184643 | JGI IMG/M metagenome (GOLD analysis project Ga0209555, IMG submission 184643) | Marine microbial communities from expanding oxygen minimum zones in the Saanich Inlet - ESP_85LU_5_DNA (SPAdes) (version 2) | ecosystem: Environmental > Aquatic > Marine > Intertidal zone... | reverse complement strand
AACCCGCGAACAATCCGTGTGCAAGTGGTATCTTTGCCTTCTTCCGAAAGCGAGAGAAAATGCTGAATTTGGTACTGTTTGGCCCACCGGGGGCAGGGAAGGGCACGCAGAGCGCGTTCCTGGTGGAAACCTTTGATTTGGTTCACCTGAGCACTGGAGACATTTTCCGGGCGAATATCAAGGGAGAAACAGATTTGGGCCAATTGGCCAAATCCTACATGGACCAAGGCCACCTCGTGCCTGACGATGTCACCATTCGCATGCTCGAATCGGAGGTCAATCGGCACCCGGGCGCGCAGGGTTTCATTTTTGACGGCTTTCCCCGGACGACTGCCCAAGCTGTTGCGCTCGATGATTTCCTGGCCGCCAAGGGCACAGCGATCACTTGCATGCTCGCGTTGGAGGTTCCGGAGGAGGAACTGCGAGCGCGGTTGATGAAGCGCGCAGAGACGTCCGGTCGGCCGGACGACGCCGACCCAGCGGTCATTCAAAAGCGGATTGATGTGTACAAAGCCGAGACGGCGCCTGTGGCCAGCCATTATGCGGAAGCGAGCAAGTTCACGGGTGTAGATGGCGTAGGGAGCATTGAGGAAATCGCGGAGCGCCTCAGCGCTGCCGTGGAATTGCACAAGGGATAGGCGAGGCGCCCTGGGTTTCCTGGGCGATTGAACCCCCACAAATCACATCGAGATTGGCCAGCCAAAACTTTGTTGACTACGTCAAAATTTGCTGTCGTTCGGGCCGGGGAGGTCCTGGTTCGACGCACATGCACCGCAGCAAAATCACATCCAAGGGCGGACCTGATGGTGGGGATGGTGGCCGAGGTGGCCATGTGATCGCGCGCGGAAATCGGAATTTTTGGACGCTTTTGCACCTCAAGTACAGAAAGCACGTGATTGCCAAACCTGGCGAGCCGGGCACCGGCCAGCACAAGCATGGCGCAGACGGTGCGGATGAGTTCATCGACGTGCCATTGGGCACCGTCATTCGTGACGCCGAAACAGGGGAGGTCCAAGTCGAAATCACCGACGACGGCCAGGAGGTGATCATCACTCCTGGCGGCAGAGGCGGACTGGGCAACGACCATTTCAAATCATCGGTGCGCCAAGCGCCTCGTTTCGCGCAGCCCGGGGAAGATGGCCTGGAGGAGTGGAAGATTCTCGAATTGAAATTGCTGGCAGATGTTGGATTGGTGGGCTTTCCCAATGCCGGCAAGTCCACCTTGCTGAGTGTGGTCAGCGCGGCAAAACCTGAAATTGCGGATTACCCCTTCACCACGCTGCGGCCGAACCTCGGCATGGTGTCTCACCGCGATGACCGCTCCTTCGTGATGGCGGACATCCCTGGCATCATCGAAGGCGCTGCCGAGGGCAAGGGGCTGGGGCTGCGCTTCTTGCGTCACATCGAACGGAATCCGGTGCTTCTCTTTTTGGTCCCAGCAGACAGTGATGACATCGCTCAAGAGTACAAAACCCTGCTTGGTGAACTCGAAAAGTTCAATCCAGAACTGCTTACAAAAGAACGGATCCTGGCCATTTCGAAGGCCGATTTGCTCGATGACGAATTGCAGGCGGAAATGACGGCAGAACTGGCAGCAGACGGCCTTGCGCCGCTCTATTTCTCCAGCGTGGCCCAGGTGGGCCTCACCGCTTTGAAGGACCGGATCATGCAAGCCATTGACCGACCGATATGAGCCTTGCCGCCCACTTGAACATTGATCGGGAAGTCGCTGATGCCATCGCCTCCGGCCAGCCGGTCGTGGCGTTGGAATCGACGATCATTGCTCACGGCATGCCGTACCCCGAAAACCTCGAGACCGCCCAGGCCCTCGGGGCCATCATTCGGGACGAAGGGGGAGTGCCAGCCGTCATCGCTGTGGCAGACGGGGCCATTCAGGTGGGGTGCAGCCCTGCGTTGCTCGAGCAGCTGGCCACCGCGTCGGACGTGTGGAAGGTGAGCCGAAGGGACATGGGCATGGCCTTGGCGCAACGAGCGCTCGGGGCGACGACCGTCAGTGGGACGCTCATCGGTGCGCATCTTTCCGGCATTCGGACCTTTGTCACTGGAGGCATCGGCGGCGTGCACCGCGGGGTGGGGGAGACTTGGGACATTTCAGCCGATTTGCCCGAGCTCTCTCGGTCAGAAGTGGCTGTGGTGAGTGCTGGGGCCAAATCCATTCTCGACCTTCCCAAGACCCTCGAATCCTTGGAGACAGCCGGTGTCCCTGTTATCGGATGGGGCACGTCGGAGTTCCCCGCCTTTTTCACGCAGGGATCGGGTTTGCCGCTGGTCCATTCCACCTCGGACCCTGCCATAGTTGCGGCTGCCATGGATGCCCAGTGGTCTCTGGGCCTCGGTGGCGGGCTGTTGATTGCGAACCCTGTTCCAGACGAAGCGGCAGCCGACCCGGCCATGATTCAGGCGGCAACGGAGGCGGGATTGCGCGCTGCGGCCGAACAAGGCATTCACGGGAAAGCCACCACGCCTTTCCTTCTGGGCTTTATCAAGGAAGCCACGGAAGGCAAATCCTTGTCCGCCAACCGCGCCCTGGTCATGAACAACGCCAGGGTGGGTGCCCAAATCGCCCGGGCATACGCCGACCGGCGCCGCGCCTGACGCCGTGTCTGATTGCGAGCGCACATCGCTGGAGCCAGAATGCGTATTTTCGCGTCATGAAGGACGCAATGAACGACGCCAACACCACACCCACTTCACACACAGAAACCGCAAACAATCAGGACTTTCGAGCGCTGATGCTCGCTGATTATCGTTTGGCATGCATGAGCAGGGAGGCTTCTCTGCTCGGTCGGAAGGAAGTGCTGGGGGGCAAGGCGAAGTTCGGGATCTTCGGGGATGGCAAGGAATTGGCCCAAATCGCGCTGGCGAAATTTCTTCGCCCCGGCGACTGGCGAAGCGGCTACTACCGCGACCAAACGCTCATGATGGCCCTCGATCTGCTCAGCGTGCAGCAATACTTTGCGGCGCTGTATGCGGACACAGATTTGGCCCACGAACCCACCAGTGGCGGCCGGCAGATGGGCGGTCACTTCGCCACCCGTTTCCTCGACGAACATGGGCAGTGGATGAGCCACCTCGACCAAGTCAACAGTTCTGCTGACATCAGCCCCACAGCCGGTCAGATGCCCAGGTTGCTGGGTTTGGCGCAAGCTTCCAAACTTTACAAACAACTGCCCGAAGCCGCGGCTGCAAGACCGGGATTTACCGATGGCGGTCAGGAAATTGCCATCGGCACCATCGGCGATGCAAGCACTTCAGAAGGGCCATTCTGGGAAACCATGAATGCCGCTTGCGTGCTGCAGGTTCCATTGCTCATGAACGTGTGGGATGATGGCTACGGCATTTCGGTGCCCAAGCAGTTCCAAACCACAAAATCCAGCATTTCTGAGGCCTTGAGCGGGTTTGAAATCAGCGACGGCACAAACGGCATGCTGATCTACAAGGTCAAAGGTTGGGACTACCCCGCCTTGGTGGCCACGTATGAGGAGGCCATCCGCCGGTGCCGGGAGGAGCAAGTGCCTGTTTTGGTACACGTCGAGGAAGTCACCCAACCACAGGGACACTCTACCTCCGGTTCGCACGAGCGATACAAATCTCCGGAGCGGATGGCCTGGGCCAAGGAGTATGACTGCCTGGCGCAATTCGGCAATTTCTTGATCTTGGAAGGTGCCGCCACTGAGGAGGACTTGGTGGCCATCGGCAAGGAGGCGAAGAAGGCCGTTCGAGCTGAGCAAAAGGCCGCTTGGGCTGCATTTCGCCAGCCCGTGGAAGCTGAGCGGGACGCGGTTTTGGCCTTGTTGGACCAAACCGGCCCCGCCACCGCCCCCATCCGCGCCGCCCTCGCAGGAGCGATGGACCCTGGCCGTTCGGACATTCACCGCGCCGCCCGTGAGGCGCTGTATGCTACCCTCCGGGAGGATGGCCCTGCCCGACGTGCCCTGGCCCAATGGCTGAGTGCCCAGCAAGCCGTGAACCGAGCCCGGTATTCGAGCCATCTTTACAGCGATTGCACGGACAGTGCTTTGCAGGTGCTGCCCGTTCCGCCCGTGTACCCTGACGAGCCTGAGCTTGTGGATGGGCGAGTGGTCCTTCAGCGGAACTTTCGCGAAATTTTCAGCCGGTATCCCGAGGTGGTGACCTTCGGCGAGGACACCGGCAAGATTGGCGGAGTCAACCAAGCGATGGAAGGCATGCAAGCGGAGTTTGGCGACATCCGCGTCAGCGACACGGGCATCCGCGAAGCCACCATCGCCGGCCAGGGCATTGGGCTCGCCATGCGCGGTTTCCGGCCCATCGCTGAAATTCAGTACCTCGATTATTTGTACTACTGCCTCCAAATCCTGCGTGACGACGCCGCCACAGTCCGATATCGCTCGGCCGGGGGGCAAAAAGCCCCCGTTATCGTTCGGACACGGGGGCATCGGTTGGAGGGAATTTGGCACAGCGGTTCCCCAATGGGTGCCATCATCAATTCGCTCCGGGGCATGCACATTTGCGTCCCGCGCAACATGACCCAAGCCGCCGGCATGTACAACACCCTGCTCGCTGCAGAAGAACCGGCCTTGGTCATCGAATGCCTCAATGGCTACCGATCCAAGGAGCCGCTCCCCACGAATTTGGGCGATTTCCGTGTCCCGCTTGGCATTTGTGAAGTGGTTCTGCCGGGAACGGACATCACTGTGGTTTCCTACGGGTCGACGCTCAACATCGCCATGAATGCGGCAGAAGTGCTCAAATCGCAGTTCGACATCTCTGTGGAGCTCGTCGATGCGCAAACCCTCCTGCCATTCGATCGAACGGGCGTGTGTCAGGCATCTGTGGCAAAAACAAACCGCTTGTTGGTGGTCGATGAAGATGTACCGGGAGGAGCTGCCGCCTATTTGTTGGAGGCCATTGTTTCAGGCCAAAGCGCCTTCGCCCACCTCGACAGCCGCCCCGAAACCCTGACAGCGCAGCCGCACTTGCCGCCCTATGGCACCGATGGAGATTACTTCAGCAAGCCAAGTCGGGAGGACATCGTGGAACGCGTTTTGGGCATCATGAATGAGGCCGATCCCAACCGCTTCCCCGCCCTGATCCCCTAGTCTCCCTCGTCTCCCTCGTCTCCCTAGTCACCCTAGTCACCGTGGTTACCGAAACACTCCATCTCCGCACCCCATTCATCGACCTCATGCAGGCGCTCAAAGCCACCGGGAATGCCGCCACAGGAGGCGACGCCAAATGGATGGTGGAAGAAGGACGCATCCGGATCAACGACGAAGTTGACCCAGAGTTTCGCAAGCGGAGAAAGTTGCGCGCTGGGGACAAAGTCTTCATCGACCAGTCCATTTGCATTGAAATCCATTCAGCCGAGGGGTGATGGATTGTTTGGTGTGAAGAAAAAAAGTCGCGTCCTGAGGACAGGGTTGTTGGGAAATTCGGTTAATTCGAAGTCCACACTGAATCCAACCTGTTGACCATGCGATTGTCTTACTCCTTCGCCGTGACGGCATGCGTTTTGTCATTTTTGATGTTGGCCTCGGCTGCATCCGCTCAAGTTGCCTTGCGTGGACGGGTTTTGGACGGAGAGTTGGGCGATCCGATTTTCTCGGCCAACGTCATCGTCAAGGGAACGACGCAAGGAGTGACGACGGATTTCGATGGGCTGTTTCGCATTGAAGTGCCCGCCCTGCCAGTGACGTTGTCGGCAAGTTTCATTGGTTATGCGACGAAGGAGGTGGTGGTGACCCGAGCCGAGGACGATTTGGTCTTCAAACTCGTTACAGATCAAATCCTCATCGATGCTGCAGAAGTGGTGGGCGATCGAATCAGCGAGAAGCAGAAGCAAGCCCCGTTGACGGTGGAATCCATGGATGTTTTGGCCATCAAAGAGGCGCCCTCAGGCAATTTTTACGAAGGACTCGGAAATCTGAAGGGTGTCGATGTGACCTCCGCCAGTCTCGGCTTCAAGATCATCAATACGCGGGGGTTCAATTCGACATCCCCTGTCCGTTCCCTGCAGTTGATCGATGGCATTGACAACCAGAGTCCTGGTCTGAATTTCTCGTTGGGAAATTTTCTGGGGGCATCGGATTTGGATGTCAAAAGTGTAGACATCGTCGCGGGTGCGTCATCGGCGTTTTACGGCCCTGGCGCTTTCAACGGGGTGGTTTCCATGGAGACCAAATCGCCTTATCAATTCCCCGGAATCAGCCTCTCGCTGAAGCGAGGCGAACGAAACTTGAATGAAGTCGCTGTGCGCTATGCGGATTACACCGTCAACGAATCGGGAGATCCGGTCTTTGGTTTCAAATTGAATGCCTTTCGGTTCAATGCGGACGACTGGCAAGCAACGAATTACGACCCGGTGGATGGCTCATTGTTCGGCTCGGACAATGCCGGCGGGTTTGACGCGGTCAACGTTTATGGGGATGAGTACCGCCCAGTGTTTGATTTCAGCGGGGACAACTCACAAAACGCACGGGGCTTGGGGGCATTCTTCCGAACAGGGTACCGCGAGGCGGATTTGGTGGACTATGGCACGGAGAACTTGAAGTTGAGCACTGCCTTGCACTGGCGCATCGACCCGGAGGCGACTTATGAATCCCCTGAACTGGTGTATGGATTTTCATCGGGATTTGGCACGACGGTCTACCAAGGAGACAACCGTTTCAGCCTGCGGGACATCGAGTTCTACCAGCACAAGGTGGAATTCCGAAAGCCAGGAAAATGGTTCATTCGAGGTTACCGAACGTCGGAAGATGCCGGCAATTCGTACGATCCTTATGCGACAGCATTGCGGTTGCAGGAGGAGACCCGGTCGGATTACAATTATTCGAAGGTCTACTACCGCTATTGGGTGGACAGCATTGTGCCGGGGATCAACCAAACCTGGCCAGATTTGGTCCAAATCGGTGTCGACCCAGAATTCGGGTTCCCCATCTTCGGTTATGAAGATGGCGCCATTGATTCATGGTATGCGGCGAATTCCGACTCGCTCAGCATGTGGCACAACATGGTTGAGAATTGGACAAACTCGGGTTATGCGGGCCTGGGCGATGTGGCACAGGAGCCATTGGGCCATTTGACCCCGGGTACCCCTGCGTTTCAGGAGGCTTTTGATCGCATCACGGCGGGAAAGAACAACGAAGAGGAACAGGGCACGCGTTTTTTCGATCGTTCCAGTTTGGTTCACCTGCACGGGGAGTACATCTTTCAACCGGAATTTGTCGACGAGTGGCGGGTGGGTGCGAATTTCCGCCGTTACACGCCAGACAGCGACGGCACCATTTTCTCCGACACGGCAGGCACGGTGATTACAAACAGCGAGTTTGGCATGTACACAGGCGCAAATCGGCGATTCTTGGAGGACAAATTGATTGCCACCGCCACCGTGCGGGCGGACAAGAACCAAAACTTTGATTTGGTCGTTTCGCCTGCTGCGAGTTTGGTGTATACCCCAAGCGACAACGACTACCTGCGCTTGTCGTTCAGTTCGGCTTTGCGCAACCCGACCTTGGCGGATCAGTACCTGTTTTTGGATGTCGGACCGGCGACATTGGTGGGCAATCTCAATGGGGCCAATGATTTGGTCACTTTGTCGAGCTTCGTGGATTACCGGGAATCCATCAGTTCTGCCAATGGATTGCCCTTCGGCAACCTCGATACCCTGCAGTATTTTGACATCGCCCCGCTTCGACCTGAGCAAGTCAGAACCATTGAGGTCGGTTACAGAACCACGTTGGGGGAAAAGATTTACGTCGATGCCGGGTACTACTTCAGCAGGTACAACCACTTTATTGGTTACAACATCGGTTTGGATGTCAAATTCGAGAATCCTGATTTCCCACAATCCATTACCGGCGTGGATGTGTATCGCTATGCTGCGAACTCCGTCAATGAAGTGACGACGCAAGGATTTTCGATAGGTCTGAACTATTACATCAACAACCAATTCATGTTGGCGGGCAATTACAGCTGGAACCAATTGCTCAAGGCCGACGAAGACGACCCCATCATCCCCGCTTTCAATACGCCGGAACACAAATTCAATGTTTCCTTCAGCGCACGAGACTTGAAACTTCGGGAACGGTCCACCTGGGGGTTCAGTTTGAACTACAAATGGGTCGAGGGTTTCGATTTCGAAGGTTCCCCGCAATTCACAGGGTTTGTGCCCACGTTTGACTTGCTTGACGCCCAAGTCAGTGCCAACATCGAACAGCTCCACACGACATTCAAAGTCGGTGGGTCCAACTTGCTTCAGAACATCCACATCGAAACTTACGGTGGCCCTGCCGTGGGAAGGTTGATGTACGTCAGCGCTGTGTACGACTTCAACCACCGGAAATGAGCGAGATGGGCTGAGGGTCAGCAGGGTTCCGGCCCCATTAAAACGCATCTTCATCGCGAAAAAAGTGTGATTCATACACGACTGAGCGGAAATTTGATTACCTTTCCGTTCAAACTGTCGGGTTGAACCTACGAATCCAACATGAATCCAAATCGCATGAAGAAATTGCTCATGTGGGCAGCTGCGGTCTCCTTGGGGGTCACCAGTGCTCAGGCGCAGACGCGCTATTTAGACGAGGTCTTTGACGAAGTCAATGTGACCTCGGACGTCGTTTATGGCCAAAACATCACCGTTCTGACGGCACTTCAAGGCTTGCCGCCCGCCCCAGAGGATTTGAAAATGGACATCTACGAACCAGCAGGGGATTCAGAAACGGATCGTCCGCTGTTGCTGTACTTTCACACAGGCAATTTCCTGCCGCCGTTTGTCAATGGCAGTCCGCTTGGCACGAAAGGAGACAACACGGCCGTTGAGATTTGCACACGTTATGCAAAGAAGGGCTACGTCGTGGCCTCCGTGGATTACCGACTGGGTTGGAACCCGCTTGCCTCGACGCAAATTGAGCGGACAACGCAGTTGATTCAGGCGGCCTATCGTGGTGTTCAAGACAGCCGAACAGCCGTACGCTATTTCAGAATGACGGAAGCAGAAGAAGGGGACCCTTATGGCATTGACCCGACGAAAATCGGAATGATTGGAGAGGGCACCGGTGGATACATCACGATGGCTTCTGCCACCATTGAGTCCTACAATGACATCATTCTTGACGATGCGGGCAGCCCCATCACAAAGTTTTGGTACGATCCGGGGACTGGTCAACAAATCCCCATGGTGATCGAGGGCATCCACGGCAACCCTGATGCCACAAACGACGGATTCGCTCCAGCTTCTGCGGGTGGATTTCAGTTGTGCATGGCGAACCATGCGGGCTACAGCTCGGACTTCAACTTTCAGATGAACATGGGGGGGGCTTTGGGTGATTTGAATTGGCTGGACGAAGGAGACATGCCGATGGTTTCTTTTCAAACGCCTTATGATCCATTTGCCCCATATGAAACTTCTGTTTTGATTGTTCCGACCACGAATGAACCTGTTGTGGAGGTGTCTGGTGCTTATGATGTTCACCAAGAAATCAATGGTTACGCGTCGAACAACAATGCAGTTTTCGCTGATTTCGGCTTGGAGGATGCAGCTGCAGCGAACAACAACGGCTGGGATGGGCTGTTCCCTGTGATGAATCAATTGGATGCCAATGGGAATCCAACGGAGCCATTCGACAGCGCGCCATGGCAGTGGTGGGATTATGATGCTGCCGCGGCCATTGATCCGCAAGTTGCTGCCACACAATTGTCCCTCAATCCAACGATGGGAGAGGCAGAGGCGTTCTCTTGGATTGCTCAGATTGACGACTACAACACACCACGGATGGGCTTGGCCATGGGGGTGCTGAATGAAAATTCGTTCACGTCCCAAGTGCGCTACATCGATGAGGTCTTCGAAGATGTTGAGGTGACCTCGGGGGTGGTATATGGAGAAAATATCACGGTGATTCCTGCACTGCAAGGCATGCCGCCAGCCCCAGAAAATTTGCTCCTTGATATCTATGAACCAGCAGGCGATTCGGAGACAGAGCGTCCCTTGATTCTTTATTTCCACACAGGCAATTTCCTGCCACCCTTCCTCAATGGTGGGCCTTTGGGTTCAAGAACTGACAACGCAGCGGTCGAAATTTGTTCACGCTTTGCCCGGATGGGTTATGTCGTGGCTTCCGTCGATTACCGTTTGGGATGGAACCCACTCGCAGCGACTCAGCAGGAACGCACGATCCAGTTGATTCAAGCCGCCTACCGCGGTGTCCAGGACAGCCGCACAGCTGTTCGTTACTTTCGCAAAACGATCGCAGAGGAGGGCAACCCCTTCGGCGTGGATGGATCCAAAATTGCAATGTTCGGAGAGGGTACTGGGGGTTACATCACCTTGGCATCATCGACCATTTCAAACTACAACGACATCATTCTCGACGACGCAGGCAGCCCCATCACAAAGTTTTGGTACGATCCAGGGACGGGTCAACAAATTCCCATGGTGATCGAGGGCATCCACGGCAACCCCGATGCCACAAACGACGGCTTCGCCCCAGCGTCTGCCGGAGGATTCCAGTTGTGCATGGCGAACCACGTGGGCTACAGTTCTGAGTTCAACTTTCAGATGAACATGGGCGGCGCGATGGGTGACTTGAATTGGTTGGATGAGGGCGACATGCCCATGGTCTCCTTCCAGTCCCCACACGACGCCTTTGCGCCATATGAGACGGGTGTGCTGATTGTCCCCACCACAAATGAACCTGTGGTGGAAGTGTCTGGAGCCTATGACATTCATGCCGAGATCAACGGCTATGCGAACAGCAACAACGCGCCTTTTGCTGAATTGGGCTTGCCTGATCCGGCTTCGCAGAACAACAATGGCTGGGATGGATTGTACCCCGTGTTGAACAACTATGTGAACGGTGAGCCGTCAGAGCCTTTCGATGGGTCACCATGGGCATGGTGGGATTACGATGCCGTTGCCGCGATTGACCCAGAATTGGCAGCGACCCAATTGACACTCAACCCCACCATGGGGCCGGATGAAGCGAGTGCTTGGATTGATGTGATTCAGGAATACACCGCTCCCAGATTGGCGGTTTCTCTCGAACTGGCTGAACTTGGGCCGGGTTGTACCGATTCCGAGGCTTGCAACTACAACTCCTTGGCCACCTCAGACGATGGCAGTTGCGAGTACGCAGCGGAAGGTTTTGATTGCGATGGCAATTCGACAGTGATTCCAGGTTGCACCAGCCCAATCGCTTGCAACTACGACAATGCGGCCAACGAGGATGATGGTTCTTGTGACTTCTTGGAAACCACCCTTCCTACTGGCGCCGAGGTGCCTTGGTTGGTGGGGTTGACTTTGTCTGGGACAGATCTTGAGCCATTTTCAGCCGGTTGTGAAGCGGATGGTGGGGTGAATCCAAATGTTTCTGTCAATGGTGTGATCATGGGTGACGGCACAGGCGGACCATTGATGGTGTCCAACATCACCGACCCGACGGGCTTGTTGGCTGAACTGGTCGGTGTGGCGAGCATTACGCAGTTTGGAATTTGCGGCAACAACATCGGTGTGAACATCGGAGGCTCCATTGTATTCCTTGTGGAGAACAATGGGGTTTGGAGGTCTGCGGTCCCTGTTTCAGGTGCGCAATACCTCTGGGTGGCGCCGATCACTGCGTTCCCTGTAGGGTGCGGCGATCCCAATGCTTGCAACTTCACTGCTCCTTGTGACCTGAGCTTGGCTTGCGATTACACAGATACAGATGGTGATGGGGTCTTGGACTGCAATGAAGTGGTGGGTTGTCAGGATGCCGAAGCGGACAACTACAACCCCAACGCAACAGATGCAGGGACTTGCAATTACAACGGATGCACGGATCCAGAAGCCCAGAACTACAATCCTGGGGCAAACGTGGACAACGGGTCTTGTTCTTATTTGGTGACTTTCCGGGTCAACATGTCGAATGAAGACGTTTCCGCCATGGGTGTTCACTTGGCTGGTGGCTTCCAGGGATGGGATCCAGGTGCCACGTTCGTCCCAGCAGTGGGGTACGGCATCCATGAAATCACCATCGCGTTGGCGCAAGGCACTTACGAGTACAAGTTTGTCAACGGCAACGAATGGGGAATGGATGAAAGTGTTGGCGACTGCGGCAATGGCGGGAACCGTGTGATCACCGTTTCTTCGAATGCAACCACAGAAGGCGCCTGCTTCAACAGCTGCGAGCTGTGCGCGGGATGCACAAACCCGATGTTTGCCGAGTACAACCCTTTCAATGGTGAGGATGATGGCACTTGTTTGACTGAGGTTGTTCCAGGGTGCACGTACATGGATGCCGAGAACTATGATGCAAATGCCACCGAAGATGATGGCACTTGCTCCTTTGTCGGCTCTTCATGTCAGGGAGACTTCAACAATGACGGAACCATTGGTACGCCGGACTTGTTGGCGTTTTTGAGTGCCTTCGGTGCGCCTTGTGCTGAGTAAGCGATTTCTTTGTTCCCTTGTGGAGAGCGCAGTTCCGTGAAGGGGCTGCGCTCTTCGTTTTGGCACAAAACTTGGAAGCAAAACATGAGATGAGCGTTTTCCACAAATTGCATTTCTGAACGAATGCAAATCCACTATGATTCTTGCGGGAAGACGCGTAACTTGCACCTACAGATAGAAATTCTCAAACCATGAAAAAGTTTTTTACTGCGTTCGCCCTCCTGATGGGCATGGTCAGCATGGGATTTGCTCAGCAAGTCGCCAATGGTCCTCTGATCGGATTGGACAAGGAAGTGCATGACTACGGTACAATTGAGCAAGGTGCTGATGGTGGATGTGAGTTCACTGTGACCAATGACGGGACGGAGCCCTTGATCATCTCGCGCTGCAAAGGCTCTTGCGGCTGCACGGTGCCGAAGTGCGAGAAGGACCCCATCATGCCTGGTGAGAATTCAAAAATCACAGTTCGCTACGACACGAAGCGCATCGGACCGATCAACAAGAGCGTGACCATCACCTCGAACGCTGCAAATGAGCCGACAAAGGTGATTCGCATCAAGGGCAAGGTGGAGGCTGCAGATGCTGGAGCTGGTGCGCCGACAAAGGCCCCTGCAGCAGGTGCGCCGACGAACAAGCAATAATCCGACTACGGAAAATTTGATTGGTGCTGCCCCGAGGAGACTCGGGGCAGCTTTTTTTGTCCGAATTTTGGGCAGTGCAATGTTTTGATTTGAAAGACGCCAGACGACCCAAGCGATGATCCACGAAGAAAACAATTCCCTCCCGACGACCTATGATGCCACGACCTGCGAAGACAAGTGGTACGCCTACTGGATGGAGCACAAACTTTTCAAATCGACACCTGACCATCGCGAGCCTTACACGGTGGTGATTCCACCGCCCAATGTCACGGGCGTGTTGCACATGGGGCACATGCTCAACAACACCATTCAGGATGTTTTGGTGCGTCGGGCGCGAATGCAGGGCAAGAATGCCTGCTGGGTGCCGGGAACCGACCACGCGTCGATTGCCACAGAAGCCAAGGTGGTGCGGCGCTTGCGGGAGCAGGGCATCAAAAAATCTGATCTCACGCGCGATGACTTTCTCAAGCATGCTTGGGATTGGACAGAAGAGCATGGTGGAATCATCCTGGATCAACTCAAGAAATTGGGCGCCAGTTGCGATTGGGATCGCACCCGTTTTACGCTCGACGAAAAGTATTACGAGGGGGTAGTGGACACCTTCATCGACCTCTTCAACAAGGGGTTGATTTATCGGGGGGTTCGGATGGTCAATTGGGATCCGGTCGCTTTGACGGCCTTGAGTGATGAGGAGGTCTTGCACAAAGAAGAACATGGCAAGCTCTATCACGTCCGATATCAAGTGGTCGGTGGAGACGATGAATGGCTCACGATTGCCACCACGAGGCCGGAAACCATCTTGGGAGATACTGCGATTTGCGTGCATCCCGAAGACGAGCGGTACACGCATCTGCACGGAAAGTCGGTCATTGTGCCGATTTGCGGTCGAGAAGTGCCCATCATTTTGGATGATTATGTGGACAGGGAATTCGGAACGGGTTGCCTGAAGGTGACACCTGCCCATGATGTCAATGATTATGATTTGGGCCAAAAACACGACCTCGACACCATCGACATCCTCCATCCGGATGGGCGGTTGAATGAGCATGGCGGGGCCTACGAAGGAATGGACAGGTTCGCCGTTCGCAAGCAAATCGCAAAGGACCTCGAAACATCTGGGCATCTTGTCAAAGCGGAGGACTACACGAACAAGGTGGGGCGTTCCGAGAGAACGGATGCCGTGATTGAGCCGCGATTGTCGTTGCAGTGGTTCTTGTCGATGAAGGAGCTCGCCGCGCCAGCGCTTGAACATGTGATGGACGACACCATTCGCTTTCACCCGCCGAAGTTCAAGAACAGCTACCGGCATTGGATGGAGAACGTCAAGGATTGGTGCGTCAGCCGTCAGTTGTGGTGGGGGCATCGGATCCCGGCGTTTTATTACGGTGAAGGTGAAAATGACTTTGTCGTGGCCAAATCTGCCGCAGAAGCGCTCCTCTCAGCACGACAAAAATCTGGTCGTGACGGCCTTTCGGCAGACGATCTGCGCCAAGATGAGGACGTGATGGACACATGGTTCAGCTCTTGGTTGTGGCCCATTCAGGTGTTCGACGGCTTGACAGATGAAAAGGAGGTGAGTTACTATTATCCGACAGCGGATTTGGTGACAGCCCCTGAGATCATGTTTTTCTGGGTCGCCCGCATGATCATGGCAGGGTATGAGTACCGGGGACAAGAGCCGTTCAAAAATGTGTATTACACAGGCATTGTTCGGGACAAGCAAGGCAGGAAAATGTCGAAGAGCCTGGGAAACAGCCCAGATCCCATTGAATTGATGAAAACCTATGGCGCCGATGGTGTCCGGGTGGGGATGCTCTTGACGTCGCCGGCGGGGAACGACCTCCCATTTGATGAAAAGCTTTGTGAGCAGGGCAGGAACTTTGCGAACAAGATTTGGAACGCTTTCCGCCTGACCC
>Ga0209555_10001961_pt1 | contig 14993 bp, 11 predicted proteins | sample SaaInl85LU_5_DNA_FD_184643 | JGI IMG/M metagenome (GOLD analysis project Ga0209555, IMG submission 184643) | Marine microbial communities from expanding oxygen minimum zones in the Saanich Inlet - ESP_85LU_5_DNA (SPAdes) (version 2) | ecosystem: Environmental > Aquatic > Marine > Intertidal... | reverse complement strand
TTATAATCTTCGATATTGGCAGCAGATCCCGTATCGGCGAATGCTGCCTTGTTTGGCATAAACTTGATGAACTCCAAGCTTTCGGAGCCAGTGCCACCGTAGCGGTTGCCGACCATGATGGAACCAGAATGTGAGGTTGCTTCTTTCTTGGCCCACCAAGCCCAGGTAAAGTCGTCGGTGTCGGACAGCGCGTAATTGAAGGCTGTCGCGATGCGGTCATCGGTGCCGTCGAAGCTGACATACGAGCTGCGGGTGCCGTCACTGCCCCAGGATGCGCCGTTCAAGAGAGCTCCGTCGTAGCTGTAGCCTGATGCATCTGCTGCGACGGTTCCCGAACCTTCGTCCAAAGGCCAATGGGCGACTAGGCCAGAATCGGGGCCAAGGCTGACTTCGTAGCGATCGTAGCTGGTGCATAAAGCTTCGTTCACCACGCCCGTGCGGCCCTCGAAAATGAGTCGCTGCTCAATCAGGGAAAGGGCAAGGCCTGACTTGGTGTTTACATAGAGAGTGTCATTGCTCGCGGTTTCTGGATACGTGTCGTAGGTATCACTATAGTTACAAACGATAAAAACAACTTGATCGCTGCGCATGAACTCATCGCCCATGAGGTCTTTGATCACCCACAAGGCTCGTCGGGTCTCGACATATTGATTCATGGGAGAAGAGGGGACGCCGCCGCGTTGATTGAGAGTGCCAGGCGATTCACTGCGCGGAATTTGAAAATAGATCGTCTTATCGCGCGTGCTGGGATCTGTCCATAAATCCTGTAGTAGCGTATGCACATTAAAGCGATCTTCCACCCATCGGGTAGCACTCGCTTCAATCATCACGCTGTCAAAGATCGGATTCTGCGCCAATGCTAAGCGTTCCTGGTCATTGTTCCGAAGGTTAAAGCAAAGGCTAACATGTGCTTGCCCATTGTTATCCAGCCAGTCACGAACCTCTTGAGCATCCGCAAGGGTAAACTTATAAACGGTGCCATCGCGCTCCTCGTCGTAGAGCATGATAATATCAATCACGGCACCTCTGTTTTCAACCGTTGCAAACTCGTTTTGCATCCTGGAGTCTAAGCTTAGATTCTTTGCAGGTGAGTATTGAGAGCGTGCAATTTCGGCCATGCCGGGAATGGACTGATCGATCTCCCCGATCATGGTATCCCAGTCGCTGGCAGTCGCTCCCTCACCAGTCGGCCTATTCGGTCGGGCATCGAGCAATACGTAGTTGATGCCTTCGATTTTATCGAGCACCATGTCCCATTGATCTAGATTGTCGGCACCGGAGCCCTCCCATTTATGGGTTCCTAGCCAGACTTTATAAGCGGATAAATCGGCAACCAGAAGAATGAAGGCAAGGACGATGATTAGGAGCTTATTGTTGTTCATGGGAATGATGGCGGGGACTGCTAATGTAATTAGGTGCCTACTATTTCAGTCGTTAATGTTGGTCCGCGCAGTGAGATTTAGACCTTATGGGATTGGTCTGCTGAGTTCGTATTGTCATCGAAGTGTTTATTTCAGTCGATGCATACAGATATGAGGGTGCAGAAGCATCTCATGGTAAAGATAATTGCAGTGCAGGAATTTTAGGTTTAGGGAGGAGGTATGCGCGGGTTAATGGCATACATGTTACACATAATGTATCTACGAAATGAGGTGGTAGCCTACATCGATTTACATCGTTGAATTTTCGAATTGCTAGACAAACTAGCTCTTTTACTTGCACCGCTAAATGTATAGCGAATATTTAAGCTCTTAAGCGGTTCTTATCCAGTTCTTAAGGTGGATTCCTCTGGGCGGGATGAGGCTGCTGGCAGTAGGTCTAATCGTGCAAATATAACTAGTAAGTTAATGAGGGCGCCAGCTTTTACGGGCATTTTGAATGTTTTTTTACGAAAAGGGCCCATCTAGTTCTACCGGAAGCGTGGTATTTTACTCATACCAAAATAGATCAAATAGAAATTACTTGAAGTAGTAATCAACCACATTTAAGGGGCTAGGCATACCATCAATCGCGCCTGGTAGATTCGTGCGGATGATTTTTTCAGGTCGTTCTTGCGCATAGATCGACATCACTTGTTCAAGCTCCCAGCGCTCCATATCAATCAGTGGTTCCGCTTCGCACAGTTGCTGTTTGCTAGTTGGTTTGACTGCAGACCAGATATAGCTGGTGCCATATCGATTGGGGATGCCTTTGGCGATGCGTACTTTATCATTGAAGCTATGAATCAAATACAGTGTGCCAGTATCGTCGCCGATGATTTTAGGGCGACTTCCTTTAAAGCCTAGCGTTTGAGACTTCCACTCGCCGCTGCGTGTCCTCCAGTAGTGATGGTAACTGGTGCCTTTGCCGGTATCACTCTTGTGAAGCAGGATTACGTGAACACGTCCGTCTGGGTAGGCGTAGTGGCCGTTTTGATTGGTGAGGCCATGATTTGTTGGGATGTCTGCGACGACGAGTCCGTGTGAGTTAAGATGGATCGGAGACTCGCCTGTTTTGCCGATAACACTGCCATCGGAGTTGTGCCACGTGCGGCCATCATCGTCGCTATAGGCGTAGCAGAGATCGTGATTGTTTTGCATCAGCGTTTTCTCAAATCGATCACGCCATCCCCAAGAAACATGTAGCCGGTCACCAGAGTAGCTAATTCCATTGATGTAGGGGCAGCGGAATTTACTTTTTCGCTTGCCGTCGGTGTATACGCCTATGTCACGTGCGATGAATTTTCCCAGACCAGGTGTCCATTGATGCAGATCGCCATCGTATTCTTGAATCATGCCATCTCCGTTGGCGGAGGTGACTGAGCGATAATACAGCATAAGATTGCCGTTTGGAGCAGGGAAGAAGCGAGGGTACGTCAGACGCGTTGGAGTGGCCGCATCACCGAGCGAGTGCAGGACTCCACTAAAAAGATCTGCGTTCCATTCGACACTGTCTGGATGAAGGGCGACGCCTATTTTTGAGACTCGATAGTTGAGCGGATCGGCGTGGTGATCAAAGGCCATGTGTATCGTGCCATCCTTTTTGCAGATTCCAACCACTGCGGTGTTGTGAGAATCATTCTTTTCCATGCGATGGTCCTCGAAGTGTATGACATCCCACTCGCCTGATGGTAACTTTCGTCGAGCAAGACAGACACGGCGCTCTGCATCGAAATAGGTCCCATACTGGTACCCTCGAAAAGTCGTGAGCGGTGATTGCTGGTGCGTCTTACCGTTGATTATAGTAGCAAACCTAGCCGCGGGGCCCCTAGCGTAGGTAAGGGCTTCGGCATCGAGCGTGCTATATTCCATTCGTTCAAGCTCTCGAGCATGGGTAGGGTTCGGCAGTAAAAGGTGAAGGGTGCCAGCAAGGAAAAGCCAAAGGAAAATCGTGTTTATTGATTTGTAGGGGGACATTGTTTGCTAGGGTAGGGATATTTTAGTGTATCGTTAGGGTGAACGGTGCATCAATATTTGATAGGTTCAATATCAAGGTGCAGATTTCAGGTATGGTCTTAGGTCAGTTGAATAAATTCTTAGAGACGACTATGGCTGCTCGGTTTCAATCGTAATGTAAAAACAGCCGCTAGATTGCTCTAGCGGCTGTTAACCCTAATAACATGTCAGAAGCCCTACTTCTGACTATTACCCTAAAATGTATTTTTGCGACTAAATCGTCACAGCTTTCGTACTTAAAAGATATGTATCTGTTTATTGTTTGTATCGTTAATATGCAAGAGTTAATGTGATTTGTTTACTCTTGATAGATCAATTTATTTTACATAGTTAAATTGGTTAAACAGCGTCCGGTATTTACCTTGGAGAAACTATGCCGCGAACTTGAAATGGTGGAGCATAGGAGAGTCGAACTCCTGACCTCTTGCATGCCATGCAAGCGCTCTACCAACTGAGCTAATGCCCCTTTAAAAAAGGAAAATGGGAAAGATGGATATGGTGGACTGTCCGTCAATAGAAAATTGGTTTCGATGTGCCGTGTCTTGTTTTTTTTCGAAATGTTGTTATGAATCTAGAAGGCCAGAGATAGGTATACATGCCAGTCAAACTAGAGGTCAGTTCACCAGAGCAACCAGTGGTCATGTATCAACGATGGGAGGAACTGCTTTTTTTGCATTGGTCTGTCCTGCCCAAAGTTATTGCGAAAACGTTACCTCCTGGCTTGCGAGTGGATACCTTTAATGAGCGTGCTTGGATTGGTGTGGTTCCATTTTTTATGTCGGGCGTGCGCCCACGGTTTTTGCCAGCATTGCCCAGCGTGTCTTTTTTTCAAGAGTTGAATCTACGTACGTATGTAATCGATGAGCATGGTCGTCGTGGGGTCTGGTTTTACTCTTTGGATACCTCACATCGCCTTCCGGTCTGGATCGCTCGGACCTTTTTTCATTTGAATTATGTGCATGCGCGCATGTGGGCGACGCGCTCAAATGACGGTGTAGTGGATTATTTCTCTGTGCGAAATCGGCAAGAGTCTCCACAGCGTTTTCAATGGCGGCGTGAGGGGGATGTGGGGGCGGCCGAAGAGGGAACGCTTGAGTACTTTCTAGTCGAACGGTATCGACTCTACGCTTATAATTATAAGCGCCGTCATTTACTGACTGGCTGCGTGTCGCATGAGCCATATCAGATTCAGGGCGCGGCAGTGGATGCATATTCGAAGGAGCTGTTTCAGTTAAATGGTGTCGAGGTGCCGGCGAGTGCACCTGAGTCCGTTGTCGCCTCGAAGGGCGCGCAGGTTAGGATTCATCCTCTGACAGTGGTGTGAGTATTCATTCTATGTCTAAAAAAAACGCCGTCTCTTTCGAGACGGCGTTGATGAAAGCGTTGTGCTTAACTCTAGGCTTATTTGAATGCCGCTTCGGCTTCCGCAACTGTCTTGGACACGCGGGAAACGATTTGGTAAGGGTCGCCTTGTGAGTTTGGACGACGGTCTTCGAGGTAGCCCTTGTAAGCGTCGTCCTTGACGAAGCTGTGTGGGACACGGATCGAAGCACCACGGTCAGCAACACCCCAAGAGAACTTGTCGATGGACTGTGTTTCGTGTAGACCTGTGAGGCGCATGTGGTTGTCCGGGCCGTAAGCAGCGATGTGCTCGTCCTTGTATTCTTCGAACTTGTCCATGAGCTTGAGGAAGTATTCCTTGCCGCCTGTTTCGCGCATATAATCAGTGGAGAAGTTGCAGTGCATGCCGGAACCGTTCCAGTCACCTTGGTATGGCTTACAGTGGTATTCAACATCCACTCCATACTTTTCGCAGAGGCGCTGAAGGATGTAGCGAGCCACCCAGATTTGGTCACATGCAGTGTGTGCACCTTTACCAAATACTTGGAATTCCCACTGACCCTTAGCTACTTCAGCGTTGATGCCTTCGTGGTTGATACCTGCGTCAAGGCAGATGTCGAGGTGCTCTTCAACGATTGCACGAGCGATGTCGCCAACGGAAGAGTAGCCCGCGCCACAGTAGTAGTCACCTTGTGGTGCTGGGTAGCCTTCTTGAGGCCAGCCGAGTGCGCGGCCATCTTGAAGGAGGAAGTATTCTTGCTCAAGACCGACCCAAAGACCTGGATCTTCGGCGATCGTTGCGCGAGCGTTGGATGGGTGTGGAGTGCCGTCTGGAAGAAGGACTTCACACATTACGAGGAAAGCGTTCTTACGAGTGCTGTCTGGGAAGAGAGCTACTGGCTTTAGGAGACAGTCAGAGCTGCTGCCTTCGGCTTGTTGAGTCGAGCTACCGTCGAAGCCCCACATCGGGCAGTCTTCGAGGGACCACTTTTCAGGGTCGCCGTCTTTCACGCAAGTCTTGCCACGAAGGTTAGGCACTGGTGTGTAACCGTCGAGCCAGAGGTATTCTAGTTTAATTTTTGCCATTATATTGTGTATTTTGTCAGGTTGAGATTTGACTGTTTGCTTGTCCGTAGGGCGGCTGTTTGAACCTAAAAAACCTGCGGATAAGACGATTTAGCAAAATGTATGCCAGAGATGTGTCTGCAAGTTTTTTTGCTCAAATTCTTAAATCTGTTGCTGGCGATGCTCAATTCTTGCCATGCGGTCAATTAAATCTAGTACTGTTATCTCACTATGCATGAAGCAAAGAATTCTCCGCGTGCGACTGTTCATATTGGTTTTGATGGCAGTGTGCATAAACGTTTTAAAGGACCTCAGGCTCAGGAGCGCTACGAAAACGAAGTGCGTGTGCTGCAGTTTCTTGAGAAAGCAGGCTGTGGTTTTGTGCCTAAGATCATTAGTAAGGAGGACGATAGCCTGTATTTGGTTACTTCCAATTGTGGCGGACGCGTGGATCGAATCAGTGGTGAGAAGGTGACGAAAATTTTTGCGGATTTGGAAGCCTTCGGGGTGCGTCATGAGGATGCGGAGGTGCGAAATATTACTTACAGCGCACAATTGGGACGCTTTTGTGTGATTGATTTTGAATTTGCGACCATTTTGGCACCCGGGTATCCGCCATCGCCTGAGATGCGCTCAAATCCTGATCGTGCGGCCTGGCAGAAGGAAGGCGGTGACGCGTGAGTGAGTCTGAGGAGGAGTCGGCTAAGTTAATCCAATGGTGGGGGCTCACGGATGTGGGGCGCTACCGGAAGAATAACGAAGATGCCTTTCTTGCGCTTACTGTGGATGGTGAGGGGGTTCGCCGCTTGGGGAAATACGGTGAGGCCGATATCGAAGCGACTGATTTTATTTTTGCGGTAAGCGATGGAATGGGCGGTGCAAACGCGGGTGAGTTTGCCAGTCAGATTGCGGTAGATAAGATTACGCGACTTTTTCCGCAGACATTTCACAGTGCGGCCAAGGGGATGTCGGTCGGATTTCAGGATTTGTTGGGTGAGTTGTTTGATCAAATTCATCGCGAATTGACGCACATGGGGCAGGCTTATGAGGAACTTAGTGGCATGGGTGCAACTCTGAGCCTCTGCTGGGTGCGCCCTGGTTGGGTGTATTTTGCCCATGTTGGCGATAGCCGAATTTATCATTTACCGAAGGATGGTAGCATTAATCAGGTGAGTCATGATCACACTCATGTTGGTTGGCAATACCGTGAAGGGAAGTTATCTGAGATGCAGGCTCGGTCGCATTCCGGTCGGAATGCATTGCAACAAGCAATGGGTGGTAAGACTCAAAACTTGAGCCCTCAGTTTGGTGCGATTGGTTACGAGCCGGGAGACACGTTTATGCTCTGCTCCGACGGTCTGGTTGAGGGCCTCTGGAATAGTGGCATGAAGCGCCTGATTCGAAACCCCGGCCCGTTGGATAAGGGCAACCCAGCAGAGCGCCTCGTGGCGGAAGCGGTGCGAACCGATGGTAAGGATAATACGACCGCAGTCGTCTTTGAGATGGTTTAGTCTTTTAAGAACTCGATGCAGGTGGGGCTGCCATCGAACGGAATGTTTTCGCCGTGAGGTTTGAGTCGGCCAGTGCTTGTATCGATTTTGAATAGGGCGAGATCTTTGGATTTTTGCCCCCCTGTGATCAACCAGTTTCCGCTCGGATCGATATTGAAGTTGCGCGGTATCCACACACGTGCGGGCTCGTTTTGAATAAGTGTCAACAGCCCGGTCTCTTGGTCTCTAGCGTAAACACTGATTGTGTCGCGACCATTGCCTAGTAGGTCGCGATTGCTGCTGTAGATAAATTCCCCGCTTGGGTGAACTCGGATTTCCGCGCAGGTCATGCGCTCGATGTCGCTACGATCCTGCATGGTGGAAATACTGGCAATGTATTCTAGTGCGCCCGTTTGAGAGTCGGCCGAATAGGTGGCAACTTCTAAGCTGAGTTCGTTGAGCACATAGGCGAACTTGCCGTCCTGCGAAAATTTCATATGCCGTGGGCCTTTTGCACCACCGGGCACCTCAGCGCTACCTACGGCAGTCAATTTAGCCGTATTTGCGTCGAGTGCATAGATCTCAACTGAGTCCATTCCGAGGTCTGGTACATAGGCGAACCGGCCACTTGTATTCGCAAAAATGGAGTGTGGGTGTGGGCTGGTTTGACGTTTGGGATCAGCGCCGGAACCTTCGTGTGTGTGGACTGACTGCGGAGGTGTCAGCGAACCATCTGCTTTGACTCGGTATGATGCTATGCTGGCATTACTGTTGTAGTTGGCAACCATCAGTGTAGAGCCACTTGGGTCCATGCTTACATGGCAGGGGTTCGTTCCTTCGGAAGATTGCTTGTTGAGTGGTGTGAGGGAATGGTCGCTATTGATTTTAAATGCAGCGACTTGCCCGATTCCTTTGCGCGCATTGTTGGAAGCTGTCGAGTAGAGGAATTGTTTGTTCGGATGGATGGTGATGAAACCTGCGTGATTGAGATCTGCAACTTTGGTCGGCGTAGTTAAGGATCCGTCTGTGCTGTCAAAGATCGCGTGCTGAATGCCTTTATCTCCAAATGTGCCGAAATAAACATTAAGGGTTTCCGCATGGCTTACGAGACCGATGAGGCAGGATAAAAGGTAGATGCTTTGTTTGATGAGGAAGTGCATTGGCAAAGGCTAGCTGCGTATTCCCCGGATGCAATGTTTTCTGAAGGCCGTAATTCCTGTGGGGTGCAATTTTAAGTGCGGGGAGAGTTCAAAAAGGATTGTAGCCGAAACTGTAAAGTTTTGGTCGATCTACACCGCAAGGCCGCATTGTCCAAAGCGTCACCGCTTCGGCTACGACCCCGCACTTAAAATTGCACCCATTCCTGTGCAATGGGCGACGGTTGGGTAGGGTAGTTGCACATTGAAGCAGCTTCCTTTTACCACATCTACGAACTGTTGAGTGGGCAGTTTGCGTATTCGACTAACCCGTTGTGCGGAGTCCCGCAGCGATGGCGTTGACGACGCGAAGTAGATTGTCAGTGGTTTGTGAGTCTAGCTTCTCTGCGGCACGTGCTTGTTGAAGCAAGTCGATCTGTTTTTTATGCAGTGCGGCGAGCGGAATGTCGCGCTCTGTGAGCGTTTTGTAGAAACGTGGGCGGCGCTCAGGGAGCGGGCGAGTGAAGAGCTTTTCGAGCTGCTCGACGGTGCGTTTGCGCTCTTGCAGGATCTGCCCGAGTATGCGTTTGCGAAGTTTTGCATCTTGCACGAGTCCCGCATAGGTGCGCATCCATTTCTCGTCCGAGCTGCTGATGCTGCTTTCGATGTTGTAGAATACATAGCGCAGGAATGGTGTGTTCTGCAGATTCTTTTGAATCGCAGCGTAGGCTTTAGGGTCGTCTTGTTCGAGTGCATCCAAGGCGCTACCGACTCCATACCAACCCGGGACGTAGTAGCGGGACTGATTCCAACTGAAGACCCATGGGATGGCGCGTAAATCTTCGAGGCTTGCCTTGCCGGTGCGGCGTGAAGGACGTGAGCCGATACGACTCTGCTCGATGGCGTCGATAGGTGTCGCTTGACGATAGAAATCGATAAAGCCATCGGCTTCCAGTAGCTCGCGGTATGCTACACGCGAACTTTTCGCAAGCGTTTCCATTGCGGTATCAATTTGCGACGTAGCTTTCTGTTTTTCTGCGAGGAGTTGAGCGCCTAAGCTACCTGCGAGTAGCCATTCTAAATTCGCGGTTGCCGTCGCTGGCGTGTTATACTTTTGGGCAATGACTTCGCCTTGTTCGGTTACGCGGAGACCACCATTGAGGGAGCCTTCCGGCAGTGCTTCGAGGAAGCGGTGCGTAGGGCCGGCGCCACGGCCGACCGTGCCGCCACGCCCGTGGAAGAATGTGACCTTAACGCCGTGGTTTTCGCCAACATCGAAGAGCTTACTTTGTGCGCTTTTTAGGATCCATTGGCTGGCGAGGATTCCGGTGTCTTTGTTGCTGTCACTGTAGCCAAGCATGATGATGAAGCGAGGCTTTGTATTCGATTTACCAATACGTAGACTGTTGCGTGTGCATGGGTGAGAGAGGAAGGCATCTGAGATGGAGGGCGCTCCTTCAAGGTCTTCGTAAGTTTCGAAAAGCGGCACCACGGGGAGTCTGCAGCTTAGCTGTCCATTTTTATCTTGTGCGGTGAGTCCTACTTCTTTGGCAAGCACGTAAACGGTCAGTAAGTCGACGAGGTTTCGTGTCATACTGACGACGAGCGCTCCGATACCGGAGGCCCCATATTTTCGTATGTGCTTGGCGACCACTGCGAGCGTATCGCGTGCTTCACTTGCTTCTTTGGGGAGCGTCATTGACGCATGTGTAAGTGGGCGAGGGGTCGCGAGTTCTTGATTTAGGAATTCAAGCCTAGCTTCCTCGGTCCATTTTGAGAAGTTCTTTGCATCATGCACGCCAGCAGCTATCATCATCTGGCTAAGTGCTTTTTCATAAAATTCACTGTTCTGCCGTATATCGATGCGCGCTAAGTGGAGGCCGATGCTATCGATTAAGCGAAGTAGTGGGCGCACATAGGACTTAATCACTCGTTCAGAGCCTGCTTCCTGCAACCATTCGATCAATTGGTTTAAGTGAGCGCGCAATTTGCTTTCAGGTAGAGTTTCGATTCTGCTGGATAGGAGCTCTACAAAGTGAAGCCAAGGCTCTTGGATTTGTGGATTGCCGTCCCAGGATTTGATTTGCTTGAGCAGTCCTTTAGGGATCGGAGCACGCGCGTTGGACAGCGTCAGTGTTTGTGCGAGTTCATCTAATCGGGTGCGAACGATCTGAATCGCAGTGAGTCGCATCGTTTGTAATGTCTCAGCCGTTACTTGAGCCGTCACAAGTGGGTGCCCATCGCGGTCTCCGCCCACCCAAGATCCGAATTGAAGATGTGGCATTTCCACGGTTTTTAGTGGAAGCTCGTCTGGCCATGTTTCACGCCATGCATATTCCAAATTTTCATCCAGGCGGTTAAACATGGTTGGGAATACTTCACGCAGATAGTAAAGCAGGTTGTTGAGCTCATCCTTAACCTGCGGCTTGTGCATATAGATTTCACCCGTTAGCCAGAGGCGCTCGATGATTGCACGAATTTCATTTTCGTTTTGCTCTTTCTCTCGTGCGGTGCGTTCGCCTTCTCGGTGGCGTAGTAGGCGAACAATTTCTCGGTGTATGCCGAGGACGGACCATCGTTTCGCTTCGGTTGGGTGTTTTGTGAATACTGGCTCGACCCAAAGATCGCTTATTTGTTTGCGAATGGAGTCTGGCTTAATACGCGCTTCTTTTAGTCTATTCAGATAGTGGCCCCAGTGTCCCGGCTCGGACGACATGCCAACTTTTGCTTCACGTGTGCGTCGCATACTATTGGCGACATGCTCTTCCGCGAGGTTCAGTAATTGGAAGTAAAATGAAATCGCTTGCACACTTGCGTCGTCTAAATTATCCGGCGACACGTTGTTCAATCGGCTCTTTATGAGCGCGGCAGCGTTGCTTTGTTGCATCGATTCTAAAACATCAGTGAAGGCTTCAATGAGAAAATTATGCTCTTCCTCAACTTGTTTTAGGCCTTGCTCGACCAATTCTAGGAATTGTTTGTTCGTTTTTGATGTCATGGTAGTTGGCTTCAATGTGTTTAAGCACATGTGTCATTAGGCTATTAGAAGTCCAGTTAAGTTTACATTATAATATAAATACCATGCAGTTTTTGTGCTAAATTGCATTGTTGCGCTATGTTCTTCGTGATTTACACTGCGCCCATTCTTTAGAATGTTTAATTTTATGTCGAATGCAGTAAAATGGAACCTTCTCTCGAATCATGCGAATGTGCTGGTCATGTTGTCGCGTGAGCCGAAGCAACCACTTCGTGAGGTCGCCAAGGCAGTGGGGATCACGGAAAGGGCGGTGCAGCGAATCGTTGCTGATTTAGAAGAAGCTGGCTACCTAAGTAGAGCGCGTAAAGGGCGGCAGAATGAGTATACCATACATAAGGGGATTCAAATTCGTCACGCATTTCTTTCTGATTGCACGATAGGGCAGCTGTTGGAGTTGTTATCACCTAAGGTCGAATCGGAGGTCGATGAGGAGCGTTTGCTCGGTAGTTGGACAGTGGGGGAGCATGGGTCAGAGATTAAATAAGGAAACATATCAAATTATCATGATATGTTGATGTAATACTTGCTTTTTTCGAAAGTGGCGATTACTTCATCGTTTTATGAGCAAGAATTTCATTTTTTCCTCCGAGTCGGTTGGTGAAGGCCATCCTGACAAAGTTGCCGATTACATTTCTGACAGCATTCTTGACGCATGCTTAGCGCAAGACCCGAAGAGTCGTGTTGCCTGTGAAACTTTAGTTAAGAGTAATTGTGTGTTTCTCGCAGGTGAAATTACGACAGATGCTAAACTTAACTATGAGGAGATCGTTCGTGAAGCGATTCGTGAGATTGGCTACGTGAACGACGACGATGTGTTCCATGCGGACAAGGTTTTTGTGTCTAATATTTTGACGGCACAGTCCTCGGACATCGCGCAGGGCGTGGATGCGGCTGAAGCTGAAGGTAAAGACACCGCAGAGCAAGGCGCAGGTGACCAAGGAATCATGTTTGGCTATGCATGTAAACAGACACCCGAATTGATGCCTGCACCAGTGATGTATTCGCACCGTCTATTACGTGAGATGGCTCGTCAACGTAAGGAAGTCGGAGTCGAATGGCTCCGTCCAGATGTGAAGAGCCAAGTAGCGCTTGAGTATGTCGATGGTAAGCCGGTCACGATTAAGAACGTCGTTATTTCCACGCAGCATGCTGCGGACAAAAAGCACGAAGAAATTAAGCAGTTTTGTATCGAAGAGGTGATCAAGAAGGTGCTTCCGACAGAATTGTTGACGGATCAAACCGAGTATTTGATTAACCCAACAGGTAACTTCGTCATCGGTGGGCCACAAGGTGATGCTGGTCTTACTGGTCGTAAGATCATCGTGGATACCTACGGAGGTTGGGCGCGTCACGGTGGCGGTGCTTTCTCTGGTAAAGATCCATCCAAGGTAGATCGTTCGGCAGCATATTTCACGCGCTGGGTTGCCAAGAACATCGTTGCTGCAGGCCTTGCAGATGAGTGTGAGCTCGAGGTCGCCTACGCGATCGGGCACCCATATCCGACCAGCATTCACGTGGATACTTTTGGCACGGGTAAGTATGATGACGCCAAGATCGCTGAAGCCGCACAGAAGGTCTTCAGCTTCAAGCCGGCTGATATCGTCGAGCAGCTTGACTTGCTACGTCCGATCTACCGTGAGTCGACTCACTACGGTCACTTTGCAAAGGAAAACCTTCCATGGGAGTCCACCGCCAAAGCCGAAGAGCTAAAAGCAGCACTGTAGGGCTATGTAGAAGCGACACTCTTGTCGCTTTGTTTAACGCAGATTTAAGCGGCAAGAGTGCCGCTTCCACTTTAATTAAAGACAAATTTATGAGCACAGAAACTATTACCAAGACCGACTATAAGGTCAAAGACATCAACCTTGCGGACTTCGGTCGTAAGGAAGTTGAAATCGCACAATTTGAAATGCCGGGTCTCATGGCGACTCGCGAAAAGTATCGTGACGAGCAGCCGCTCAAGGGCGTCCGCGTCATGGGTTCGCTCCACATGACAATTCAGACAGCGGTTTTGATTGAAACGCTCAAGGAACTGGGTGCGGATGTGCGTTGGTGCTCATGCAACATATTCTCCACTCAAGATCATGCGGCTGCCTATGTTGCCAAGAACCTTGGGGTGCCGGTCTTTGCATGGAAGGGCGAAACCCTCGAAGAATACTGGTGGTGCACCGAGCAAGCGCTCACATGGCCGGATGGTTCTGGACCACAGCTTATCGTCGACGACGGTGGCGATGCGACACTGCTCATTCACAAGGGTAAAGAGCTCGAGGATGGCAGCGACTGGGTAAACAGCGATTCCGCGAGTATGGAAGAAGCGGTGATTAAGAGCTTACTTAAGAGGATCAATGCCGAGAAACCGAACCATTGGAACGAAGTCGTGAAAGAGTGGAGGGGTGTTTCTGAAGAAACCACCACAGGTGTGCATCGTCTTTATGAAATGCACAATGCGGGTAAGTTACTCGTGCCTGCGATCAATGTGAACGATTCGGTCACTAAGTCTAAGTTCGACAACCTTTATGGCTGCCGTGAGTCCTTGCTTGACGGCATCAAGCGTGCGACCGACGTCATGATCTCAGGTAAGGTCGGTGTGGTCTGTGGTTACGGCGACGTCGGTAAGGGCTGTGCTGCAGCACTTAAAGGTATGGGGGCTCAAGTCGTGGTGACTGAAGTGGACCCCATCTGCGCACTGCAAGCGGCGATGGAAGGCTACCGTGTCTTGACTGTTGAAGACACGCTCGGTTGGGGCGATATTTACGTGACCACCACTGGTAACTACGGAATCATCACTGCGGATCACATGTCCAAGATGAAGGACCAAGCGATCGTCTGTAATATCGGTCACTTCGATAATGAAATCGGTGTCGACGCACTCAACGATATGCCCGGCGTTGATGTCGAGTCCATCAAGCCCGATAATGAAGGCGCGGTAGATAAGTATACGTTCCCTAATGGTAACAGTATCTACTTGCTCGCAAAGGGGCGCCTTGTGAATCTTGGTTGTGCAACTGGTCACCCATCATTCGTGATGTCCAACAGCTTTACCAACCAAGCACTCGCTCAAGTCGAGCTCTGGAAGCAAGTTGAGAAATATACACCAGGTGTTTACATCTTGCCGAAGCACATCGATGAAGAAGTTGCACGTTTACATCTGGAGAAAATCGGTTGCAAGCTCACGACACTCTCTGAAGAGCAAGCTGGCTACATCGGCGTGAAGCCAGAAGGTCCATACAAGTCAGAGCATTATCGCTACTAGGCAAGCAACGAGTGAACTTTACAAGCGCCCTAGGTAATAGGGCGCTTTCTTGTGCCTTACTTGCTAGCCAGTTGGTGTGCAAAATAACTCTTTATATTGCTTTTTATGAATGGCGGGTTCAACTAACAAGTGCAAGAAACAGGAAGCAGTATACTGTTGTTAGTTCTTAGTGTTGTGGTTGTTGGTTGAAGCCCTGAAGGGGCTAGGTCTTGCGCTGCTGCCGTCGCTCCGTGGAGG
>Ga0209555_10001960_pt1 | contig 14993 bp, 13 predicted proteins | sample SaaInl85LU_5_DNA_FD_184643 | JGI IMG/M metagenome (GOLD analysis project Ga0209555, IMG submission 184643) | Marine microbial communities from expanding oxygen minimum zones in the Saanich Inlet - ESP_85LU_5_DNA (SPAdes) (version 2) | ecosystem: Environmental > Aquatic > Marine > Intertidal... | reverse complement strand
CGCCGACGGCATTATGGTGGCGCGCGGTGATCTCGGCGTGGAGATACCGCTCGAGCATCTACCGCGCGTACAGCGCCGTATTATCCGCAGCTGCGCTGAAAAAGGGCGCCGCGTGATTGTCGCCACCCACATGCTAGAGTCAATGATCGACAATCCGATGCCAACTCGCGCCGAAGTCACCGATGTTGCCAATGCCGTCTACGAAGAGGCCGACGCCATTATGCTCTCCGGCGAGACCACCATCGGCAAATACCCCACTAAGTGCGTTGAAATCCTCGATCGCATTGCCCGCTCCACCGAGAATAGTCGCGGCTTGCGCTTTACCGATAAACTCGAAGGGAACCACGATAAACAGCAAATTGCACAAGCGGCCGTCAACTTGGCCGAGTCAATTGTAGCAAAAGCGATCATAGTGCCGACCCGACGCGGACGCATGGCCGATCTAGTGACCAACTGCCATCCGCAGCAGTCGATTATCTGCGCATTCACCAACGACAGCCGCACACGCCGCCAACTAGTGCTCAACCGCAACGTGCTCAGCTATCGCATTAACTTTAGCTCAGACCCGGAAAAAACTCTCGGCACCGCCGCGGCAATTATGATGCAGCGCGACGAGTTCAGCCCTGAGGATCGCGTAGTAGTGATCTCCGATGCACTCGCAGGCACCGGCGTCGAGGCGATTCAGATCCGTCGACTGGGCGATCTAAACCACCACGAAGCCGATCCTGCGCCAATCGATAGCGACTGAGCTAGAGCGTCAGTGACTTAAAAAGAACTGGCAGGCTGGATTGTCCGTCTCATTGGTCCACGGGTAACCGATACCGTCGAGAAACTTCGACAGCGCTTTGAGCTCGCTGCGCTCGGCTTGCATGGCCACCAACACACGGCCATAGGCGGCGCCGTGGTTGCGGTAGTGAAACATAGAGATATTCCACTGACAGCCGAGCTGATTGAGAAAATTCGACAGCGCGCCGGGGCGCTCAGGGAACTCAAACGAGAACACCAACTCACTGCCGGCCTGCGGCGCTTGGCCACCAACCATGTGGCGAATGTGTGCCTTGGCGATGTCGTTATCGGTGAGATCGGTCGCGGCGTACCCAGAGTCAACCAGTTCGCTGACTAGCGCTTCGCGATCGCTGTCGCCACTCACTTGCACACCGACAAAAATGTTCGCGGCGCGCTCACTGGCAAAGCGGTAGTTAAACTCCGTGACATTGCGCTTGTGCAGAGCGCGGCAAAATGCGCGAAAACTACCCGGCCGCTCGTCGATAGTTACGGCCAGTATCGCCTCGCGCTTCTCGCCCACTTCTGTGCGCTCGGATATGTAGCGCAAACGGTCAAAGTTAATATTGGCGCCAGAGTTGATCGCCACCAGCACTTGTCCGCTGACACCCTGTTGTTCAACGTACTTTTTCATCCCGGCTACCGCTAGGGCGCCAGAGGGTTCGCTGATAGAGCGGCTGTCGTCATAGATATCTTTAATTGCCGCACAGATCTCATCGGTGCTCACCGTCACCACAGAGTGGACAGTATCGCGCATCACTTTGAAGTTCTCTTTGCCGACCTGCGCCACCGCAGTGCCGTCGGCAAAAATACCCACCTCGGGCAACTTCACACGCCGACCAGCATTCATCGCCGCCTCTAAACAGGCGGCATCAGCGGGCTCAACCGCAATCACTTTGACTTCGGGGCGGACAAAATTGACGTAAGCGGCAATACCGGCGCAGAGGCCGCCACCGCCCACCGGCACAAAAATCGCATCAAGTTCCCCAGGCAGCTGGCGCAAAATCTCCATACCACAGGTCCCCTGCCCAGCGATGACATCGGGGTCGTCGAACGGGTGGATATAAACCAACCCTTTTTCAGCCACCAGCTGCTGCGCATGGGCGGCAGCGGCATCGTAATTATCACCAATCAACACCACCTTGGCGCCGCGGCTGCGCACGGCATCAACTTTAATCGCGGGAGTGGTTTTGGGCATAACAATAGTCGCTTTAATACCCAGCGTTTTAGCGCCAAGCGCCAAGCCTTGGGCGTGGTTGCCGGCAGAGGCGGCAATCACGCCGGTGGCGCGCTCGGCGTCGCTCAACTGCAAAAGCCGGTTGTAAGCGCCGCGACATTTAAACGAAAATACCGGCTGCAGATCCTCTCGCTTGAACAGCACCTGATTGTTGAGCCGCTTCGAGAGCCGCGGTGCCGAGTCGATAGGCGTCTCGACAACGAGATCGTAAACCCGCGCAGAGAGTATTTTTTTGACGTAACTATCGCTGTGTTTTGACATGTTTTTTCCCGCGCTGTTGGGCGCTCTCAACTGTGCGGCCGCAGTAGGCCGCCTAAAATCGCAATGTTACGGACAACCGCGCGACTTGGCCAGCGACAGTTGCGCACCATAACCACTGCAGCTAAGTGTCCAAGCTATTATACTGCACGCTTATCTCGACCTTGTGAGGAGCAACGCGTGACCCAAGACCAACTCAAAGCCGCTGTGGCTGCCGCCGCCGTAGAAACGGTACTACCCATGCTCGACAGCGACACGATTATTGGCATCGGCACTGGCTCAACGGCCAATCTTTTTATCGATGCCCTAGCCGCACACAAATTCGATTTTGCCGCGGCAGTCGCCAGCTCAGAAGCCTCTGCCGAGCGCTTGCGCAGCCACGGCATTGAAGTCGTCGACCTCAACAGTGCCGGCCAGCTGGCGGTATATGTCGACGGTGCCGATGAGACTGATCCGCAACTTAATCTCATCAAGGGCGGCGGCGCCGCACTGACTCGCGAAAAAATTGTTACCGCGGCGTCGCGACAGTTTGTCTGCATTGCAGACGACAGCAAGTGGGTCGAGCATCTCGGCGAATTCCCACTACCGGTGGAGGTGATCCCGATGGCTCGCAGTTATGTTGCCCGCCAGCTGCTGGCAATGGGGGGCGATCCTGTGTGGCGCGAGGGCGTGGTGACCGACAACGGCAATGTCATTATCGACGTGTTCGGCCTCATGCCAATCCGCAAGCCAGCCCAGCTAGAGAGCGAGCTCAACCAAATTGCTGGCGTGGTCTGCAACGGGTTGTTCGCACAGAGGCCTGCCGACTGTTTGCTGCTGGGCAGCCGCGACGGAGTAAAACAGATTACTCGCTAAAATCTAACGAGTGTTCGCGAGCCGCACCAACTGATCTAGCTGCTCCGCTAGATCGCTCCCCACCGTGGCGTAGCTCAACCCCTGCGCCGCTATATTGGCTGCCAGTTGATGTTGGGCTAAACGGTAGTGAGCGGTGGCAATAATTAGGTACGCCTCCGGCTCGAAACGATCGAGCCGCTGAGCCCGTTCGGCACTACTCAGCGCGCCTCGCCACTGCTGCGCCTGCAAAAGCTCCCAACTGCGGCGCAACAATTCAGACACCGCTCGCTCAACCCCAAGCGAGGGCGCCGTACTGATTGGCGCAATGGTTTCGGCTCCAGTGGTGGTTGGCGGATCAGCACTCACCGCCGGTTCCTCAACTCGCTCTGCGGGTGGGCCTAAAGCTGAGCAAGCACTCAGAAGTGCGCTCAATATGACCACAGTGAGCAACTTAGAATTTTGCATCTGTGTCTATCTTCTCCGATTCATCGATTTGCCTAGTTTAGCACTACAGCGGCTGCTAACGACCGCGCCACCAATCTCGCAGCGGCGCCAGCCAATCGCTGCGTTGTCGTTCGGCAGCCCGGCCACAGGCAGTCACACTCTCGGGCGCAGTGCCGCTGATATAAGGCAAGAAATAGCTGTCGGCACAGCCCTCAGCGCTAAGCTGTTGCGCAGGTAATTCAACCCAGCGATAGTCGACTCCGGGCGGGACTCCGAAGGCTAGCGGTTGCAAGCCTATCGCCTGCATGGTCTCGGCCCAGATCGGAAGCGCCCCCGTAGAACCGGTTATCGGCATGGCGCCATTGTCGTCGCGCCCGACCCACACCACGCCCATAAAGTCTCCACCAAAACCGGCAAACCAACTGTCGCGGTTGTCATTTGTCGTGCCAGTTTTACCCGCACTAGCGATCTGGCGATCGAGCCAGCGATAGGCGCGCCGCCCTGTACCCTCGCGCATGACGCCTTGCAGAGCGTAGTGGAGCAGATGCATCACATCGCGGCCAAAGCGCTGCTGCGCGGAGTAATCGTAACGGCGCAGCGGTTGCTGATCTGCGTCATAAACTTCTCGGATAGCGCGCAGTGGCGTAAAGAACCCCTCGGCGGCGATGGTTTGATAAAGCTGCGCAACCTCCATTGGGGTCAGCGCCAAACTGCCTAACAGCAGCGCTGGATGCGCTTCGGGTTCGCGCTCTAACCCGAGCCTGCGCAGCGTATCCAATACCTTATCGACACCTAACTCGAGACCTAGATTGGCCGCCGCTAAATTGTACGAACGGGCCAACGCTGAGAACAGGGGTAATTCGCCGTGGCTTTTTTTATCGAAGTTCTGCGGCTGCCAGAGCTCTCCGCTGTCGGTCATCAAAGTTATCGGACGGTCTGAGACTGGCGCCGCTAGAGTGTAGTTCTGAGAATCCTCCAGCGCTGTCAGATAAATGGCCGGCTTGATAGTCGAGCCTATCTGACGGCGCGCATCGAGTGCGCGATTAAAGCCCGCGTAGCCAGGCTGGCGATCGCCGAGCAGAGCCACCACTTCACCGCTGGCAATCCTGACTACGGTTGCTGCGCTTTGCAGCGTATTAGCGTCAATCTTATAACTCTGTTCCAGCTGCTGCAGACGCTGGGCAGTCGCCCGCTCCAACTGGCCCTGCACCAGCGGGTCGAAGCTGGTAAAAATACGCAAGCCCTCGGCGCGCAGATCACTGTCGCGGTAATCCTGCTGCAACTGCTGTTTAACCCACTCTAAAAACGCCGGATAACGGTTGTAACTACTGCGTTCTGGCGGCACCACTGCCAGTGGCTGCTGTTTGGCGTGGGTCGCCGCAGCTTCTATAACAACGCCCTCACGAGATAAAATAGACAAGACTAGATTGCGCCGCTCGAGTGCACGTTGTGGCTGTTTCCAAGGGTTGTACCACGAGGCGCCTTTGCCTACCGCGACCAGCAGTGCCATCTCTTCGAGCGCCAACTCAGAGACGGGCTTGGCAAAGTAGTGGCGCGCGGCGAGCCCGTATCCATGAATAGCGCGCTTACCCGCTTGCCCGAGATAGATTTCATTGATGTAGGCTTCAAGTATCTGCTTCTTGCTGTAGCGCCATTCCAGTAGCAGCGCCATCACCGCCTCGCGGAGCTTGCGCTCTAATGTGCGCTCTGAACTGAGATAAAAGTTTTTCACTAGCTGCTGGGTGATGGTGCTGCCACCCTGTATACGCCCACCACTCAAATTGGTTTTCAGCGCGCGCAGAGTACCACTCACCGAGAGACCAAAATGGTTAAAAAATTGTCGATCTTCCACCGCCACTACCGCCTCAACTAACAACGCGGGGAGCTCTTCCAAGCGCAGCAGTTCGCGATCCTCATAGTGCGCCGGGTAGATGCCGCCGATACGTATCGGCTCGAGGCGCAAGAGGTGAAGCGGCTGGTCGGAGTCGGCTTGAGCTAAAGCTTCGATACGCTGATCGGCCACCACACTTAAAAGACGAGCAGGTTCAACCCCATCGGTAAAAGTGAAGCTTCGACTGTATAGCTCAAAGTGGCTAGCGCGGCGGCGGTATTGTCCGGAGCCGCTGATCTGTTCAACAGCTCGGTAACCTAATTGCTCAAGTTCTTCTTGCAACCCCTGCGCAGTGATCGGCGCGCCGACATAAAGTTCCAGTGAACGCGCGTAAACATGCGCCGGCAGCGCCCACTTGCGCCCCTCAAAGGTAGTGCGGACCTGGCTGTCTAACAGCAACAAAATGGTTACGAAAACGCTAAGGGTTAGAAGCACCAGTCCTTTTCCGAGCTGCCACCACGGGCTGGCTGTACGTCTTTTAGGTCTCAAACTACTTCTCGCATTGTAATTGCCATTACCCTTTACAGTGATCTCTCTGTGCGCAAGCCTTCTCATTGCTGCGCAGCAATCGCATAATAGCGCAACACGCACCCAGGACTTGTACCATGAGCAAAAAATACCAACTCTACGCCCTTGGCAATGCACTAGTCGACACCGAAATCGAAGTCTCGGACAGCGACCTAGACCTTCACGGCATTAATAAGGGCGTGATGACGCTGGTGGATGAGCGTCGCCAAGCTGAGCTCACAGCAGGGCTCAGTGAGCACCTCACCTTGAGCAAACGCGCCTGTGGTGGATCTGCAGCCAACACCGCCATTGCGCTCGCCCAATTTGGCAGCCGCGCTTTTTTCTCCTGCAATGTCGGCGATGATGACAACGGCCAGTTCTATCTTGAAGATCTTGCAGCCAACGGCATCGATCACTGCGGATCGAGCGGGCGAGATATCGGTACCACAGGGCGCTGCTTAGTTATGGTGACTCCAGACGCCGAACGCACCATGAACTCCTATCTGGGCGTCAGCGATCAGCTTGACGAGAGCAATATCGATTTTACCGCTCTGGCAGCCTCGGAGTACCTTTATATCGAAGGCTACTTGGTCACCTCTGAAAAAAGCCGCGCCGCTGTGGCGCAAGCGCGCGAATTTGCCATCGCCAATGGCGTCAGAATTGCGTTGAGCCTCTCCGATCCGGGCATCGTCGCAGGCTTCGGCGAGCAGCTGCGAGAAATGGCTGGTAGCCAGATTGATCTGCTGTTTTGCAATGCGGCAGAGGCGATGCAGTGGACTCAAACAGGCGCTCTAGAGGCTGCTCTTGAACAACTGCAACGCGAGGTGAAAAGCTTTGCTGTCACCAATGGCGGCAGTGGCGCCACCGTTTACGATGGCTTCAATAACCATCATTGTGCCGGTCAAGCTGTGACTGCGATTGATACCAATGGTGCTGGCGACATGTTCGCGGGAGCTTACCTGCACGCCCTCGCCAACGGTTACAGTGCGCCTAAAGCTGGTTACTTTGCCAATGTTGCGGCCAGCTGTGTCGTCAGCCAGTACGGCCCGCGCTTACACAGTGCTGAATACCAACCGCTGCTACAGGCTCTAGAGGCCTGATCAATGGTGGCTGTGATCACCACCGCCGGAACTCGGCGCAGTGCGCCGCACGGGCAGTTCAGCTTTCACTACACCGCAGCTCGTCTCTAGAGAAATCGCTATGCTCTCCAAGTGGCTGGCATGCTCACCGAGACCAAACAGCATCAAGTGATTGCCCCCCGGCGCTAATAACAGCGAGTCGCCGGCGGCAATGGCTGGGCTCTGCATTGGACGCATGCGCATCACACCGTCTTCTACTGCAGTACTGTGCAGCTCCACTCGCTCGGCTTGCGGGCTACTGACTGCCTCGATGGTACAGTCACTAGCGGTGTGGTTGTTGAGTACCGCGAAACCGGCCGTAACCGTCTTACCCGGCGGCACAGTTCGAGCCCAACCCTTATCAACTGTAAGCGCGCCAGACTGACCGCAACCCGCCAACAGTGCCACCACAAGTGTACAAGCCGCCGCTGTCATGAAAACTCTTTTGTTACGCATCGATCACCTCTTTGTCATTGCGCCCAAGTGCCGCGATAATTTACAGCTGGTTATCATAACTCACTCGGCGCCAAGTGCGACTGCGCTTACCCAGCTGACAATCTCTGCTAAAGTAGCTATCTGCCCCAGCCGCACCTTTGGACACTTTGGAGCTTTACATTGACTCTTGTTAAGACATTTAAGACGTTCTTTTTGGCAACCGTCCTGGCCACCTTGAGTAGCCCACTTTGGGCTATAGGCGGCAGTAATTCGACCCTTTCCGGGCTACAGCAACCCGCTTTCTTGCCGGTAGAGCAGGCCTACCAGGTCGACCTTGAACTGGTAGAGCGCAGCGACGAAACTGTCGTTCTGGCCGCACACTGGCAGATCCAGCCCGGCTATTATCTCTACCAGAAACAGTTCTCTCTAGCCGCCGACAATACTTTTGCAAAGCTGACTTTTGCCCCTGGAGAGGAGCTCTGGGACGAATTCTTTCAAGCTCAGTTAGTCGTCTATCGCAGCACAACCACCGTCTACGCTGAACTACCGCTGAGTCAGTTTGCTGAAAACACCACACTGACTCTGCGCTCGCAAGGATGTGCCGATGCCGGCCTCTGCTATCCACCGCGCGATCAGTGGTTTGCTGTCGATCTGGAGCGAGGCCTTTTTACGCCGTTGCAGCAACCGCGCGAAACACGTGCAGAGAGCACCGCTGTTGCGCCTCTTAGTCTGTCGCTATTGCTCACCATGCTCTTGGCCGCAGCTGTCGGCGGCGCGATACTCAATTTGATGCCGTGTGTTTTCCCTATCCTCTCAATCAAACTGCTCAGCCTGACCCAGCACGCCACTAGCCGCCATCCCACTTGGCTGCACGGGCTTATCTACAGTGCCGGCGTTATCTTCAGCTTTGTAGCGATTGCCGCTCTAATGCTGGCCCTGCGCGGCGCTGGCGAAGCGATTGGCTGGGGGTTCCAGCTACAGTCGCCGCTCTTTATTGCCGCACTCGCCGCACTCTTTGTGCTTATGGCTTGCAACCTATTTGGCCTCTATCAGTTTTCGCTGGGCGCACCAACCGCCACACCGGCTCCCACTTTATCCGGTGCATTTGCTAACGGCGTACTCGCCACCATTGTTGCCAGCCCATGTACCGCCCCATTTATGGGTAGCGCTCTGGGTTTTGCCATCACCCAGAGCAGTGCCATTGCACTACTAATTTTTGCTGCGCTGGGTGCCGGCATGGCACTGCCCTTTTTTCTGCTGACCCTCTCGCCACGTTTGGCAGCCGCCCTACCTAAACCGGGCGCGTGGATGGAGCAGTTTAAGCAGCTACTCGGCTTCCCACTGTTACTCACTGCTGTTTGGCTTTTGTGGGTATTTGCCGGGCAGACCTCTATCGACCAGCTGGCTCTGCTGCTCATCGCTCTCATTTTACTGGCTCTAACCAGCTGGAGTTGGGGACTGCTTCAACGCCAACGCAGCTCGGCCAAAATCGCTCTATTACTGGTCAGCTTATTGGCTACCGGTGCAGCGACCCAGCAAGCACTGCATCAACAGCAGAAGGTCAACTGGCAGCCTTACTCACCGGTTCTGCTTGAGAAGTTGCGTCTTGAGCAGCGCCAAGTACTGGTCAACCTGACCGCAGATTGGTGTGTGACTTGCTTGGTCAACGAGCGCCGCGCGCTCTCTGGAGAGACGTTCTCGCAACTCCTCGAAGAGACTCAGACCGTCTATATTAAAGGCGACTGGAGTGAGCCCGACCCTGAGATCACAGCGTTGCTCAATGCTCACGGGCGCAGTGGTGTCCCCCTCTACCTGCTCTACCGGCCCGGCGCTGGGCAAGCGGAGTTTCTACCACAATTACTCTCGCCTGCGGCTGTAGCCGATGCGCTCAAACTAAATTAACGGATTTTAGCCGCACATTACCTACAAATTTGTTAAATATAGAAGAATTTAGCCGATAATGCACCAAAGTGCCTACAACTGACCGCATCTTGGCGACAATAGCGTCGATCAGCAAAATAATGCCGTAATTTTCCGTAAAACTGTTCGAAAAATAGGTTAAAAGCCTCTAATTTCTGCGAAAAATGCCGCAAAATCACAAAGTAGACAATTTTGAGATTTTCCTGCAAACTGTTTATCTTTATTGATCGAACATCACCCTCAGAGGAGATCGCAATGGCCACATTACTGGTTCTGCATGGCCCCAACCTCAACCTGCTCGGCAAGCGTGAGCCAGAGATTTATGGCAGCGTCACACTCGATGAGATTAATCAGCAGCTTTCAGCCACCGCACAACAGGCCGGCCACACCCTCTCAGCGATGCAGAGCAATGCTGAACATGAGCTGATAGATCGTATCCACGCCGCGCAACGCGAAGGCGTTGACTTTATTTTGATCAACCCAGCGGCGTTTACCCATACCAGTGTCGCTCTGCGCGATACACTGGCCGGTGTCAATATTCCTTTTATTGAGCTGCATCTGTCCAATGTTTATGCGCGCGAAGAGTTTCGCCAACACTCTTTTCTCAGCGATATTGCGCTAGGTGTCATCTCAGGCTTTGGCGCCGAGAGCTACCAGTTAGCCCTGGCCGCCGCGCTGAAACAACTTAATTCGCTAAACTAAATACCAGCACCCACAAATAAAAGCTAACAAGAGATCGCATTATGGATATCCGCAAAATTAAAAAGCTTATCGAACTGCTCGAAGAGTCAAATATCAATGAACTGGAAATCTGCGAAGGTGAAGAGTCGGTGCGCATTAGCCGCGGCGCGCCTGTTGCTGCGCCAAGTTACACCGCAGCGGCAGCTCCCGCCCCCGCCGCTCCTCAACCGGTAGCAGCTGCCGCTCCCGCTCAGCCAGAAGCTCAGCCAGCAGCTGCTGCTGGCCACAGTGTCAATTCGCCAATGGTCGGCAGCTTCTATCGCTCTCCAGCGCCGGGTTCTCCCGCTTTTATTGAAGTTGGCAGCAGCGTTCAAAAGGGCGATGTTATCTGCATCATCGAAGCGATGAAAATGATGAACCAAATTGAGGCAGACAAATCGGGCACTATCGGCTCCATACTGGTTGAAGATGGCGAACCGGTCGAGTTTGACCAGCCACTGGTCACTATCGTTTAAGTACTGCGTTCGCCACTACGCAGCCCCCTCGCCTAACTCTGCCCAGAGAGCGTCACGCGACGCCAAGAGAGCCCGATATGACACAACCTCTTCTAGACAAAGTGCTGATCGCCAACCGCGGTGAGATCGCGCTGCGTATTTTGCGCGCCTGCCGCGAGCTCAATATTAAAACCGTCGCGGTTCACTCCAAAATTGACGCCGATCTCAAGCACGTCAAACTCGCCGACGAGTCGATCTGTATTGGACCCAACCCGTCGCCGCAAAGCTATCTCAACGTGCCTTCATTGATTGCGGCCATGGAAGTCACCGGCGCTCAAGGGGTCCACCCTGGCTACGGCTTTTTAGCTGAGAACGCCGACTTTGCCGAGCAAGTCGAGAACAGTGGCTTTGTCTTTATCGGCCCTAAAGCTGAAACGATTCGCATTATGGGCGATAAAGTAGCGGCTATTCGCGCTATGAAACAGGCTGGAGTACCCACTGTACCCGGATCCGATGGCCCGCTAAGCGAAGACCCTAGCGAACTCAAAGCCACCGCTCTGCGCATCGGCTACCCGGTTATTATTAAAGCAGCCGCCGGTGGCGGTGGCCGCGGCATGCGCGTTGTCGAAAGCGAAGCCGCTCTGGTTAATGCCGTGACTGTCACCAAGACAGAGGCAGCTGCCGCGTTTAACGATGGCACTGTTTATATGGAGAAGTTTCTCACCAACCCGCGCCACGTTGAAGTGCAAGTACTTGCCGACGGACAAGGGGGAGCCATCCACTTGGGCGATCGCGACTGCTCACTGCAGCGCCGCCATCAAAAAGTTCTTGAGGAAGCGCCGGCCCCCGGCATACCCGAAGAGGCCCGCCAAGGGGTGTTTGACGCGTGTGTAAATGCTTGCAAACAGATCAACTATCGCGGCGCAGGAACTTTTGAATTCCTCTATGAAGATGGGCGCTACTACTTCATTGAGATGAACACGCGCGTGCAAGTTGAGCACCCCGTGTCGGAGATGATCACTGGTGTCGATATCGTCAAGGAGCAGCTCAAAATTGCCAGCGGCCAACCACTGTCACTGTGCCAAGAGGATATTATTTTCCACGGCCACGCCTTCGAGTGCCGTATCAATGCCGAAGATCCCGACAGCTTTCTGCCTCAACCGGGCCTGATCAAAGGCTACCATGCACCGGGAGGACTGGGTGTTCGAGTCGACTCACATATTTATGCGGGCTATCGCGTACCCCCTAATTACGACTCCCTGATTGGCAAAATTATCACCCACGGTGACGATCGCGACACCGCCTTGGTGCGCATGCGCAACGCTCTAGACGAGACCGTCATTGACGGCATTAAAACCAATATACCCCTGCACAAGAAGTTGGTCATTGACGGCCCCTTCCAAGAGGGCGGAGTAAATATTCACTACCTCGAAAATAAGCTAGGTAAGTAGTGCAAACTCCCGAGTGGATCGAAATCCACCTACAGTTACCGCGCCACCAATGCGAGCTTGCAGAAGAGCTTTTGCTCGCCCTGGAAGCCTCTTCGGTGACTCTCGAGGACGCTGCCGACCAACCGCTTTTAGAGCCCGCTATCGGTGAAACTCCCCTGTGGGACCACGTTATCGTCAAGGGGCTGTTCCCCGGCACCACCGACAAGGCGCCGATCGAAAAGGTGCTCGCCGCTGAGCTGCCTGAGCCACCCATCACTCAAACCTGGGTAGCGCTTGATGATCGCGATTGGAGCCAAGAGTGGAAGCGCCACTTTGAGCCACTGCAGTGCGGTCAGCGCCTCTGGATCTGCCCCAGCTGGATGGAGCCGCCTGTGCCCGGCGCAATCAATTTAATCTTGGATCCAGGCCTAGCCTTTGGTACCGGCAGCCACCCGACCACACATCTCTGCTTAAGTTGGCTAGAGCAGCAACCGCTGCAAGGCGCCACTGTTATCGATTACGGTTGTGGCTCTGGCATATTGGGCGTTGCCGCCCTGTTGCTGGGCGCCGACAAAGTCATCGCAGTGGACAATGACCCATTGGCCCTCACAGCCACCGCGGACAACGCCACCAATAACCACATTGAACCGGGCAGAGTGGTTACCTATCTACCAGAAGAGCTTCCCAACGACAGCCGTGCAGATATCGTTTTAGCCAATATTCTCGCCGAACCGTTGATTGCTCTGGCGCCAGCACTGTGCAAACTGCTGACACCGGCAGGCAAACTCTGCCTTTCGGGGCTACTCGACAGCCAAATAAAGGCCGTGACTGCGCCCTATCTAAGCGCACTGCAATTTGATCAACCCGTCATTCAGGAAGGCTGGGTACAGATCGCGGCTCACCCGCACTAACAGCCCTACTTCAGTAAGCGGCGAGGGAAAAACAGCCTAGCGGTAATTGATCACTTTTTAATCAATCTGTTTTTAGGTATGATGAGCGCCCTTTTTTGCTGTGAAGACGACCGGCAAACTGCCCATATATATGAGAGCGCTCTGTGTTTGCTATAGGCCCCTATACAATTAGTCAGCCAACTTTGCTTGCGCCCATGGCAGGTGTCACAGACCTGCCATTCCGGCAACTCTGCAGAGCCCGCGGGGCTGGCCTTGTCGTCAGCGAAATGGTCGCCTCCAATCCCGACCTTCGCAACAGCCGCAAATCACTTTTGCGCCGCCAATTTTCCGGTGAGCCAGCACCGCGTTCAGTGCAGATTGCCGGCACTGAACCTGCGACCATGGCTGATGCCGCGCGCTTTAATGTTGATGAGGGCGCAGAAATTATTGATATCAACATGGGCTGTCCGGCCAAAAAAGTCTGTCGCAAGGCGGCTGGTTCGGCGCTTTTGCAACACCCTCAGCTGGTCGAGGAGATTCTCAGCGCAGTTGTCGCTGCCGTCAAAGTGCCGGTCACTCTAAAAATCCGCACCGGTTGGGACTGCGACAATCGCAATGCAGTTGAGATCGCCAAAATAGCTGAACAAGCCGGTATCGCCGCGCTGGCCATTCACGGGCGCACCCGCGCCTGCCGGTTTGCCGGCAGCGCCGAATACCAGACTATCGCCGAGGTAGTCAGCTCTACCCAAATGCCCGTTATCGCCAATGGCGATATCGATACTCCCCACAAGGCTGCCGCAGTGATTGCAGAGACAGGCGCATCGGCAGTGATGATTGGCCGCGCCGCTCAAGGCAACCCGTGGCTTTTTGAGCAGATCAATCACTACCTGGCAACCGGTGAGGAGCTCGCTGCACCTAGCCGCACCGAGGTAACCAAAGTGATGCTAAACCACCTTGCCGCCCTGCACGTTTTTTACGGCGATTTAGGTGGGCTGCGAATTGCCCGCAAACATATCGGCTGGTACTTGCAAGCGCAGTTTGCAAAAAGTGGAGTGCTGTGCAGCGAACTCAATAGCTGGCGTCAACACTTTAACCAGCTCGATAGCGCTGCCGCACAGCTCTCTGAACTTGAACATTTTTTTGAGCTGCCATCGACACTCAATGAGAGAGCCGCTTGATGTTGCAAAAACCACCCCACAGCGAAGAGATCGACTACGGAGAGCTAGCGCCCCCGCGCACGCTTCGCGATCATGTCGCCAATGCCCTAGATAACTACTTCGAAAGCCTAGAGGGCCATGCACCGGTCGATCTCTATGAGTTGGTCATGAGCCAGGTTGAACCGCCGCTACTGCAAGCGGTGATGAAACAGACTCGCAACAATCAGAGCCGCACCGCAGAGATGCTCGGGCTCAATCGCGGCACCTTGCGCAAAAAACTCAAACACTACGATTTACTCTAACCTTCACTCCACACCTTTTCCATCTATCAAGAGTTACCATCTATTAAGAGGCTTACATGAACGACTTAAAAACTGTCCAGCGCGCGCTAATTAGCGTTTCCGACAAAACCGGCATTGTCGAATTTGCCCGCGCACTCAGCCAAATGGGTGTGGAGTTACTCTCTACCGGCGGCACGTTTAAACTGCTCGGCGAAAATGGCATCACCGTTACCGAAGTCGCCGACTACACCGGTTTCCCAGAAATGATGGATGGCCGAGTCAAGACGCTGCATCCAAAAATACACGGCGGCATCCTTGGCCGTCGCGGCACCGATGACGCGGTCATGGAAGAGCACGGTATTCGGGCGATCGATATGGTCGTGGTCAACCTCTACCCGTTTGCCGCCACTGTTGCCGATCCCAGCTGCGACCTGCCCCGGGCAATTGAAAATATCGATATTGGCGGGCCAACGATGGTCCGCTCGGCGGCAAAAAATCATCGCGACGTTGCCATCGTCGTCAATGCAGACCACTACGCCACGGTGTTGGAAGAGCTCTCTGCCAACAGTGGCCAGCTCAGTTACCAGACACGCTACCAGTTGATGGTGTCCGCGTTTGAGCACACCGCCGCCT
>Ga0209555_10001956_pt1 | contig 15009 bp, 11 predicted proteins | sample SaaInl85LU_5_DNA_FD_184643 | JGI IMG/M metagenome (GOLD analysis project Ga0209555, IMG submission 184643) | Marine microbial communities from expanding oxygen minimum zones in the Saanich Inlet - ESP_85LU_5_DNA (SPAdes) (version 2) | ecosystem: Environmental > Aquatic > Marine > Intertidal... | reverse complement strand
CTTTAGCGGCTTATTCTATATCTGAAGGAGGAAGTGATTGGCGAAAAGTTATCGTAATTGATGCGCTGACTAAGGAAGCTATTGAAGATACATTAGTAGACATAAAGTTCAGTGGTGTTAGTTGGAAGGGCAACGAAGGTTTTTACTATTCCAGTTATGATAAACCTGAAGGAAGCGAGTTATCGGCCATGACGGATCATCACAAGCTGTATTTTCATAAACTAGGCACTTCTCAAAAAGAAGACCAAGTGATTTTTGGAAATTTACCATCCGAAAAAAACCGTTATGTGTGGGGAGGTGTTAGCGATGATAGTCGTTTTTTAATCATTTCTGCTTCGGTTTCTACAAGCGGAAACAAGTTATTTATAAAAGATTTAAGAGAAGAAAATTCTCCGATTATTACAATAGTTGATGATTATTTAAGTGACAATTACATTCTTCACAATGAGGGTGATTTACTGTATTTAGTAACGAATAGAAATGCCCCAAATAAAAAAGTAGTTACAGCTTCATTTCAGCAGCCCCAAGAAGAGTTTTGGCAAGAATTTATTGCTGAAACCGAGCATGTTTTAACTCCTAGTTTCGGTGGAGGCTTTTTCTTTGCTAACTACATGATTGACGCTATTTCTAAAGTCTATCAATTTGACGCTGATGGCAAAAGTTTAGGCCAAATTAAATTACCGGGTGTTGGAAGCAGTGGTGGCTTTTCTTCCAAAAAAGAAGAAAAAGATATGTATTACCAATTTACTAACTACCACACCCCTGGAGTGATTTACAAATACAACCCAGACAAACAAGAATCGGAATTGTATTGGTCACCCACTATAGACTTTAAATCTGATGACTTTGTTTCCAAACAGGTGTTTTATACTTCTAAAGACGGAACAAAAGTACCCATGATTATTACACATAAAAAAGGCATTGAATACAACGGAACCAATCCTACTATACTTTACGGCTACGGAGGTTTTAACGTAAGTTTAACACCTTCATTTAGTATTAGCAGAGCGGTTTGGATAGAGCAAGGCGGGGTATATGCTGTCGCTAATCTAAGAGGTGGTGGAGAATATGGAAAAAAATGGCACGATGCTGGTACTAAAATGAACAAGCAGAATGTATTTGATGATTTTATAGCAGCTGCTGAGTATCTAAAAAATGAAAACATTACCTCTACCAATTTTTTAGCGATCGATGGACGTTCTAATGGTGGTCTTTTGGTAGGCGCAACAATAACTCAACGTCCTGACTTGGTGAAGGTGGCTTTGCCCGGAGTTGGTGTTTTAGATATGCTTCGTTACCATAAGTTTACTGCCGGTGCTGGATGGGCTTACGACTATGGCACTTCAGATGATTCTAAAGAAATGTTTGAGTATTTGAAAGCATATTCACCCGTTCATAATGTAAGTGAAGGAGTGTTATATCCTGCGACATTGGTTACAACTGCCGATCATGACGACAGGGTAGTTCCTGCCCATTCGTTTAAGTTTATTGCAGAATTACAAGAGAAAAACCAAAGTCAAAACCCTGTTTTGATTCGTATTGAAACTAATTCAGGACATGGTGCTGGTACGCCTGTTAACAAGCTGATAGATCAATCAGCCGATATTATGGCATTTACCCTTTACAATATGGGAATAGAGAATTTTAAAGACTAATTGAGTCGATTATTCTAATATAAAAAGCTTTTGAAGTAATCCAGATTTGAATCGGATAAATAGAGTAGTATTTGGTTCAATTTTCTCCAATTTTTTACCTTCTAAAGTAAAAATACTTTCAATGTTATCGTTATTTTGCATTAAAAAGTCACCAATATTGGAAACAGAAGTAGCAGTTCCTACAAAAATAACGGTGTCAATAATATTAGAGTTAGTGGTAATTTCCATTTTCACCTCACCTTGTCCGGCAGTGTTGTTAGGGTAAAAATGACTTCCTAAATACTGTTGAGAATTTGCCACGAAACTACCAGTTCCACTTTCTATTCCGGGATTATAGCAGTTTGGAAAGCAAATTGAAAAATCCCATTCCGCTGGTAAATCTTTTTCTACAATTTGCCAACTAATCTCACAATCTACTTGAGGATTGTAATAGGTATTTGAACTGAAATCACTGCTTGTTGCAAGACCAGAAAGTTCTATGACATGTTGGTCAATGGTATAGGCAGTTTGGCTTTCACCTTCAACATTTATTTTGCCTTTCATTCCCATCATTACGTGAGGTGTGCAAACGTAATAATGCGTGCCCACTTCTTCTAAAACGATAAATCCATCAGTGTATAATTCGAAACCTCCATTAGAGGTTGTGCCATTATTATCATAGGTGTTTTCATCAACTTCTACGGCATTGTGTGAGTACATATTTACAAAAAATACCGTATCGCCAATATTTATTGTTAGATCACTTGGAGAAAAAACATTGTATGGCGAAGCACTAATAGTATGTGAACTTTGACCAAACGTAATTAGTGGTATCGTAATTAAAAATAAAAAAATCAAATTTTTCATAATGGATATTAATGTGTTTGATCGTAAAGTTAGTGTTTTTTTTTGAATCTAATTTTTAAATTTATTTTTCTAACTCAATATCAATATCTTTAACCTTGTCTTTTCGCTTTATTTGACAAATAATTTTTTCGCCTGGATTGTATTGTATGATTTGTTCATGTAATTGACTGACGGAATTTACTTGTATTCCATTTATACTTAGAACAACGTCATAGGGTTCAATTCCTGCTTTTTTGGCTGCACCATCTTTTAACACATTTGTTATGAGCACACCTTCTATGCCTGAAAGCTTTAATTCTTCTGCTATATTTTGATTTATATCAGCGATGTTGATCCCGATATACGCTCGCCTGACTTCGCCATAATTTTTTAAATCAGAAACAACCTTTTGTACCATGTTTGAAGGAATAGCAAATCCATATCCAGTGTATGAGCCTGTATTAGACTGAATAGCTGTATTGATTCCCACCAAATCACCATTTGTAGTAACCAAAGCACCACCTGAATTACCGGGATTTATAGCGGCATCGGTTTGTATAAAAGATTCAATACCGTTTCGCCTGTTCAAAATGTTTATGCTTCTTGCTTTGGCACTGACTATACCTGCCGTAACAGTGGAATTTAGGTTAAACGGATTGCCTACGGCTAATACCCATTCCCCGACTTTTATATCATCGGAATTACTGAATTCCAAATAGTTAAGGTTTTTACCTTCGATTTTTAACAAGGCTAAGTCCGTACTTGGGTCAGTACCTAAAAGTTCGGCAGTATAGCTTCGTTTGTCATTAAGAACTACTTCTATTTCTTCTGCTTCATTAATAACGTGTTTATTGGTTACAACATATCCGTCATTTGAAATAATAACGCCTGATCCGCTTGCTACTCTTTCGGTAGGCTGATTGTAATACCCCCTTCCAAAGAAAGGGTGGTAATAGCGATAATATTCATCCTCCATGAATTTGGACTTGATGTGCACTACCGCTTCTAATGATTTTTCGGCGGCTAGGGTAAAGTCGTTTGACGATTTATTTTCGTTTGTTGAATTGGCAAAAGCAATCTTGTTTGCAAATGCGTCTTTGGTTGTTAAGGATTTGGCTGCCTGGAATAGTATTCCACCTAAAACCAGATAAGCCAAAATGGTTAATTTCTTCATCTTATTTGATTTTTCACTTATAACAAAGGGCTATACCTTTTTATTGTGTAAAAAAACAAAGAAATTAAATGATACTTTTTATGAGTCTAAGTTTATGCGTATGTTTTCGCTCTTCGGCATTGAAAATTCCTTGTTGGTCAAGTCTATCAACTCGTACTTTTCCAGAAGCATGAATGATGAAGTTATTTTCTAAAATAATGCCAACATGAATGATTTTACCTTCATGATTATCAAAAAATGCTAAATCACCTGGCTCTGATTCCTCAATAAAGCTGAGTGTATTTCCTATTTCAGCTTGTTGGTAGGCATCTCTTGGAATTTCTTTGCCTTGTAGGCGATAAACAATCTGTGAAAAACCTGAACAATCGATTCCAAAAGGAGTGCGCCCACCCCAGAGGTAAGGCGTATTTAAGTAGAGCATAGCATTATTAACTAGCATGGCTTTGTCTTCACTTCCTTTGGTGGTTTCTCCACCATGCGAATAGTCGTTATTTTTGATGCTAAAAGTACCTTCATTATAGTTTGGTAGAGAGCTGCCTAAGGCAATTGTTTGATGGGATTCAGCAGTAACTATATCTAATAGTTCAGTGGTAAGAGTTGGTGGTTGGCGTTCTAAATCATTATAAATTTCTTTATCGATTTCTGTCCATTGTTTATTGCATATCCAACCTTCGTACTTGTCGTGAGCCAAACGAATTTTACTCCATTTGATGCGTTGGTCAAGTACTTTGAAATGTTCGCCGAAGAGAATTTGGTTAACCATTTCGGCTTTATCCGATGCTTCAGCACGAATGGGAACAATAGCTAATTCAGATATTCCGTATTTCATTGAAAACAAAAGTAAAAAAAAAGCCCACTTTTAAAGTAGGCTTTTATATTTATTAATTGAGTAAACTAAAATAATTCTACTACCATTGCCGAAGCGCCACCGCCTCCATTGCAAATTCCAGCAGCACCTAACTTACCATTGTTCTGTTTAAGTACATGTAAAAGAGTTACAATAATTCTAGCTCCAGAACATCCAAGTGGATGACCTAATGAAACAGCTCCACCATGTACATTTACTTTTGAAGCATCTAATCCTAGTTTTTCAATGTTTGCTAAACCAACTACCGAAAAAGCTTCGTTTAATTCAAAGAAATCTACATCATTAGTTGAAACATTCGCTTTTTCTAATGCAATTGGTAAAGCCTTGGCGGGAGCAGTAGTGAACCATTCAGCCTGTTGAGCTGCGTCGGCATAACTTCTAATTTTTGCCATAGGGTGTAGGTTTAGTTCTTTAGCTTTTTCAGCACTCATTAAAATTAGAGCGGCAGCACCATCGTTAAGAGTTGAAGCATTTGCTGCGGTTACTGTTCCTTCTTTATCAAATACTGGACGAAGATTTGGAATCTTATCCATTTTTACATTTTTATATTCTTCGTCTTCTGAAATGACGATATCATCACCACGTCTTTGTGGTACGGACACAGGAACTACTTCTGCATTGAACTTTCCATTTGCCCATGCATCAGCACTTCTGTTGTATGACTCAATGGCAAATGTATCTTGTGCCTCTCTGCTAATGTTCATTTCCTTTGCGCATAATTCAGCGCAATTACCCATGTGTACTTTATTGTAAACGTCAGTCAGACCATCTTTCACAAGACCATCGATAAGTTTCATGTCACCTAATTTTTGACCATTTCGTCCCTTATCGAAATAATGAGGAACAGCAGACATGTTTTCCATTCCACCGGCAACCACTATATTGTTGTCTCCACACATTATACTTTGTGCAGCAAGCATAATAGACTTCATCCCAGAAGAACATACTTTATTTATGGTTGTACAAGGTATATTAGGACTCAGTCCAGCGCCCATAGCAGCTTGTCTTGCGGGTGCTTGTCCTAAATTGGCTTGTAAGACGTTGCCCATATAAACTTCGTCAATTTCATCTGGGTTAATTCCTGCTTTTTCAACGGCTCCTTTGATGGCTGTACTACCTAATTGAGTGGCAGACATACTCGATAATGCACCGCCAAAACTACCCATTGGTGTTCTTACGGCTGATACGATTACTACTTCTTTCATTTTAAGTTTTTTATAAGTTTGGATACTGCCTGCGAAGTTAATGAAAATGAAGTATTATGACGGCTTTGCAAACTTGTTATTTATTGGTACTTTAGTCGACGATATGCGATTAAACTTACCTATTGATATTAGGAATAACTACTTTAAAATTCAGAAAGTTGCTTTGTTTCTTCTTGCAACTGTACTAATTGTATGGATGTTTCCTAATCGTGCATCATTCAAGTTTGAATTTCAGAAAGGAAAACCTTGGATGCATGAAAATTTAATTGCTCCTTATGATTTTCCTGTTTTTAAATCTAATGAACAATTATCAAACGAACAAATACAAGTAAGGCAAAACCTGAAGCCTACCTTTGTAGTTGACGAGTCCGTGTATGAGATAAAAGCCGAAGAATTTATTTCCAATTTTGAACAGAAATGGGCAACCGATAAAAATCTAAAGAAAGACAATCGTTTTACTTTTTTTAACCTTAATAAGAAAAAACAACAAAAAACTAAAAAAGAGAAATTAGCATTTTACGGCTTAAATGTATTAGAGAACCTATATTCTACAGGAATAGTACAGTTAATTGACGATATAGAATTTCAAGAAGACGATTTTGAAATAATTATCATGCGTGTAAACGTTGGGGAAGTCAAGCGATTGGGTAAACTATACACCATTGAAACAGCCTCAAAGAAAGCCTACGAATTACCCAATTTGAATGAGGAAGAGAAAACGTTTCTAGCGCCTTTAATCCTTCAGTCACTCAAACAGAATGTTTTTTATGACGAAGACGCTACCAACAAAATGTTGGAAAGTGAACTAAATGAAATTTCTAAAGGATTGGGAATGGTACAAAGGGGAGAGGTGGTCATTTCTCAGGGCGAATTAGTTACAGAAAGCAACTTTCAAAAGTTAGAATCATATCGATTACGCTATGAGGGTGAAAATTGGCAGGATAATTCGGAACGTCTATTGAGTTTGGGGCAATCTTTATTGGTATTAATTGCCTTTTTAATTTTGTATTTATTTCTAAAGCAATTTAGACCAGAAGTGTTTGTAGATAATAAAAAGGTAACCTTTATTCTGACCTTAATTATCACAATGGTATTGATGGCAAGTTTATCATTGATTCCTAACAATAATTTAATTTTTTTAATGCCTTTCTGTTTACTTCCTATAATTATCAAGGCATTTTTTGATACTCGATTAGCTTTGTTTACGCATCTTATTGCCATTATAATTATTGGCTTTATAGTCCCAAATAGCTTTGAGTTTATCTATCTACAGTTAATGGCTGGAATTGTTTCTATTTTATCGGTCTTACAAATGTATAAGCGAGCCCAGCTTTTTGTTTCTGCGGCTAAGATTATAGGAGTGTATTTTCTAACTTACTTTGCAATGGCTCTTACTCAAGAGGGAAGCATTGACAATATAGATTGGATGAATTTTGTGTGGTTTGCAGGAAATGGCGCATTGACTCTTTTTGCATATCCATTAATTTTTGCCTTTGAAAAAATCTTTTCTCTCGTTTCCGACGTGTCTCTATTGGAGTTATCCGACACAAACAATCCGCTTTTAAGAAAATTAGCTCAAAAGGCTCCTGGAACATTCCAACACTCTATTCAAGTTGCTAATCTAGCAGAAGAAGGAATTCTAGAGATAGGAGGTAACGCGCTGCTTGTTAGGGCTGGAGCATTATACCATGATATCGGTAAAATGAAAAACCCTCAGTATTTTATTGAAAATCAGATTTCAGGTATCAATCCTCATGATGATATTAGCTTTGAAGAAAGTGCTAAAATAATAATTGAGCATGTGAAAAATGGAATAGAAATAGCCAAAGAGCACAATTTGCCCGATGAACTAATCGATTTTATTCGTACACATCATGGAACAACTATGGTTGGTTATTTTTATAAGCAACACATTAGCAGTTTTCCAGATGAAATTGAGTCTGAAGAAAAGTTCAGATATCCAGGTCCAAAGCCATTTTCTAAAGAAACAGCTGTATTGATGATGTCAGATTCTGTTGAAGCTGCTGCAAGAAGTTTAAAATCTCCTACGGTAGAAAACATTGATAAACTTGTAGAAAATATTATCAACCATCAGATTGATCAAAATCAATTTGAAAATGCTGATATTACACTGAAATCAATTACTAAGATTAAGCAGTTGTTTAAGAAGAAATTACAAAGCATTCACCACCTTAGAGTAGAATACTAATCTATTTTATCAGAATACGTTTAGCATCTACTTTTTGCCCATCTATTGATAGTCTAAGAACATAGACACCTGAAGAAAGAAACGGCTTTTTGACATTTATTTGTTGCAATTGTTTAGAGCACTTTTGACTAAATAATACTTTCTGTTGCCTTCCCATAATATCACAAACATCTATTTCGACATGTGAGCTTTTGTTACAATAAAATTGTACTTCAAAATAATCTGTAATAGGGTTTGGAGATACAGACGTTATCTTGCTTGGCAAATCATTTCGATTATAATCTGGAAGATTGACCTTATCGCCTTCAATATCTAAGTAAATATCAAAAACACCATTTGCATTATTGTTATTATCATTTGTCAAAGGTATAATTCTATCGACAGCCGAAGGGCTAGAAGCCCAAGGATCATCATCAATGGAGGTGTCGCCTTCAAAATACAATTGAGTAACGAACTCTGGATTGTTGAGGTATTGAACCTTATAATGGATGTGACTTGGTCGGTAAGAACTACCATTAAGGTATTTACCGGGTTGTATGCTTTCGAATGCATAGTTGCCTCCTTCGTCAGTATAAACTTTCCCTCTATAGTTTATGTCTTCATAAGCTCCTTCATCATTCGCTTGCCAAACATCAATTAACGCATTAGGGATTGGAGTAACACAGTCTTTGGCGTAAACAGTGCCCGTTATAAATAAACGCGGTACACCAGCAATTTCCGGAGCAATATTAGTGATGTTAGGAGCACCTTCAATAAAGTAAGGACCAAGAATATCATTAGTAGTTATACATTCCTCTTTCGCAAATAGGCTAAATGGCATAAATGGTAGGAAAGAGGCACTAACAAATGTTTTTAAGGCTTTTCTTCTTTTCATTATCTTGATGCAATAAGTGAAATCTCAATATTGACATTTTTCGGTAATACACTGACTTGAACAGCTTCGCGAGCGGGCGGTTTTTCATCAAAATATTCAGAATACACAGTATTTATTTCAGCGTATTGATTCATATCTTTTAAAAAAATGGTGCATTTGAGGACATTAGAAAAATCCATTTCACTAGCCGAAAGAACTGCCTTTAGGTTTTTCATTACTTGATGTGTTTCATCCGTAATGTTATCCGTAATTAATTTACCTGATTTAGGTTCAATAGCAATTTGTCCAGAAGTATATAAGGTATTATTTGATAATATCGCCTGACTGTATGGGCCAATTGCTTTAGGAGCATCAGAAGTATAAATTACTTTTTTCATTGTACTAAGATACTATTTTTTACTTTTGCCAAAGTAGTGATAGACTTCATCGCTTCCTTTTGGAAGAGGAAAGTCCGGACACCGTAGAGCAGCATAGCGGATAACATCCGTCCACCGAAAGGTGAGGACAAGTGCAACAGAAAGCAAGTACAGTTCGGCTGTAGTGAAACCAGGTAAACTCTATGCGGTGCAATGTCATGTACACCGAGAACAGGGATTGCTCGTTCAATCTCGGGGGGTAGGCAGCTAAAGCTATGCAGCAATGTATAGCGTAGATAAATGATGAAGCTCGAAAGAGAACAGAATCCGGCTTATGAATTACTACCTGCTGCCCCTAGTGGGCAGCTTTTTTTTTATTTTTGAACTGATGAAAAGAACATTTTTAATACTACTAACGCTAAATGGCTTTTTACTTTCCGCTCAAGAAAGTATTGTGAAGTCTGTCATGTTAGATTCTGTGATGGTATCAGCAGTAAGTTCGGGTTTTAGCGTTGAAGAATTTGTTCACTACGTAAAGACGGACACCACATTTTATCAAGGATTTAAAAACCTTAGGTATTACCCTCACCAGTATAAAAGTGAATTAGAAATTTTTAACACTAATGATAAGTCAATTGGATTCTTGGCCAGAGACGGTCATTATGAAGTAGAAAACAACCGTTTAGTCGTACAAATAGACACATCCTACAACGACGGAAAAATCTATAATAGAAAAGGAAAATACAGGTATTATACTCCAGAATTTTTTGATTATATCTTCTTCCCTAAGGATACACTTACAGTAAGCAAGTACAGTTCTTCCAATGATGATGATGAGCCTGAGACTACAAACGAAAAAAATGAAAAAGACGCTAAGGTTGTGATTTTTAATCCTGGTTCGGTTGAGGTGGAAAAGTCGGGCAGTAAAAAGGAGAAACTAGCCGTGTTTGATATAGAAATGCAAAAATATTACGATTATATCCTTTCTAAGAAAATATATAAAGATTCTTTAGAATGCTACGAATTTGTTTGCCGTATGAAAGCTGATTTGACTGAAAAGGAACAAGAGGAAGTACTTATTCGAGAGTTGGTTTCATACTTTGACAGAAACACCTTCAATGTGGTTTACAGAAAATACGTGATGCAGTACGATTATTGGCTCATAGATTTAAACGTAACAGTAGATGTTGAAATGGATTATGCAGATGGGCAACTCATTCCATCTTTCATTCATTACAGAGGGTATTGGGATATACCTTTCAACAAAGCTGAAATAGCAGATTTCAAGCTATGGAATTCAGATTTTATTATTTCGGACTAACTTAGTCTTGAGCGGCAAGAAATCGTTCAGCATCTAAAGCAGCCATACATCCTGTACCAGCAGAAGTTACTGCTTGACGGTATACATGGTCGGCCACATCGCCCGCAGCAAATACTCCAGGAATTTTAGTTTTTGAAGTGCCAGGCTCTACAATCAGATAGCCATTATCGTCCATGTCTAATTGACCTTTGAAAATATCTGTATTTGGTTTGTGACCGATAGCCACAAAAAATCCTGTAGCAGGAATAACCGTTTCTTCTTTAGTTTGGTTGTTAAAAGCCGTTACACTCTCTACACCTTTTTCGCCGTTTATACTCTTGGTTTCATGGTTGAATAAAACGGTAATATTTTCGGTTTTGAATACACGCTTTTGCATAGCTTTAGATGCTCTCATTTCGTCTCTTCTAACCAGCATAGTTACCTTAGTACATAATTTTGCAAGGTAGGTAGCTTCTTCAGCCGCAGTATCACCAGCACCTACTACTACTACATCTTGACCTTTATAAAAGAATCCATCGCAAACTGCACAAGCAGAAACCCCAAAGCCGTTTAGTCTTTCCTCATCAGGAATACCTAACCATTTGGCAGATGCACCCGTACTGATAATGACCGTTTGGGCCAATACATTTTTAGTGCCATCAATTTCCACTTTGAAAGGACGATTAGAAAAATCAACTTTTGTTACCATACCCCAACGTGTATCGGTGTCAAAACGTTCAGCTTGCGCTTTGAAGTCTTCCATCATTTTGGTGCCGTCTACACCATTTGGATAGCCAGGATAATTGTCTACTTCAGTAGTAGTAGTTAACTGTCCACCAGGTTGCATTCCTTGGATTACAACGGGGCTTAAATCAGCTCTGGCAGCATAGATTGCTGCTGTATAACCTGCAGGTCCTGAGCCTATAATTAAGACTTCAATATTTTCTAATTCTTCTGACATAACTTAGTTTTTTTTTGGATTTAAAATCTCATGCAAAGTTAAAATATTTCAAACAAAGAAGGGTAAAATCTTTCTGTATAAATAGTGTCTTCTTTTGCAATAACTTTATAGTAGATAGCAGCTTGTCCGTAGAAGATTCCATAACCGTTGTTGATATTAGATTGAAGGTTGATGGGCTCTGCGAATGGGTTACCTCCGCTGTTGTTTTGATAGTCCGCTGAACGCCAAAAAAGGTATGATTCATAATCTATCTGACTAAATCGTAATAAAACAGTATCGGGAAAGACGTCTTTATCATGTGTCAGTATGCTTTGACCCGATTTAAAGTAACCGTTTTCTTCTTGTTCAAAATCCTGTTCACTGGTGTCAAACAAAATGTTGTTTGACGTACCCCTTTGCAAGTAAGTGTCAAAAGAAGTGCCATTTAGTCCTTCAAAATCGTTTCTTACAAAGCCCCAAAGTGCTTTTATAAAAAATGGGTCTTCTACATCGTTTACCGAAACGCTATTTGGACTAACACCGTTTGGCGGATTATCTCCCCATTGCGTTTCCTTGGTATGAAAGAGCCTTTTGTGTTCAATCATTATGGTATTTCCTAAGGTGTCAGGATCTGAATAGTGAAACCAAAAGTTACCTAAGTTCGGTCGAGGTGCTCCTTCATCAAGTACAAACCATACGCTATCCATAGGGTGTTCGCTAGGAATTGTAGTTGTAGCCGTTAGGGTATCCCCATCTTTTATAATCTCCAAATTATAGGATTTGTCAGCTTGGCTAAATGTAAACGGTGGGGTAGGTTGTATATACAATCCTGGTAATGCGTTTTGTAAAGAATCAAATAGATTTATCAGTTCTTCATCTTGTGAAAAAGCGGCAATGTTGAGGTCAAGAATATTAATTAATTGTACTTGCTCACCGTCTTCACTGCTTATGCTAATTGTAGCACCTTCAACAAAAACATTATCAATGGTTTGAGCATTAACAGGATCAAAGAATGGCTCACTTCGAGTTAATAGGGCATAAGCGGGATAGCCAGGTTGCATCACAGCTTGCACTACAATTTTATTGTTAGTATTACCTTGACTGAAATCAACTTCTTGTTCGAATTCAAAAAATTTCTCGCAAGAAACAAAACCTATTGTAATCAGTAGTAGTGGTATTATCTTTCTCATGATTTAAAAATTAAAATTCCAAGTTATTGATGGTATTACGGGAAATAGAGAGACTTGAAGTGCTTTGGACTGCAAATCGCCATCCGTTAAATTTCCTTCGCCTTCCACATCGAAATAGATGAAATAGGGATTGGCTCTGTTGTAAAGGTTGTAAATCGAAAAGTTCCACGATGAATTAAACCTTTTATTGGGCTTGTTTTTAGTGTATGTAGCAGAGATATCCATTCTATGGTAAGCAGGCATTCTGTAGCTGTTTCTGTCGCCGTATTGGCTGTAAATTCTTCCGTCTAAAACATATCTATCCAAGACAGGAGTTAGGGTATTTCCAGTGGCGTAAACAAAGACCGCAGAAAACACCCACTTATCGTTAAGCTCATGAGTAGCCGTGAGCGATATATCGTGAGTTCTGTCGTATTTGGCAGAAAATTCAACACCATTATTGAGTTCATCAAATTGACGTGTAGTTTTTGAAATGGTATAGCCTAACCATCCAGTGGTTTTGCCCAATCGTCTTTTTATAAAAAATTCTAAGCCTCTTGATTCACCGTTTCCAAAAGTAAAAGATTCATCCGATGAAGTATTGGTATTATCTTCTGGTAAAGCACCTTCTTTATACTCGATGAGGTTATCCATTTTTTTATGGTAAGCCTCAATGGATGTTTCCCATTTGTTATCAAAAAAGTTCTTGAATAGACCTACTGCTAACTGTCGACCGTATTGTGGTTTGACAATATCGGTACTCGGCACCCACAAATCTGTAGGTAAAGAAACACTTGAAAGCGAAGCCAAGTGAATGTACTGGTAATTCTGGGTATATGATGCCTTGAAGGAACTGCTTTTATCAAGTTTATACCTTAAGGATAATCTAGGCTCTATGTGTCTGTGGTGGTTTATTGTATCGCCTGAAAATTCATTTTTGAAATACTGTAAAACTGTAATTGGACCTCCAAATTGAAAACTGCTGTAGCGAAGCCCTGCATTAATTTTCAATTCATCATTAACTTCAATATCGTCTGAAATATACAATGCTCCTTCGTTTGAATATTGTTTGAATATAGACTCAGGCTCAAAGACTACTTCCCCTGAGCGACCTGTAACGCTACCTGGTACAAAAGTGTGGTAAGTGAAATGTGCTCCAAATTTTATATTGTGTTTGTAGTTGGGTAAGTAAGAGAAATCAATTTTTGTGTTCCAATCAGTAATACTTGAGTTTAGTTTGAATTCAAAATCGTTTTGCTCAGCGCCAAATGAAAATTTATAATCGCTAAATATTACAGACGTATTAACGAAAAGTTTGTCATTAAACAAATGGTTCCAACGCATAGAAGCAGTGGCATTTCCCCACGGAATATCAAATTTGAATCCTCTGTCTTCATTTCTAAAGCTAAAAACATCTCTACCAAAATAGCCACTTAAAAATATTCTGTCTTTATCCGAAATTCTATAATTCACTTTTGAGGTAAGGTCAAAGAAATAGTAGCCCGTTCCTTTAAATGCTGAGGTATCGTTGATAAGAGGGTTTACCAATACATCTATATAGGTTCTTCTTCCTGAAATTATAAACGAGCTGGTGTCTTTTTTGATGGGACCTTGTAAAGTTAGTTTGGACGATATCAGTCCTAAGCCACCATCAACTTCAAACTTTTTACTATTACCCTCTTTCATGGAAATATCAAGAACCGATGCCAGTCGTCCACCGTATTGAGCAGGCATACCGCCTTTAATGAGGTTGATGTCTTTGATGGCATCTGCATTGAAAACCGAGAAAAAGCCAAAGAGGTGTGAGGCATTATAAACTGTTGCTTCATCTAGTAATATAAGGTTTTGATCGGGGCCTCCACCACGAACGTAAAAGCCCGAACTTCCTTCACCCGAAGATTGCACACCTGGTAAAAGTTGAATGGTTTTTAAAACGTCTACTTCTCCCATAAAAGCAGGCAGTTTTTTGATGTTTTTAACGTCAATTTTAACCTGACTCATATTAGAAGATTCTATGTTTTTGTCAGCGCCTTCTGATTCAACAATTACTTCTTGGGTGATGATGGCATTGGTTTCCAAAGCTACGTTTAAACGAGTGTCTTTATTGAGGTTAATTTTCTTTTGTTGTGTTTTTAAACCAAGGAATGCATAATCAACAGTATAATTACCCTCTTCGATGGTAAGGGAATAGAATCCGTATTGATTGGTAGAAATACCCTTAAAATTTTCTTTGACATAGACTGTAGCTCCAATCAAATATTCGCCAGTTTCATTGTCCTTGACATAACCGCTAAGGGTATATTTTTCTTGGGCAGATAAATGAAATACCGATAAGCAAAGGAAAAGTGATAAAAAAGTGTTTTTCATTGTGGGGAATGAATGGAATTTTATTTTTGCAAAGTTAAAACATTAAGTCTTTGTTTGATTATATAAT
>Ga0209555_10001954_pt1 | contig 15042 bp, 16 predicted proteins | sample SaaInl85LU_5_DNA_FD_184643 | JGI IMG/M metagenome (GOLD analysis project Ga0209555, IMG submission 184643) | Marine microbial communities from expanding oxygen minimum zones in the Saanich Inlet - ESP_85LU_5_DNA (SPAdes) (version 2) | ecosystem: Environmental > Aquatic > Marine > Intertidal... | reverse complement strand
CATTTGCGTTGCGATGCCGGCGTGGTCGGTACCGACTTGCCAAAGTGTACTTTTACCCTTCATGCGCTGGTAGCGGGTGAGGGCATCCATAATGCTGTGCTGCAGTGCATGGCCCATATGCAAGCTGCCGGTGACATTGGGTGGCGGTATGACTATGGAGTAGGCATCGCTGGGATCGCAATGCTCATCTTGCGGGGCGAAATAACCACGCTCTTCCCACTGCTGGTACCATTTTTTTTCGATCTGGTCGGGTTGGAAGGTCTTATCCATGGGCTTTTCGGTCCTGCATTGGGCGTTTAATAGGTGTGTTCGCGCAGCGGCGCGAGCGGCCGACGATTATAAAGGGTGGGCCGCTAGTGGGCTAGCAACGAATGGCTTTGATCTAACAAAATAGCCCGCATTAGTGACTGCTGTTCTGGTAGACCGACGTTAACATTTATAAGCACTGCAACGCGGGTGCTTTTCCGCGCTTTAACGCGGGTGCTTTTCAGCAGCCAGGCGCTGGCGTTCAATTTCCACAGCGTCGGCTATTTTCTCTTTTAGCAAACGCCGTAAGCCAGGCAGGTAGCGCTCAACGACTTTATCGATGACAACATTGAGATGATCTTGGGTGAGGGCGTCGACACTGGGTTGGCCAGAAAAAAGTTGGTGTTGTGACTCGGCAAATTTCTGCATCTCGCGAAGCTGTCGATTAATTTCATGGACAACCGATTTGGAAAGGGCGGGTATCTGTAATTTGTCACTGGTTTTAACCTGTGCTGGCGCTTTGGGTTGTTGCGGTGTCGATGCAACAGGCGCGGACTGCTCAGGCTGTTGCACAGCAGTGGCGGTGCTGCGAAGTTGCGCCACTAGGGCGCTCTGGGTCTGTTCTAATTGTGCGAGCAGTGACTCAATTTCATCGGTGGCGCGCTCTTTGCGCGGCGCACTGTGTCTTTCGACGGGGTTGCCGCCGCGAGTCACCAGGCGCGGCCCGCGTGTCACGCGCTAATACCTTCTGGCTGAGCGGGGAATTTTGCCGACAGATCGTGGAACTCCAGCGGGTAACCGCGCTGTTTGTAAAAGGCGAAACGTTCGCGTTTGGCTTGTTGGTAGAGCGGCTCGCTGTGGATTACTTCAATGACTCGTTCGAAGCGGCTAAACCAGTTGGGTGTTTCGCTGCGCAGATTGATCAGCAGCTCGTGATGATCGCCTGGCTCTTGCTCAGCAACTATCGCGATAGTATCGCTGGGGTTGTGGCTGTGGGCAATAAAAGCGGCGGGTTCAACCCCCCAAAGCTGTTCAGAAAGTGCTTGCGCTTGCTTATCACTGTCGACCATGCAGAGCACTTGTTGTCCGCGCTGGGCTGCCTTAAAAATTAACTGGCAGACCAGCGCGGCTGCGGCGGCATGATCACCGCCGACCTTGTAAAAAGAGACACTAGTCAACGCTTAGCGGCTCTGTTGGCTGCTGATGTAGTTCATTAACAGCGGGACCGGTCGGCCAGTCGACCCTTTGGCTGCTCCGTGCAGCCAAGCGGTACCGGCGATGTCCAAATGCGCCCAGCGCTGTCCCTTGGCAAAGCGAGCCAAGAAGCAACCGGCGGTGATGGTGCCCGCTTCGCGTCCGCCAATATTGGCCATATCGGCGAAGTTGCTCTTTAGTTGTTGGTCATACTCGGGCCACAGTGGCATCTGCCAGCAGCGGTCGCCGCTATTTTTGCCGCTGTTAATGAGGCCGTCAGCTAGTGATTGATCATTGCTCATCAAGCCGCTGGCATGGCTGCCCAGCGCCATCACGCAGGCGCCGGTGAGTGTGGCAATATCAATTATTGCTGCGGGCTTAAAACGCGCCGAGTAGGTCAAGGCATCGCAAAGAATCAGCCGCCCTTCAGCGTCAGTGTTGAGGATTTCAATGGTCTGTCCCGACATACTAGTGACGACATCTCCGGGTTTGGTGGCGCCGCCGCTGGGCATATTTTCAACGGCAGGTACTACGCCGATGACATTGACCGGAAGCTGCAGCTCTGCCAGTGCTGCAATTACCCCAAATACACTGGCGCCACCGCACATATCAAACTTCATCTCATCCATGCCGCCGCCGGGCTTAAGGCTGATGCCGCCAGTATCAAAAGTGACCGCTTTACCCACCAACACGGTTGGAGCAGGTTTGCCGCGACCCTTGACGCCTTGATAATTCATCACGATGAGTTTGGCCGGCTGCTCGCTGCCAGCGCTGACAGAGAGCAGGGAGCCCATTTTGAGCTTTTTCATGTCCGCTTCGCCGAGTACCTGGGTGGTCAGAGAGGCGTTGCCTTTGGCCATAGCTTGGGCCTGTTTGGCAAGATAGTTGGGGGTGCAGATATTTCCCGGTAAGTTGCCCAGATCTCGAGCAATATTCATGCCGTTACCCACGGCACTACCATAGGCCAAGCCTTTTTTTGCGGCATTGGTCGCTGCGCGGCTGGCAGCCCAGTAAGTTACTCCCTTAAGGCGGCAGGATTGATGTTTAGTCGCGCCGCCCTTGTTATAGCGATAACTTGCCGCAGTAAAGCTTTGAGCTACCGCGGTGGCTAATGCCTGGTCGTCGGGTTGTTCGTCAACCGGTAGAGCTCCGCTGATCCAGAGCGCTTTTTTGCTCTGTCCTGAACAGATTTGCTGGGCTGCCGTGGCGATAATTTTGTCGCGGCTCTGCACATCTAAGGTGTCGCCATCTTGGTCACAGCCGACCAGAAGCAGGCGTTTGGCGCTTTTTCCGGGTATATGAAGAAGACAGTGACTGCCGATTTTGGCACTGAAATCACCACTGTTAAGCAGGGCCTCGATGGCGCCGTCTAGGGCGGTATTTAACGCAGCGGCTTCAGCTTTAAGTTGTCGCCCGGTCGGCAGAATGAGAGAATCGGCACTGCTGGTGAGGATTGAGGCTGATATTGCATTAAATTGCATGTCTTGCTCCGCTTCTAATGGTGGTTGTTCAAATATTAGATTGTGTTTGAGCGGCCAAAAGCCAGCTGCAAACTGCTTCAAATTAGCTGTGAAGATACCATTTTTGAATGACGGTGTCTGCGCGCTATAGCTTGTGATGCAGTAAACAACATGAACCCATAGGCTTTATTGAGTGATAATTTTTCGGTACCTGAGTCGCGAGCTGCTCGCCAACACCTTTGCTGTCTGCACGGTGTTGATGTTGGTGTTACTCAGTGGTCGTTTTGTCCGCTATCTCGGTCAAGCTGTGGCAGGCAATCTCGAGCCTGGGGTGATATTTGCCATACTCGGTTACCGTATCCCTGACTTTATACAGATGACTCTGCCGCTGGCTTTTTTTCTGGCGGTTATGCTCACCTTTGGTCGACTTTATGTTGAAAGTGAGATGAGCGTGTTGCGCAGTTGCGGTATCTCGGAGCGTAAGTTGCTGAGTTATACCATGCTGGTAGGCACTGCTATAGCCTTGCTGGTGGCTTGGCTGAGCTTTGTTGTCGCCCCCAGCGGTACCGCCAAATATGTCGAGCTCTATACAGCCCAGCAACAAAAATCAGAACTCGATCAGCTCTCAGCACACAGATTTTACTCTCTGGACAAGGGCAACTTGACGATCTACGCCGGTGCGGTGGATGAAGATCAATCGCTCTCTGAGTTATTTCTAGCGATGTTTCGGCCGGTGAGCGCTGATCACGGTCGCCAGCGTGAAGGCCTCGTGTTGGTGCGAGCCGCTTCCGGCAAGCAGTTGCGCGACAGTGAAGGCGGAGGTGACTATTTGGTGCTGGAGCAGGGTGTAAGGGTAGAGGGGAGACCGGGTAGCCCAGAATTTCGTCTCACTTATTTTGACCAATACGGTACCCGATTGAAGAGTGACGGAGTGGCTGCTCGGCGCCCCGATATTGATGCCCTCGCTAGCAGCGAGCTGGCCAGTCCCACCTCGCCGGCACTCAGCGATGAGTATCGCGCCACTTGGCACTGGCGTTTGGCGCTGCCTATTTTAGTCTTGGTAGTCGGCTTATTAGCGGTACCGCTGGCGCGTACAGATCCCCGCAAGGGCCGCTTTGGAAGGCTACTGCCAGCGATCATCATTTACTTTGTCTACCTTGTCGCGCTCAACGCGGTGCGGGGGAGTGCGTCAAGTGGTGCAGTCTCTCCACTTTTGGGTTTTGTTGGCGTACACAGTATTTTTATCGGTTTGGCACTACTGCTATTGTACGTTGAAAAACTTCAGTTGAGCAGGCTGCCTAAGCGTCCGCTGTGGTTGGGAGGTGGCGCGTGAAGGCTATGCGACTGCTCAACCGCTACGTCGGTCGCCGTGTTGCGTTGGCTATTGCTATGGCGCTACTGGTGATTGTCGGCTTAGACGTGGTTGCAGAGGTAATCGATGAACTGGGTGATGTTCGCAATGACTACCAGTTCCGCCAAGTGATGGAGTACGTGGCGCTAACGCTACCTTCGCAAGTCTACGATTATCTGCCATTTTCTGCATTGATCGGCTGCTTGGTGGGGCTTGGTATTCTCGCTGGTAACAGTGAAATTGTGGTGATGCGCGCAGCGGGGGTATCTCTTTGGCGAATCATGGCCATGGTGATTAGGCCTATTCTCTGGTTTGTGATGGCGGGTATGTTAGTGGGAGAGTTTGCCACCCCCTATCTTGACCAGCTCGCCGATGGCCGGCGACAACTTCAGCGCAGCGGTTTGCAGAGCAGTGTCGATGATGGCGGTGTCTGGAGTGTTGAGGGAAACGAGTACATCTATATTAACGCAGTGTTTCCCGGGGGCGTTGTGTTTGGTGTTACCCGCTACCAGTTTGACGAGCAGCGCACACTACAATCGGCCAGTTTTAGTACGCGGGCAACCTATAATCAGCAGCAGCGCCATTGGGTAGAGGAAAACGTTGCAGTCACCCGTTTTTACCATCGCGATAGCACCTCGCGAGCCGAGGCGGATAAGTTAGTTACGCGTATCTGGTCCAGCGAGCTGACGCCGACACTGTTACAGCAAAATATACTCGAGCCGGAAAATCTCTCTATTCGCAGCCTCGATGCTTATGTTGGGTTTTTAGGCCAACAGCAGCGCGATACTGGCGCCTACAAACTAGCATTCTGGGCCAAGGTGCTGCAGCCGCTGACGGTAATCGGTTTGGTGGTGTTAGCGGTAGCGTTTGTTTTTGGCCCGCTGCGCGAGTCGACTATGGGGTTGCGTATCTTTGTCGGTGTGGTGACTGGCATCGGCTTTCGAATTTTACAAGATATGCTCGAGCCATCGAGTTTGGTGTTCGGGTTTCCACCGCTATTGGCAGTCTGCTTGCCGATAGCGCTGTGTTTTCTGATTGGCGGCCGCCTGCTGCGCCGAGCAGCTTAAGCTGCCTTTAAGATTCTTTGCTCTTGGGCAATACCACCACTTCGGTGGCAGTGGCGTGGTCGTGCCAACACTGACGCGCCGGCAGCAGAGCCATCCAATAGCCGAGGCCCAAAACAGCCATGGAGAGCGGTGCCAAAACAACCCGCAACCAAGCTTGCTTGAGTGTAATGAGATGATGGCCAGTTTGTTGGGTGCGCAGGCGCCAAGCTTTCATTCCCAGGGTTTGTCCCTGTTTGCGCCAACAGATGACATAGTAACTGCCCAGTGTCGCCCAATAGCCGGCAATGAGTGGCAATTGCACGGTGATCGTTGCCGGTAGATCGCGATCCGCACTGCCGGTGACAGCCACGCGCACAATGGTGACTACCGCAAAATAAGCCACCGTGAGTGCAAAAAGTATAAATAAGTCGTAAACCAGAGCTGCTAAACGTCGCAACAGGGTAGCGCTGGGTAATTCAATAAACGAATCGACTGTAGTGGTGTGGTCGGACATGTTCGGCTCTAGTGTTATCGAGTGGTTTGGCCCATGATAATCTGCGCTGGCTTAGTATTGAATAGTAAACTGCATCATGAAAAAAATTAAATGATTGGAGATAAACTTTGAACTGGATTTACGGTATCCACGCAGTGCAATCTCTGTTGAAGTCAGCACCTGAAAGGGTCTTGCAGCTGCGCCTGCAGCGCAATCGCAACGACGTGCGTTTGCAAAAAGTGCAACGTCTCGCTGAGCAGCAACAGATAGCCTTTCAGTGGGCGAGTGCCGATGAGCTCAATCAGCTGGTTGATGGCCGCCACCAGGGGGTGGCTGCCGAGTGCGCAGAGGGTGAGGCCCACGACGAGGGTTATCTATTTGATCTGCTTGCCAAAAGCGATAAGCCTCCATTGTTTTTAGTGCTCGACGGGATAACCGATCCTCACAATTTGGGGGCTTGCCTGCGCTCGGCTGATGGTGCTGGGGTGGCTGCAGTCATTATACCGCGCGATAACTCGGTGGGGATCACTCCGGTGGTTGCCAAGGTGGCCTGTGGTGCGGCTGAGACGGTACCCCTGGTGGTAGTGACCAACCTCGCGCGCTGTTTAGATAAGTTGCGTGCCGAAGGGGTCTGGACTGTCGGTGCGGCGGGTGAGGCTGAATCGTCCCTGTACGACCTCGACCTGACCGGTTCGATCGCTATTTTATTGGGTGCCGAGGAGCGCGGGATGCGCAGATTGACCCGAGAGCAGTGCGATTACACGGCAAAATTACCCATGGCTGGCAGTGTCAGTAGCCTCAATGTTTCGGTCGCTACGGGTGTATTTCTCTACGAGGCGGTTCGTCAACGCCGCTAGAGCGCTCGGCCAGTTGGGTAGGGGTTCTTGGCGGGTTCAATGCACACAGCCGGCGGTTGCATCTGCCGAGGTTAATCACTACAATTGCGCGCCCTTTATTGCCCGGGGTTCAATAATTTGAAAATAGGGCACTCCTTGCTTCACCGCAATTGCCAAGCTGGCTTTGACGGGAGGCATAATTTTCCACAAGGAGAGACAATGCGTCACTACGAAATCGTCTTCCTGGTCCACCCCGACCAGAGCGAGCAAGTATCAGGTATGGTTGAGCGTTACACCGCGTCAATTGAAGCGGGCAACGGTAAAGTTCACCGTCTGGAAGATTGGGGTCGTCGTCAACTGGCTTACCCGATCAATAAAGTTCACAAAGCTCACTACGTCCTCATGAACATTGAGTGCTCACAAGAAGTACTCGATGAGCTCGAGTCTACCTTCCGTTACAACGATGCAGTTTTGCGCAGTATGGTTATCCGTACTCCTGAAGCTGTGACTGGCGAATCAGCAGTGATGAAATCAGAAAATGCTGATAAAGCTGATCGCGAAGCTCGCGAGCGCCGCGCCGCTGCACGCGCCAAAGCTGACGAAGCCAAAGCGGCTGCCGATGCAGCTGCCAATGAAGGTGAAGAAACTGAGACTGAAGAGGCGGGAGAGTAATCATGAGTAAATTTATTCGTCGTCGTAAATTCTGTCGTTTCAGCGCCGAGGGTGCACCTGCTATCGACTACAAAGATGTAGAGATGCTGCGCAACTACGTCTCTGAGACCGGTAAAATCGTCCCGAGCCGCATCACTGGCACCAAAGCGCGCTACCAGCGCCAGTTGTCTGATGCGATCAAACGCGCTCGCTATATTGCGCTGCTGCCCTACAGCGACGCTCACAAGTAAGCTAGCCGTTTAATTGTTTTGAAAGCGCTTGCACAATTTATTATGCGCGGGCGTTGGCAGGCAGCTGCGGTTGCCTGCTTTGGGAGTTTCGTCCCAATCATAAGTCCTGCTGCAGTGGCCTTGGTCAGTCTGCGACAGGGTAGTGTTGAAGGAGTGCGGTTGGCCCCTTGGGCACTGTTGCAAAGCTTGGCGCTATTAGCCAGCGGTGGGCAAGATTCGCTGCTGACAGTGGCTTCGATAGCCGTAGTGATTGTAGTGTTGGTTGCAGCATCCGTGTTGCGCAGTTCAGCCTCTTGGGCATCGGCAGTAATGACTGCTACCGCCTGTAGTGTGGTTGTCTCGCTATTGTTGATGACACTGGGTGCTAGCCAACTTATGTCGGCAACCCAGTTGCTGGCTGAACTGCTCTCTGAGCTGGGCACTGAGCAGGCTCGGCTGCCAATTGCAGCAACGCCATTGTTTGTCGCCGGCCTATTTGGCTGGGTGGTTGCAGTGGGCAGTTTGATTGCAGTGCTCGTCGCCCGCTGGTGGCAAGCCTCACTCTACAACCCTGGCGGGTTTGGTAGTGAGATTCGCCAGTTGCGGTTGGGAGTGGGCAGTGCGTCAGTTCTGGCGGCAATGGTTGCGCTGGGTTGGCTGCAGGGGGCTGATTATCGCCCTTGGGTGGAGCTGTTAGCGCTGCCGCTGCTATTCTCAGGTTTGGCTCTGCTGCACTACATTGCGGCGGCGCGAGGTTTAGGCGCGTTATGGTTGGGTTTGGTTTACGGCGGGTTGGTATTGTCCGATTCGCTGAATATGGTAATTGTCGGGCTGGCCTGTGTTGATAGCCTGATTAATATTCGCTTGCGAGTTGCCGCCAAATAGCGGTTACTGCAAAACGATTTTACAGAGGATAGAGCAATGGAAGTTATTCTGTTAGAAAAAATTGGCCGTCTAGGCGCCCTGGGCGACAAAGTCAGTGTTAAGTCGGGCTATGGCCGCAACTACTTGGTGCCCCAAGGTAAAGCGGTATATGCCACTGCGGCAAATACTGCTGAGTTTGAATCACGTCGCGCTGAGCTAGAAGCTGCTCAAGCCGCTACCTTGACCGCAGCTCAAGCGCGCGCAGACAAAGTGGCAGTGATCGCAACCGTCACCATCAGCGCTGTTGCTGGCGATGAAGGTAAGTTGTTCGGTTCTATTGGCGCTCGCGAAATCGCCGATGCTATCACCGCAGCAGGCGGCGAAGTCGATCGCAGCGAAGTTAAATTGCCGGAAGGCCCACTGCGTGAAGTTGGCGAAGTTTCAATTGATATCCAGCTGCACTCAGACGTTGTTCAAGCGATTACAGTCGCGGTAGTCGGCGAGTAATTTCGCTGCTGGCGCACTTCGGTGCGCTAACAACATTGTCAAACGGCACCGTCTCTGAAAAGATACGGTGCCGTTGTTGTTTGAAGACGATAGAATTTATCTATGAACGAAGCTCTCTACGCTGAACCCGCCGCCAGTCAACCGCTGCCCCACTCTATAGAGGGTGAACAGGCAGTGCTCGGTGGTTTGATGCTCAAAAATGAAGCATATGACACCGTCGCGGAGCTGCTTGAAAGTGACGACTTTTACAGCCGCGACCACCGTCTAATTTTTGCTGCTATGGGTCGTCTGGCGGAACAGCAACAGCCATTTGATCCAATTACCCTCAGCGAGGCACTGCAAGCGAGCGGCGATTTGACCTCGGTTGGCGGTGCCGATTATTTGGTAGAACTAGCCCAAAATACGCCGAGTTCAGCCAACATTAACTCTTACGCCCAAATTGTGCTGGAGCGATCAACCATTCGCCAGCTGATTGGCGCAGCTAGCGACATTGTCAGTAAAGGTTACAATCCGCTCGGTTGGGATAGCCAGAGGCTGCTCGCTGAAGCGGAGCAAAAGCTCCAAGATATTATTGAGAATCGCCCCAAAAAGGGCGGCTTCAAAGAAGTTAATGCCCTGCTAAAAGAGACTGTAGTGCGGCTTGAAGAGCTGTTCCGTTCCGATACATCGATAACGGGTGTGAGCACTGGGTGGCAAGAGCTCGACGATATGACCTCCGGTTGGCAGCGCTCCGACCTAATTATTGTCGCTGGCCGTCCCTCGATGGGTAAGACCTCATTCGCGATGAATACCGTTGAGCATGCGGTCCTCCATCAAGATAAACCGGTTTTGGTGTTCTCTCTAGAGATGCCGGCCAGCCAGTTGGTGATGCGGATGCTCTCTTCGCTGGGGAAAATCGATCAGACTAAAATGCGCACTGGTAATCTAGGTGAAGATGATTGGCCTCGGCTCAGTGCAGCTGCCCAGCGCCTCAAAGATCGTCCGTTGTTTATCGAAGACTCGCCTGGCCTCACCCCCTTGGAGATGCGCAACCGCATTAAGCAGTTTACCAAAGAGCGTGTAGAGCAGCTGCGCCAAGCTTGGCACGCCGAGCACGGCGGTGATGCACAGCCGGATATGGAGTCACTCTACCAGCAGGCTGAACCCGGTTTGATTATGGTCGATTATCTGCAGCTGATGAGCGGTAGCAACCCGGGGGAGGGGCGCGTACAGGAGATTTCGCAGATCTCTCGGGAACTCAAACACTTGGCCCGAGAGTACAACTGCCCAATGATAGCTCTCTCTCAGTTGAGTCGGAATCTCGAGCAGCGCCCCAACAAGCGTCCGATCAATTCAGATCTGCGCGAATCAGGTGCCATTGAGCAGGATGCCGATGTCATCGTGTTCATTTATCGCGATGAGGTCTACAACGAGGACAGCCCCGAGAAAGGTATCGCCGAAATCATCCTTGGTAAACAGCGCAATGGGCCTATTGGCACTGCGCGTTTGACTTTCCTCGGCAAGTACACCCGCTTTGAAAACTTAGTTGGCGACTATTTCGCCGGCGAGTAAATGTCTTCTCTTGCTGCATACTCTAATGCAGCAATTGCTAGGATTTTAATATGCAAACTTTTCATACTGTCAGCGGCCTGCGCGATGCACTGATGACGGCTCGCCGCGCCGGCCAGCGCATCGGTTTTGTGCCGACAATGGGCAATCTGCACGCGGGTCACATTGCCCTGATAGAGCAAGCGCGCGAGAGTTGTGATGTCGTGGTCTGTTCCATATTCGTCAACGCATTGCAATTTGGCCTTAACGAAGATTGGGATAAATATCCGCGCACGTTTCAAGCCGACAGCGCTAAGCTCGTAGCCGCGGGCTGCGACTACCTGTTTAACCCAGAAGATATTGAGATGTACCCGAACGGTTTGGACACCCAGAGTCGAGTGATCTGTCCGACTATGACCGATGTGCTGTGCGGCGCCAGCCGGCCCGGCCATTTTGAGGGTGTCACCACTGTCGTCACCAAGCTCTTTAATATCGTCCAGCCTGATGTGGCTATTTTTGGCATCAAAGATTACCAGCAGCTGGCAGTGATCCGCCGCATGAGCGAAGATTTGTGCATGGCAGTGGAGATTGTCGGCGCCCCAATCCATCGCGAAGCGGACGGGCTGGCGATGAGTTCTCGCAACAGTTATATCACTGCAGCAGAGCGACCGCTGGTGACTGTTTTGCACAATACCTTGCTCGAGATTGCCGCAGCTTTAGAGGCTGGCGAGAAAAACTTTTCTAGTCTTGAGGAGCGCGGCATAGCCGCAATCAGTGCCGCTGGATTCAAGCCGGACTACCTGTCGATAAGCAACAGTAAAACACTGGAACCCGCCGCCCACGATGACACCGAGCTGACTGTGTTAGGGGCGATGTTTACCAGCGCGGCGCGGCTGATTGACAACACCAGTGTGGTGCTCGTTTAACGCGCGCAGTAGCGCCGCTGTTGCTGTTCTGCCCTGGCCAGTTCTTGCTCCCGCTCACTATCAGTGAGAAAGCGAAATTCGCCGCTAACGCTGTCGCGTAGACGCAAACGTTCGCCGTTGCTAAATAGCGAGACATTGTCGCGGGCTTGTTGGCACGCTTTCGTCCGCTCTGCGTCCGCTCGTGGTAACTCGCCTGTAACCACCATTCCAGGTGCTAAAAGGGGCGGGGTAGGCGCAGTTTGAATCGAGTCTACAGCCCCATTTTCAACCGATTGAGAACCTTCAATGGGAACCGCGCTACTAAGCAGGTGTGGCGGCGGTTGATCACCGTAATGGGTTTTGCCCTGCTCATCTTGCCAACGCACTACTTCACCACTTAGGCAGAGAGAAGAGACAACGAGAAGTGCCAGCGTGGTGAAGAGATGCATGGATAGTTCTCAGCTAAGTATTGGAGCTTGTCAGTTTAACAATGCGCAGTCGCCAACAACCTTTAAAGGTGCTTGACTGCAGAGAATATATTGCCATAATGCACGCCATCTAAACATACCGGTTTAGATAATTAACGCCAGCTCGGCATTACCCGTGCCGCTGGTCATGTCTAGCGATGGTGCTGTTACCCGCAGCCTACGTCCAGCCACCTGCACTTACCGGTGCGGCTGAATTAACCGCTCTCGCGGTATCCTCTACATGTCCAAGCGCTCTCGCCGGGCTGGTAAAATACCAGCAGCTGTCTTACAGCGAGGAGTGATTGTGGAAAATTTATCTGGTGGCGATATCGTCATACGCGCACTGCGCGATGCGGGCGTTGAGTATGTTTGGGGCTACCCAGGCGGTTCCGCCCTGCACATTTACGATGCGATATTTCGTCAAGATGACGTCAAACATCTTTTGGTTCGCCATGAGCAGGCCGCGGTTCACGCAGCAGATGGCTATGCGCGCAGCAACGGCAAAGTGGGTACGGTACTGGTTACCTCTGGCCCTGGCGCTACCAATGCGATTACCGGCATTGCTACTGCGTACATGGATTCGATTCCGCTGGTGGTGATTTCCGGGCAAGTGCCATCCTCCAAGATTGGTGAAGATGCCTTCCAAGAGACAGATATGGTCGGTGTTTCACGTCCGATTGTTAAGCACAGCTTCTTGGTTAAGCGCCCAGAAGATATAGCCGCGACTATCGCCAAAGCCTATTACATTGCCTCCACTGGCCGCCCCGGTCCTGTTGTTGTGGATATCCCCAAGGATATGACCGACCCGGCAATCAAGGTGCCCTACGAGTACCCCAAGCAGGTCGCTATGCGCAGCTACCAGCCCAACGAACGAGGCCACAGCGGCCAGATCAAGCGCGCGCTGAAAACGCTGCTCGCCGCCAAACGCCCTATGATTTATGCAGGTGGCGGTGTGATCATTGATAACGCCAGCGATCTGCTGACTGCGCTGACCCGCAAACTCAACTACCCCATTACCAACACCTTGATGGGGTTGGGCGCCTTTCCAGGTAGCGATCGACAGTTTGTCGGTATGCTTGGCATGCACGGCACCTATGAGGCTAACCAGGCGATGCATCACGCCGATGTTATTTTCGCGGTAGGCGCGCGCTTTGATGATCGCGTCACCAACGCGACAGAAAAATTCTGTCCTCACGCTACCATCATCCACATTGATATAGATCCCACCTGTATCTCGAAAACAGTGGGTGCCGATATTCCGATCGTTGGAAGCTGCAAAACCGTCCTCACCGATATGCTCGAGCTACTAGACAGCATGGGCGCCCCAGACAGCGACGCGCTGGCTGAGTGGTGGACAACCATTGATGATTGGCGCGCCCGTCATGGGATCTACACCGCCGACCGATTTGAGGCGAGTGGTGGATCGTTGATCAAGCCGCAAGACGTGATAAAAATGCTTCATAAGGTCACCGGTGGCGACGCTTTTGTTACCTCCGATGTGGGCCAGCATCAGATGTTCGCCGCCCAGTACTATCTGTTTGACAAGCCCCGTCGCTGGATCAATTCAGGTGGTTTGGGCACGATGGGGTTCGGCCTGCCAGCAGCTATGGGTGCGCAGTTGGCACACCCCGATGCGATGGTCGCCTGTGTCACCGGTGAAGGGAGTATTCAGATGAATATTCAAGAGCTCTCCACCTGTACTCAGCACGGTCTGCCGGTCAAGATCATCAACCTGAACAATTCGGCACTCGGTATGGTGCGCCAGTGGCAGGATATGCAGTACAGCGCTCGCTATGCCAGCAGTGTTTACGAAGATTCACTGCCAGACTTTGTTGCGCTCACCGAGGCGTACGGGCATGTGGGTATGCGCGTCACCGAATTTGATCAATTAGAGAGCAAAATGCGCGAGTGTTTTGCGCTGAAAGATCGAGTGGTGTTTATGGATATTGTTGTCGATCGTGCCGAGCACGTTTATCCGATGCAGATCGCCGGTAACGCCATGAATGAAATGTGGCTGAGCAAGACGGAGAGGACCTAATGCAACGTATTATCTCTATTCTTTTAGAAAACGAACCGGGAGCTCTGTCACGTGTGGTGGGGCTATTTTCCCAGCGCGGTTACAATATTGATACGCTCAATGTCGCCCCCACTGAAGATCCAACGCTGTCGCGTCTGACGCTGTCCACCAACGGCGATGAAAAAATGGTCGAACAGATCATTAAACAGCTGCATAAATTGATCGATACCATTAAAGTGGTCGACCTCAGCGAAGGTCCCCATGTTGAGCGCGAACTGTTGCTGGTAAAAGTGCGTGCAGTGGGTATTGAACAGCGCACAGAACTGAGAAACAGCGTCGAGATTTTCCGCGGTCATATCGTAGATGTGACACAGACCAGTTACACAGTGCAGATGGCTGGAGACGGTCAAAAACTCGATGCTTTCATCGAGGCTATTCGCGATATTGGCACCATGGAAGTGGTCCGCTCGGGTATTTCTGGAATCGCTCGCGGCGAGAAATTTTTACTGGTCTAGGCGTTGCCTACACCGCAACCTAACAGCTAACTTAAAGGGTAAATATTATGCAAATTTATTATGATAAAGATTGCGATCTGTCGATCATCAAAGGCATGAAAGTCGCTATCATCGGTTACGGCTCACAGGGCCACGCCCATGCCAACAACCTCAAGGATTCAGGTGTTGATGTCACCGTAGGTCTGCGCCCCGGTTCATCTTCTGCAGCCAAAGCTGAGGCCGCTGGCCTTAAAGTTGCCGAAGTGCCCGCCGCTGTCGCCGCTGCGGATCTGATCATGATTCTCACTCCGGATGAGTTCCAGTCGGCACTCTACCGCGACGAAGTTGAGCCGAACCTCAAGCAGGGTGCTACTCTTGCGTTTGCCCACGGTTTTGCTATTCACTACAACCAAGTAGTGCCGCGCGCTGACCTCGACGTGATCATGATCGCTCCCAAAGCCCCCGGCCACACTGTGCGCAGCGAATTTGTTGGCGGTGGCGGCATCCCCGATCTGATCGCCATCCAGCAAGATGTCTCTGGTCGCGCCAAGCAGGTTGCACTCTCTTACGCCAGTGGCGTCGGCGGCGGCCGCACCGGTATTATCGAAACCACCTTCAAAGACGAGACCGAAACCGATCTGTTCGGCGAGCAGGCAGTTCTCTGCGGTGGTGCAGTAGAATTGGTTAAAGCGGGCTTTGAAACACTGACTGAGGCCGGCTACGCGCCTGAGATGGCATACTTTGAGTGCTTGCA
>Ga0209555_10001952_pt1 | contig 15047 bp, 16 predicted proteins | sample SaaInl85LU_5_DNA_FD_184643 | JGI IMG/M metagenome (GOLD analysis project Ga0209555, IMG submission 184643) | Marine microbial communities from expanding oxygen minimum zones in the Saanich Inlet - ESP_85LU_5_DNA (SPAdes) (version 2) | ecosystem: Environmental > Aquatic > Marine > Intertidal... | reverse complement strand
TAATGAGGCTCTCGAGTGTTTCATAGTTTATTTTAAGTTTACCTCTCCAAGTAAACCATTCACAAATGACGCGTCTTTTTTGGCGTCAGAAAGTTCTTCTTTCAATAATTTTTCAGCGACCGAAATAGAAAGATGAGCAACCTCAGCTTTTAACTCTGCTAAAGCCTCTTTTTTCTCTACATCAATGGCTTCTTTCGCGCTAGCGATGATTTTTGCTGCTTCTGCTTCCGCGTTTGCTTCGGCCTCAGCAATCATCTTAGCCTTCATTTCACGGGCCTCCTTAAGCATAGCATCACGTTCTTCGCGAGCCTGATTGAAGAGTTTTTCGTTTGATGAAGAAATGCTTTCCATCTCTTGCTTCGCCTTTTCTGCAGCTTCAAGAGCATTCTTGATGCCTTCTTCTCTTTCATCAAGAGCAGAAACGATAGGCTTCCAAGCAAATTTTACCATTAAGAAAATCACAGCAAGCATTAACACGCTTTGCATGATGAATAATCCTGGTGAAAAATCGTTTAATAGTTGTTCCATTCCTTTGTTACCGTTTTAATTAAAGTGTTGTTGGCCGCCAACCGCGGCCAACCCACTTTGTTTTAAGGTTTATTTTCCTAAGAAAAGAGCACCGAATGCTAAACCTTCTAATAGTGCTGCGATGATAATCATTGCAGTTTGAATCTTACCGGCAGCCTCAGGCTGACGTGCAATACCTTCCATTGCACTTCCACCGATTTTACCAAGACCCATTCCTGCTCCGATAACGATTAGGCCTGCACCTACTAAATTTGGAATTGTCATAATGATTGAACTATAGATTAAACAAAAATTTAATTATTAATGATGATCGTGTTCCTCTACCGCCATACCAATAAATAAGGCTGAAAGCATAGTGAAAATATATGCCTGTAAGAAGGCGACAAGAAGCTCGATTAATGTTAAAAAGAACGACAGTGCTAATGAAAGAACTGTAGCTCCGGCAGCACCTAAGGTGCTTTTCATAATGATTGCGATAGAGATTAGACTCATCACAACGATGTGGCCTGCAGAAATGTTTGCGAACAAACGAATCATTAGCGAAAACGGCTTGGTTAAAGTTCCAAGCAATTCGATGGGCGCTAGAATAATTTTCATCGGGACAGGAACTCCTGGCATCCAAAAGATGTGCTTCCAATAATCCTTAGTACCGCTAAACTGAGTAATCAAGTAAGTGAATAAGGCAAGACTAAAAGTTACCGCGATTTGACCGGTAATATTAAATCCAAGTGGAGTAAGGCCAAGTAAGTTTGAAATCCAGATAAAGAAGAATACCGTCATCAAAAATCCTGTAAATCTTCTGTAGTGTTTTTCTCCGATGTTCGGTCTGGCGATTTCGTCTCGAACATATAGAATAAGTGGCTCGAGAACTCGACCAAATCCGGTTGGGACAGCCTGCTTCTTATATTGCTTAGCTAATCTGCCGAAAGCAAATAACATAAGAAGGCTGACTAGTAGAAACCCGAATACACTCTTGGTAATCGACAAATCTAAAACAGCGTGGGCGTTTGTCAGATGGTGCTGCTCATCAAATTCAACCCCGTGCGCACCCTCCTCTAATTCATAAATTTTCTCATGATATTTTACCAGAGAAACTCCGTCATTTTCTACCACATGGTGTCCTGAATCATCATGGTGAAACTCAGAAGACATGAAGGTTCTTAGTCCTTTCGAAGAATATACAATAACTGGTAGTGGAAAGCCGATATGTTTGCGATGGCCCTCTGAATCATTATACGAGAATAAGTGAAAGTCGTGAGCGTCTTTAATGTGATGAAGAATGTATTCACTAATTTCAGCTTCGCTGCTTACCGCCCCGTGATTGTCTGATTCACTTTCTGATTTTGGGCTATCACTCGCTGCGAATGCTCCGTAAAAAAAGAATAAACTAAAGAGGCTAAGCACCTTATTTCTAGCTGTTTTACCTAACTTCATGTGAGCGATTTACTTCTGTCGGCTTTGTTAAAATTGTCGCAAAGGTAAGTATTCTAATTAACTATAAAACCACGGCTTATAAATTTTGATTTTATTCTGATTTAGAAGTGTAATTTAAGACCTTATATAAGGCTCCTATTTCGACCAATAGGGATACAAAAAAGGGGGTCAAGTAAGCCGCTCTCGAAGAAGGTTCTAAGGCCGTAAGGGTCTCCAAGGTTTCTCCAAAGAGAACCATGAAAAGAATTAGTTTCAACCCCAAAAACCCCAGGTAGCTGAATCCGACGTAATACATCTTTTCGATAAGTGTAAGCGCCCAAATAAGCAGGGCTCCCAACACAATCATTCCCATAAAAAACAAATAAAAGGAACGCATAACCGCGTCGCTAAAAAGAAAGTGAATGGCGCCCAAAGCAGAAGGGATACTTGTTATTCTTAATACTTCTTTAATCATTTGTTTTCTTTTAGTACTTGAACAATAACTGAAGTCATCGCTAGAAAGACTCCGAGTAATGTAATTAAAGAAGGTATCCATTCCTTTTCAAAACGGCCGCCAAGCTTTTCGCCAACAAAATTAAACACCAGGATGATCAGCGCCATTTGAATGGCAATCCCGCTATACTTTATCGCCGAACGAAATTTATTGTCACTCATAACAGAAATTGTTTGTCAGAAAAAAGAGCCCAGTTCTTGGTCTGATATGCCCTGATATACTCTGATTCTGTGAGGACATATAAAGGCACCGACGACAGGAGTTCAACGTTGTTGTCGATAAATTCCTGGATGTAAGAGACCTCAAAAAAACGATGAAGCACAGCTAGCGTATGGTCGGTGTCAAATTGTTCAATGTAGGCCTTCGCTAAATAATTCTGAGCCTTGAGCGCTTTCGATAATCTGCTTTGAAATTTAATTTGCTGCTCTAAGGTCATTTTACTGACATCCATTACTAATGAAACTCTGTTTTTAGCAGAATCGCTATTTGCTGCCTTTTCAGACTGAATATTGATCACCTCGAGGGCTTGAATGGCTTCTCTTGATAAATAGCTGTTGGGGTAGAGCAATCGTAACTGTTCTAGGGCCTTTTCAAAAGCTTCAAGGCCTGCAATCTTGAATTCATTTTTTGCAAACAATAGAGCTGCAGAGGGGCTAATCCGTAATTGAGCTTTGTTAATGCTGTCAAATGTCGTTCGCAACTCTTGATGTTTACGGTCAACATATAACTTGGCCAATCGCTGCTCTAAGGCAATTGTTTCTATCCCTTTTGAATTGAGGTGTCGCGAAAAAAGACTGTTCGGATACTCCTTAAGCAATCTGTTTTTATAAGACTGAGCGGTAACCTCATTGGTGTCAACACTGATCAAATAGAGCGTGTATAGGGTGTTTGCTTGTATCAAATCAGAAGAACCTTCTAATAACGGCTCAAGCAATTGTACGGCGCTTGAATAATCATCAAAGGTGTAATAGTAAATAGAGGCGCTTGAAAAAAGTGCTTCAATTTTTTCTTTAATTAAATCGTCTACTGCCTCTGGATTGCCAGGGATCTCTCCAAGCTTTTGCGCAACCGTAGAATTAATTTCACTTTCTGTAATTGACGTCGGAGCTGAGACGCGTTCATCTGATTGTTCGCTTTTTTTAATCTCAGCCTCTGCAATGGCTCGTTCTGGAGAAATACTTCGAAGCGTCCAATAATCAACGTTGGCTCGAGCTCCCCATTGTTTTTCGAATGCCAACTTTCCAGATTTTATTAATTGCTCATTGTTAAAGTAAAAGCTTGATACACGCTCTATCTCTGAATCTTCGTTTTCATCTTGGTCGATTTCAGCTAACAATTGTTCAGCCCGCTCTTGTTTCTGTTTGGCTTCGATTTCATTACGAACTTTCAATGTTATTCGACTTACTCTTTCCTCTTCAGTAAGCTCGGCGTAAGCAAGAAGTGTATCTATTTCTGATGCGCGATCTAGTAGTATAAATAGTTCTGAAATCTGTTTGTGAGCTCCTTGACGAGCCTCTAATTTCAAGGGATCGATAAATGATTGGTGTTGTAATAAACTATCTAAATACGACAGTGCACCACGATAATTTCTTCGCTGTAGTTCAAAGGATATAAGTGTGTCAAAATTTGCAATTTGTAGCGACGGCGAGCCCAATTCATTCGAACTTTCAAAATGCGAAATAGCGTTTTGAAGCAATTGATTGGCGGTAGTGTCGTTTCTGAATAAACTCAGTTCCTTTAATCCCTTGGAGCGGTAAATAAGTCCTCGATCTTCATAGTTGTTCCATCGGTTAAGCATCCGGTCTAAGGCCTTGTGATAATCTTCGGTGTTTATATTCTCTTGATCTATCAAAGCTATTTGGGCGAGTATCCGGAACGGAGCATAACGATAGCTTCTATCTTTAGCTAGTTGTTTCAGAAGTTGATTTGATAAGCCCTGTTGATTTTGTTTTTGATGCAATTGCGCAAGAGCCCACTGGGTTCGTCGCAGTAATGAATCAGGAACTTTCTGTTCTAGAGCTTGTTGGAGGTTTTTAATCGCTTCCGAGGGGTCTTGAGACTCTAATCTTATTTGCGAGCGAAGAAGCAAAGAGAGATAACGCTGGTCCCATTTTCTCGGAGCTAGAATTTCTACTTGATCTAAGGCCTCTTCGGCAGCCGGGTAGTTTTTCGTTGAAAAGAAAATAAATGCTTCGCCTAAGTACCCTGCAGCAATAGCCCGGCTTCTATTTGAATAGGAACTAAGCTTTCTAAACGCCTCCAGTGCAGGAAAGGGTCTTGCGTTAAAATAACGACTATACCCTAAAAGCTCGTAGGCACGATCTAACCGATCGTTCTTTTCGTTTTGGCCAACTTCAACAGAAAAGCGTTGTATGGCCTTGGCAGCTTTCTCTTCAACTCTTTCAAGAGAACTGTTTGAAGAGCTATCTGTTGGATGTGTAAAATACCAATCGGGTAGAGGAGATAGTGGTTCTAATAGATTGTTTTGACTTGAATTTCGCTGATCTAAAAAGTTGAGTAGTGCCTGCTCACCATTATATAGCGTATTAAACTTGGCGTTTAATCGCTTCGACTGCAGCTTAGTTCGCGACGAAGGAATGATCGCGCACGAACCTAGAGTTAATAGCAGACCTAGAAATAAAGAAAGTCGAATTCGCTTCACCCGCCTAAGTTAAGTCCTAATAAGTACATCTTAAAATCTACAGAAGCTTCGTATTTTTGCTAAAAAGAATTGCCATGAATTTTCACTCCTTAACGGTATCCAAAATTGAACGGTTTAATGCTGACTCTCTAGCGATTAGTCTGGTTATACCTGCTGATCTAAAATCAACTTTTCACTTTGAACCCGGTCAATATATCACTTTTAGTCATTCGGTAGGCGAAAAGGAAATTCGCCGATCCTATTCTATCGCCTCAGTCCCCAAAGACGAGATGATCACCGTTGGAGTCAAAGAAGTGTCCGGTGGTATATTCTCTACCTATGCCAATAAAACCCTTAAAGAAGGGGATGTTATGAAGGTAGCTGCTCCTGAAGGTGGATTTGTTCTCGATAAAAAGGCAAATTCAATCTTGGCAATAGGTGCGGGTAGCGGTATAACGCCACTACTCAGTATTATGAAAGCAGCCCTGTCAAACAACCCAGAGGTAAAAGTTGGTCTTATCTATGGAAATCAGAGTGACCGCTCGATGATGTTTAAAGATTCCATTCAGGAACTTTCTCAAAACTTTAGCGGGCGTTTTTTTGCCGTTCACGCCTTTTCTCGTGAACAGGGAGGCGATTACTTCGGAAGAATCGATAGGGGCGTTATTCTACATGCGTTGAAAAATAAACTTGCCGGACTAGGCGTACCAGACAAAACCTATCTGTGTGGCCCAGAAGCGATGATTCACCTTGCAAAGGACTCCCTTTTAGACCAAGGCTTAGCCCAAGAAAATATATTGTTTGAACTTTTCGTGGCCTCAGAAAACGCTAAAGAGATTAATGTCAGCGGAATGGCTTCTGTTCGTGTTCTGCTAGACGGAGAGACTCACGAGATTCAAGTGCCTAAAGAAGAATTCCTTTTAGACAGTCTTTTAGAACAGGGGGTTGATGCTCCGTATTCTTGTCAGGGAGGGTCTTGTAGTAGCTGTATTTGTAAAATCACAGAGGGTAGTGCTGATATGGCTCGTAACCAGGTGCTCACAGACAGTGAGATCGCAAGCGGGTTTGTATTAAGTTGTCAGGCTAAGATTACTTCAACGACTATAGCCGTAGACTTCGACAACGTTTAAGTCGTCGTGAGATAGGCTGAAATCACTCGGTTGCCTTCTTCGTATCCGAGTTGATAAGCTTTTTCGATTCCTGATTTATCTAAGAACCCTATTTTTTTAAGGTCCTCAGGTTGGATATAAAAGTCACAAGCCTTTAATTTTTCGATCGTACGAGAGTAGATCATTAAGCTGCTTACCCTAGCGGTAAGTTGAATCGCGTTTTTCAGCTGATGAGGTTCAACGGTGCTCAATTCAGTGGTGTTCGATCCAATGATTCGATCCGAATAATCCCTTACTAATTCTAACGGAAAATTGCTAAGAATTCCTCCATCCGCATAGAGCTTTTTGTCTATCATCACAGGGCTAAACACCGGGGTCAATGAGGCTGAAGCCAGCAAAGGTTTAATCAGCTCCCCTCTATTAAATTCTTTCAGGCTACCGTCTAATAAATTAGTGGCGGCCACATGCAGAGGTAGTTGAAGTTCTTCGAAACTGTCATGCAATAAAAAGCCCTTTAACAGACCGTAATAGCGCTCGGTATCAATAAGGCCTGGTTTAGTAATACTAAAGTAATTATACCTAAAAAGCGGCGCTTCCTTAAAGAAAGAAAGCATGTCTTCTGTCGAGTTTCCATTCGCAAATAACGCACCAACAAGAGCTCCGGCACTAGATCCAGCGACGCGATCAATTTGAATATCATGCTCTTGAAGTGCCTTTATAAAACCAATATGGGCCATTCCACGAACGCCTCCGCCAGAAAGAACAAGAGCCGTGTGTTTGGTATTATCAGAACTCATAAAAGGGTTTTAACTACAAAGATAACCACAAAATGAGGCCTAATACCGTAACTTAGAGTTTCGAAAAAGTTAAGCTATGAGTGACACTTACTATGACCCTAAAGACCTTAAAAACTTTAAAAAAATCACCGATTGGAGCGAGCCTCTTGGAACACGATTTTTCGAATATTACTCCAAAGTTTTTGAAGAAGGAGCTCTTTCAGCAAGGGAAAAGTCATTGATCGCGTTGGCTGTAAGCCACGTGGTAAAATGCCCTTACTGCATCGATGCGTATACCAAAGATAGTCTTCAAAGAGGAATCACAGAAGAAGAGATGATGGAAGCGGTGCACGCGGGTGCCGCCATTGAAAGCGGAGCAACACTGGTTCATGCGGTTCAAATGATGAATAAGCACAAAAAGCTTTCTCACTAGATGGCAAAATCATCCCTTCAACGGTCGAAGCACTTGCTTGCAGACCCTAAAAAACAACTTCAGGTTTTGTCTTCAGGGTTATTTTCCTCAGGTGCCTTGCCGACATTTTCAGAACGTTTAAAAGGGCTTAATGCGGAACTTAAAACCGATCAGCTTGAAATTCTTCAGGTTAATCTAGGTTATATGTGCAATCAAACTTGCGTTCATTGCCATGTAGATGCAGGGCCCGACCGAAAAGAAATCATGTCATCAGATACTGTAGATAAAGTTATTGATGCCATTAAACGTTTCAGGCCAAACACATTAGACTTAACTGGGGGAGCCCCTGAAATGAATCCAGAATTTCAACGATTAGTACGTGCCGCTGTTTCCCTATCTGTAAAAGACATCATTGTCAGATCTAATCTGACCATTTTAGAGTCAAACAACCACTTTAGAAGCTATCCGCAATTTTTCAAAGAAAATGGTGTTCACGTGGTCTCCTCATTACCTCACTACTCTATGCGAACAACCGATCGCCAGCGAGGTGAAGGGGTCTTCTCTAAATCAATTGCCGCTTTAAATCGGCTCAACGAATTAGGTTATGGTCGTGACGAGCATTTAAAACTAGATTTAGTTTACAACCCTTCGGGTGCCTTTCTGCCTGGGTCAGAAAAAGAATTAGAGGCCGATTTCAAACGTAAACTGAAGGCTGATTTCGATATTGATTTCAATCAGCTCTTCTGTATTACCAATTTACCCATCTCCAGATTCTTAGAGTATTTAATAGCTTCAGAAAATTATGAGGAGTATATGGAGACACTAGTTGAGGCGTTCAACCCTTTAACTTTATCTGGGCTTATGTGCAGAAACACCCTTTCAGTCGGATACGATGGTAGTCTATATGATTGCGATTTCAATCAAATGCTACAAATACCCATTTATGGAGACAAACGATATCTATCCGATCTCGAAACTAACGCGTATTCAAACCGAAAAATTAATGTGCATCAGCACTGCTATGGATGCACTGCAGGTTCGGGAAGTTCTTGTCAAGGAAGCATTAATTGATTCACCCTTTTTAAAATTGCTTTCGGGACAATGCTCTCCATAGCTGTTTCATAGCCCTTAAAAGTACTCTTCCCAAAAATCGAAGAGGGCAGAAACGGATATTTCTCTGGGTCAGGTTGAAATTGATTTTCAATGGGTTGAGCCAAAACAGAAAAACCACAACTAGGCGCGGTCGCTCCCCAGATCGTAATAACAGGGATCCCGTAATTCGCAGCAATATGTCCGTTAGCACTATCCATACTAATCATAACACCTAAAGACTGCATTTCTTGTAACTGCCTCTCAAAAGAAAGCATTGCGGCGTTTTCATGAGCAATTCCTTCAGACACCCACTGGTCGAATTGTTGAGACTCTATCCCTTGTGCTCCAAATAATACCGTTTGGTATTTTATGCTTAAATCCTTTAATAGCTCGGCTGTAAGGTTTGTTGGGTACGTTTTGTGTTTATGTGCTGCAAAGGGAGCGATTCCTACTTTCTGTGATTTAGAACTAACCCTATTTTTGACCATTTCGTCAAGCAAAGACTTCTCCTCTAATACAAATCCTAGCTGCGCAATTACCTTCAAATATGCTTGAACTTGTGTATCTAAAAGCTTTTTTGGTTTAGGGCCCTTTCTTGTCCACTGTCTTCGAAGCCGTCGTTGTTTAGTGCGCTGACTAACATTAAGACCTCTCAACCTCAAAAACAAACAGAGGACACGACTTCTAAGGCTAAAGTGTAAATCAGCAACATCGGTAATGCCCTCAGCAACAATCGATTTAGAGAGTTGCCAAAGACCAAAGAGGCCACGATGTTTTTGAGAATCAAACGCAATCATATTCAAGTCGTTCTCCGACGAGAAAACGGTCAAAGGAAAAGCCTTTGAAAGCATGCTTAGTTCGACCTCAGGAAAGGCTCTTTTGAACGCCCTAATCATAGGCAAAGTCATCGCGACATCTCCTAAGGCAGAAAAGCGTATCAACAACAACTTTCGAGCGCTACTATGCTTTTTTTGCTTCACGAAGCACAGGATTTAAATCATCGTCGTTATACATTTTCATCTGTTTATAGACCTTCATGTACTTTCTTCCCGATTTAAAATCTTGGAGTAATTGTTCGATTGCACTCATTAGGTCGGTTCGTTGCTCAAGCAGTACATCGAGTTTCTTTTGACAAGCTTGGCGGTGATTTTCGCTAGCTTCTGAGCGACTTGCCTCCTCCTGCATATGATATATTTTAAGCGCAAGAATAGATAATCGATCGAGCGCCCAAGCAGGGCTTTCTGTATTGATCTGAGCCTCTTTTACAACCTCAACATCTTTATATTCATTCAAGAAAAAGGCATCAAGATTTTCCACCAAATCTGTGCGGTGTTGATTGCTTGCATCAATTTTTCGCTTGAGTACTAGAGCATCTTTAGGGGTGATATGAGGGTCGCGAATGATATCCTCATAGTGCCATTGAACAGTGTCAATCCAATTCTTAAGGTAAAAGAGGTGTTCAATATCGCTCTTATTATAAGGATTTGAAATGGGTTGATCAACACTATCAAATTTATGATAGTCCTCGATACTCTGTTCAAAAATCTGATAAGCCTTTGTCGTTAAATCTGCTGCAATCATAACTTTTTAGGTTCGAACTAAATTTTGTTCTGTGTGTTCTTAGTTTGTACTTTTACGCTCTCAAGTAACGTATTATGTGGACTTCATTCTTTAATTGGATCTCATTCCTGTTTTCTGACGTGCTTCTAGCACCATATGACCTATTAAGATTTACTAGCAATTGGTGGCTAGCAAATGGCATCAATTGGCTATTTGTTATCGTTGGTTTCGTAGCTGGCGCTTACTGGATGGGCGAACTTAAGAAATATAACGAGAGTGGAGAAGAAAACAAAGACAACTCTGCCCACTCGTTCTTATAGATCGAATCCAATATCCTTGCGATAATTCATCTTGTCAAATTTAATTTGGCTTAGGCTGTTATAGCTTTTCGACAACGCCTCGTCTTTATCTTTTCCAAATGAGGTTAATGCAAGCACACGACCCCCTGAAGTGAATACTTCCCCTTCTTTTAAGGTGGTTCCTGCATGAAACACAATAGATTCTGTTACCTGATCAAGCCCTTTGATCTTTTTGTTCTTTTCATACGCCTCTGGATATCCTCCCGAAACAGCAATAACAGTGGCGGCAGTTTGAGGTTTAATCGAAAGTTCGACCGAGCTTAGGGCCCCTTGTGCAATAGCCTCAAATAAATCAACCACATCACTTTCAATTCTTGGGAAAACCACCTCGGTTTCGGGGTCTCCCATTCTAACGTTATACTCAATGACATACGGCTTACCCTTTACAACCATTAGGCCAATAAAAATGATGCCTTTGTAATTGTAATTCTCAGCCTTCACCCCATTAACAGTTGGTTTAACCACTTCGTTTTCAATTCTTTCGAATAATTGGTCGTTTACGAAGGGTACAGGAGAAATGGCTCCCATGCCGCCTGTATTAAGGCCGGTATCTCCTTCGCCAATCCTTTTGTAATCCTTCGCCAAGGGAAGAATTTGGTAACTACCTGTGTTGTCTACTAAAACAAAGCAACTGCACTCAATTCCATCTAAAAACTCTTCGACAACCACTTTTTGTCCGGCTTCACCAAAACTATTATGGGTTAAGAATTGATTCAACTCCTTTTGTGCGTCGGCTAACTTGTCTAAAATAAGTACGCCTTTACCTGCAGCTAATCCGTCTGCTTTAAGCACATAAGGAGGGTTCAATGACTCTAAGAATTTATAACCCTCATCAATGTTTTCAGAAGTAAAGGTTTGATAGGCGGCTGTAGGAACTCCGTGTTTTTGCATGAAAGCTTTTGCAAAATCTTTTGAGCCTTCTAACTGCGCAGCCACTGCGTCTGGACCAACGACTAAAATAGAACTTAGGCTTGGGTCGTTTTGAAAAAAATCAACGATTCCCTTTACAAGCGGAACCTCGGGCCCTACAATGAGCATCGTAATATTGTGCTCTAAACAAGCTTGCCCCAACTCGGTAAACTGATCAACTCCAATATTCAAGTTTAAAGCGATCTCCGTGGTTCCAGCGTTCCCAGGAGCTACATATAGCGCCTCGCATCTATCGCTCTCTGCTATTTTGTGTGCTATGGCGTGTTCTCGCCCTCCTGATCCGACAATTAGTACGCGATGATTCATTTTTTCTTATTCTGATGATTAAACGTTCTGTGTTCCTTTTTATACCACTCCTCGGGCGCTAAGCTCTTGAAGTATTCAATTGTCTTTCTTAGACCTTCTTTTCGTTCATATTGAGGGCTCCAGCCCAGCAGCTCCTTCGCTTTGGTAATATCGGGCTGTCTTTGGGTCGGGTCATCTGTAGGTAATTCTTTAAAAGAAATCGGTTGCTCAGACCCCATGATCTCTTTGATCTCAGTCGCAAAGTCTAAAATGCTTATCTCGTCTGGGTTTCCTAGATTCACGGGAAGATGATAATCAGAACGAAGTAAACGGTAAAGCCCCTCTACAAGATCATCAACATAGCAAAAGCTTCTGGTCTGTTTTCCATCTCCAAAAACAGTTAACGGCTCGCGACGTAGAATCTGGCCAATAAAGGCAGGTATGACTCGGCCGTCATTTAGCCTCATTCTAGGGCCGTAAGTGTTAAATATTCTTGCGATTCTAGTATCTAAGCCATGAAAACGATGATAGGCCATGGTCATTGACTCCTGAAAGCGTTTAGCCTCGTCATATACTCCTCTAGGGCCAATAGCGTTTACGTTTCCAAAATAGGATTCGTCTTGCGGATGCACAAGGGGGTCCCCATACACTTCAGAGGTAGAGGCGATCATAAAACGCGCCTGTTTGTCTTTTGCTAAACCAAGCAAATTGTGTGTTCCTAAAGAGCCCACCTTTAAGGTTTGTATTGGAATTTTGAGATAATCTATTGGGCTTGCAGGGGAGGCAAAGTGTAAAATACAACTGAGCGATCCCGACACCGATACATACTCTGTCACATCATGCTCCACAAAACTAAATCGCCGTTCTGATTTCAAGTGATCTAAATTGCGAAGATCGCCAGTGATTAGATTGTCCATGCCGACAACCTCATACCCTTCAGCCAATAACCGATCTACTAAGTGAGAACCTAGGAATCCTGCCGCGCCAGTAATCAAAGCTCGTTTCATGAAGTGGCTAGGTGTGGAGTTAATAAATCAGCTACATCACGCCCATTCGAAAGGCGCTTTACTTTATTCTGGCCCCCAAGCTTTCCTTGTGATCTCATATAAGACTCAAAGGCGCCTTTATTCAGAGGAGTCACAACGGCGGGTTTTAATACCTTTCCGGCAATCAGATCTTTGTAATACACATTTTGATTTTGGACACTTTGGTCAAGGGATTGTGCAAAAGCCTCCTTATCGTTAGGCTCTTTTTCAAATTCAACGAGCCATTCGTGATAGGGTAGACCGCCATCTTTAGGATTAACCTCTGGCGCTACACTGAATTCTGAAATTCTTACTTCGGAGTGGGCTGCAAGAGCCACAGTCATTGCCTCTTCAACTTCCTTAGCGATCACGTGTTCGCCAAAGGCAGAAATAAAATGCTTAATTCTTCCCGATACAATTACCCGATATGGTTTTAAAGAGACAAATCGAACCGTGTCTCCGATATTATAACCCCATAAACCTGCATTTGTAGAAAGAATAAGGGCATAGTCTACACCGAGCTGTACTTCTGCTAAAGAAATTCTCGGAGGGTTTTCGTCATAAAACTTGCCAGCCTCAATGAACTCGTAAAATATTCCTGAATGCACTTGGAGCAATAGACCTTTGTTTTCTAATGTGTCTTGATAGGCAAAGAAGCCTTCGCTAGCAGGAAACAATTCGATACTGTCGACTCTTCTCCCTAGAAGATCTTCAAATTTTTGTCGATAGGGCTCGTAATTAACACCCCCGTACACGTAGAGAGAAAAATTGGGAAACAGTTCTCCAACCGGCTTTCCTGAACGCGCAACAAGCCGCTCAAAATACATCTGCACCCAAGAGGGGATACCGGCAATCAGGGTCATATTTTCGTTGATAGTCTCGTCAACAATAGCTTCTACTTTGGTTTCCCAATCTTCAATAATATTAGTCTCCCATGAAGGCAGTCTGTTTTTAAGTAAATAACTAGGAAGGTAGTGAGCTGAAATTCCTGATAAGCGGCCCATTTTAACTGCGCCCTTCGTGTCTAGAACAGGACTTCCTTGTAAGAAAATCATTTTCCCGTTGACATAATCTGCACTTCCCTTATTGACGATATACTGAAGCAAGGCGAGTTTTGAAGAAGTTACTTGCTCCTTCATCGATTCTGCCGTAATCGGTATGTATTTGGCTCCTGAAGTGGTGCCAGATGTTTTGGCCAAATAAGCAGGTAATCCCGGCCAAAGCACGTTTTTTTCGCCTTTTACAATTCGTTCGACATAAGGCCTTAGTTCTTCGTAATCACGAACTGGAACTCTCGTTTTGAAGTCGCTATAAGTGCGTATCGATTTGAAATCGTGGTCAATTCCGAAAGCAGTATCTCTTGCTTTCGAAACAATCTGCTGAAAAACCGCTTCCTGTGAGGCTATTGGTCGATCAATATACTTTTTGTTTTGAGCGACGCTCCATCTCGCAAAAGGCTTAGCTAGGAATGACTTTAGGCTCATGATTAAAACTTGATATATTGTTGAGGGTTAACCGGCTTCCCTTGCTTCCAGAGTTCAAAATGAAGATGTGACCCTGAGCTCAATTCCCCAGTATTTCCGACCGATGCAATAATTTCTCCGGCAGTAACCGTGTCCCCTTGTTTTTTGAATATCACACCGTTGTGTTTGTAAACAGATACCGTCTCACCTTGATGCACCACCACCAAGTTATAGCCAGTATTAGCAGACCATTCAGCGTGTAATACGGTGCCGTCGGTGATCGCCTTAACTCCTGTTCCTTCTGCGGCTGCAATATCAATGGCGAGATGTCCCACTGCAGGGTCATAAGCGCCAGAAACCACTCCGCTTAACGGAGCAAAATAAAGTGGATTTGAAACAGAAGATTCCACCACGGGGCTAAACGCCTCTTCCTTCTTCACTTGGCTTTCGAGTTCTAGCATAGCAATACTTTTTCTCGTCTCCAACAGCTGGTCTGTAGAAGGGGCGTCCATGAAAACAGATGTGCTGTCTATTTCAGGGGCTTCATAAACCACTTCTCCACTAAGCACCCGACGAATTCCGTCGAGATATTTTGAATCGGTCTCGATGACTCTCTGCAAGGAATCGGTTTTAACCAGAAGCGTCTCTACCTCGCGCTGCAGTGCGGCAGACTCTATTCCAGGAATAAGGTATCGTAGGGGTGTTGCTGCGATGACGAAAAAAGAAAGGGTGCTTGTCAGACCCACAAAAATGACCAAAAAAACAAAGGCGTTCAGGCGAGATAACCGCTGAGAGAACACTTCTTCGAAGGTTTCGTCGTTTACCACCAGAAGCTTGAAGGTGTCGAATAATTTCGAACGATCCTTCGGGCTGTTTTTTTGTGTTTTAGACATTAAAGCAAATATACATCTTGACCTTCAAACGGGTTAATTTTACTACA
>Ga0209555_10001951_pt1 | contig 15049 bp, 14 predicted proteins | sample SaaInl85LU_5_DNA_FD_184643 | JGI IMG/M metagenome (GOLD analysis project Ga0209555, IMG submission 184643) | Marine microbial communities from expanding oxygen minimum zones in the Saanich Inlet - ESP_85LU_5_DNA (SPAdes) (version 2) | ecosystem: Environmental > Aquatic > Marine > Intertidal... | reverse complement strand
GGCGTCTGGGGAAGTTTTGGACCAAATCGTTTGGTACAGCCCACTCCACAACACCGGGTGGCGAATTCTGGCGATGCCAGCTGATGATTTGGTCTACGGTTTTTTGTTGATCGGCCTCAACATTGCTTTGATGGAGCGACTGGAGCGGCGTCACAAACTGAAGGCCGCGCGGACGGGTCGGTGATCGCTCAAACGTGTGGACATCGTCTCGAAGTCCGTTGGGGCTAGGGATGGAGAGTGCAGGATGTAGTCGATGCGGAGGCCTGGAAGCTTGCCGATGTAGGTGGCGCCAATGCCCGTTCCGGCGCTGGAGAAGGCATCGTCCAAGGCACAACGGAATTGGCCCAGCGCATAGGAAACCGGGCCATCGTTGAAGTCGCCGGCGACAATGACCGGGTAAGGGCTTTCTTCCACGGCCGCAGCAACGATTTCCGCCTGTTTCGAGCGCTGATGCCATGAGGCGCTCAAGCGCGACCAAACCCGGGCCCGTTCGGCCGCATCTGGTCCTCGCCGAACGGCCTCGAGATCAGCGGGATCAAAACGATTGGAACTCAAGTGCACGTTGAATACGCGGATGGTGTCCTCGCCGTCGATGGCAATGTCCGTGGCAATGCAGGCGTTGCTTGGGTCCTCGTCGAACCAAATCTCTTCCTTACCCACAATGGGGTGTTTGCTCAATGTCACCAGACCGTAGTGGTTGGATGGATCGCTTGCCGAACCGAAGTTTCTGTGCCATTCGTGAACCCCCGCGGCTGACCACAGTTGAGGCCGGGTCAAGAAGTCGATGCGGAGGTAGGCCTCTTGAAGGCAGACGATGTCGGCGTCCGTGGTGCGGAGGGTGCCCAGGATTTGGTCTTTGACGTCCGAAGCTTCCAACCAGCCGTAACGATCAAACTGCCGCACGTTCCAAGTAACCACTTCTAACGTCTGGTCGATCGCCGCTTCCTGCTCCGCCCGCGGTGAAGCGACCGACATGCCCCCCACCGTTCGTTGCATCTCCGGAATCGCCCAAAGCGCGACAAGCATGGGCAGCAAAGATTGCCGCCACTTGCGGTGCAACAACCCGGCAGCGAGTCCCGCCCAGAGCAACAACAACGACCATGGGAAGAGAAGTCCGAAGGGGGCAAGGTAGATGCATGCCCCGGGGCTGACAATTTGGGCGAGTTTGGCCAACACCACGCCCACCATCGCGGGCCAAACCAACAACGCCGTCCATCTGGCCCGGGATCTTCCCGTTGAACTTTGATGTTTCCGTTCGGGGGTCATCAGCCCTTGTTGGAGGCGTCAAAAAGGAACCGTTTCTCATCAGCCGTCAGGCTGTCGTAACCACGCTTGGAAATCTTGTCCAAAATGGCGTCCAACTTTTCCGCCCGAGCCTTCTTCTCTGCGTTGAAATCCTCATCGGACTTGGGCCGGGGCGGTGGAGCCTTGTGCCGCTTGGCGGGACCCGTTTTGCGGCGATTGAACCAATTGGGTTTGGCCTTGGCATCTCCGCTCACAACCTTCATCCGGCCAAACCCACCACCGCTCTTCCCTCCAGAAAACAGCCAGTCCAAAAAACGCTCAAACCCCGCGCCCAGCTCGACGCCTTTCATGGATTGCCGGGCAAAGACGAAGCCATAAATCGCCCCCCCCAAGTGCGCCAAATTCCCCCCCGTGTTGTCCCCGTTGCTGAGGGCAAAATAATCCAGCAACACATAACCGATGGCCAAATACTTCAAAGGCACAGGTCCGACCAGAATCAAACGCACCCGTCGCTCCGGCTCGCGGGTGGCGGCTGCAATGAAGATCGCCATCACCGCGGCACTGGCGCCGAAGGCCCACCGGGCGGTTTGAAATGCGGGGAAAATGTTCGACGCCACCACGTACAGCGCAAAGCCCGCAAAACCCCCAAGCAAGTAAGTTGAAAGGAGTTTCCGTGCGCCAAACAGCCCCACAAACAAACTGCCCATCCACCACAACAGCAACATGTTCATGGCAACATGCCACACGTCGTTGTGCACAAACATGTGGGTCAGCACGCTCCACGGCCGCATGATCAAGCGGTCGAGCTGCCAAGTCGTGGCGAGCCCCAGGGCTTCGGCCCGTGAGAAATTGGCCAAATCCCCACCCCACCCCATCAGCAAAACCAATCGCAAAGTGGCCAACACCACAAAGACCCCCAGATTGACGTAAATCAACCGGATCAACATCCCTCCCCGCGCCCAAGACGCCTTCAAATCATCCAATACTGCCATGGCCAATCAATAGAAACTCCCGCGGTCCTTTTGCCACCGCTTCAACAAAAAGTAACCGAACAACATGCCCCCGAGGTGCGCAAAATGGGCCACGTGGTCATTGCCCCCATTTTGGAATGCCAGCAACAATTCGATGGCGCCGTATCCGAAAACAAAATATTTTGCCTTGATGGGAATGGGCGGGAAGAGCAGCATCAAACGGGTGTTCGGAAACAGCATGCCGAAGGCCAAAAGCAGGCCAAACACCGCCCCTGATGCCCCCACCACACGCCCGTATGTTCCTTCCAAGAACAACACGCGTTGCAATGGTGTCACCCCTCTGGGAACAAAAAGCTCCTCGGCTGGGAAAAAGGTGCCAAAGTCGAGGTACAGGTTGTAGCCAATGACGAATTCATGCAAGACGAACCCCCCAAGCCCACTCACCAGATAGAAATTCAAAAAACGCTGTGGCCCCCACAACCTTTCCAACTGACTGCCAAACATGTACAAGGCGAACATGTTGAAAAAGATGTGGCCCAAGCCCCCATGCATGAACATGTGGGTGACAATCTGCCAAGGGCGAAAAAACGGAGATCCGGGGTAGGTCCCAGCAAACAACCGCGTGGCGTATTCATTGCCCATCACCATTGACCCGACAAAAAACAGGACATTGATGATGATCAGATTGCGGACGACATTGGGGGTCTGCTGTAGCATCATTGGAGTTTTTTGAGGATTTCTCCCTCGTCAAAGGTAGCAATGACAGCTCGGCCAAATGGATCCAAACCTGGCGTCGAACAGCCAAAAAGTCCATCGACCAGATCGCCCATCTCCTGATTTGACAATCGCCTGCCTGGAGGAAACGCCATCATCCTGGCCATTCTCGCGGCCACCAGCTCCTCCCGGCTCACCTCATCCGGCGGCTCCAAGCCATCCTCCAGAATGGCCTCCACCAGCCCGGCCGCATCACCAGAAGCACCGGAAGGCACACCTGTCACCTCAATCCCCCCATCCGCAAGTCGAAACTCCAAACCAAACATCCCCAACACCTCACGACTCTCCTCGCACACGGCACGGTCTCCGTTGGGCAGTTCTACGAATTCTGGAAACAGCAATTGTTGGATCGTGACGGGGCGCTGGCCGGTTTGGATTTGGCGCACATAGGTCTCAAAAAGCACCCGCGTATGCGCCCTGTGCACATGAATCACCAGCAAACCTGAAGCCACGGGGGTGACGATGTACTTGCCATTCCATTGCATCACTGGGCGGCTGTCGCCCTCCAAGGCAAGCGGTCCATCCGCTTCGGCCGGCTCTGCGCCTGTCCAGCCATCCTCCGGACCAAAGGCCCGGGACGGCCGTCGCAAGGTGCTCGGATTTTCACCCTCTGCAGGTTCGTAACTCACCCTGTGGCTTCCCGTCCCCCATCCCCCGCCGTGAACATCGGACGCAGCTTGCTCCAGCACTTGAGTCCAAGCCCCGCGAGTCGCGGCATTCTCGCGACTTCCACGACCTGCCCCATGGCTTGTCCGAAAGGGGTTGTAGTCCTCGTTGAAGGCCACCTGTGGCTGACGAATTTCGCCCTGAGGCGGCTGCTCACTGATGTTCAAGGAAGTCTCTTGATCGAATTCCAAAGCTGGTGCCACATTGTGCTTGCCCAACCCCCTTCTGACAGCAGGTCGCAACAAAGCAAATATGATCCTGTCCTCCTCAAACTTCACCTCCACCTTCGTCGGATGGATGTTCACATCCACCTTCGATGGGTCCACCTCCAAGAACAACACATACAAGGGATGGTGTTTGCCATCGAGCAAACCCTCGTAGGCACTTGCGATGGCCTTGTGCAGCAAACCATGCCGAATGAAGCGGTTGTTGACGAACAAAAACTGTTCGCCACGGGATTTTCTGGCAAATTCGGGCTTCCCCACAAAACCCGCCACCCGAACGGCATCCGTATCCTCTGAGACAGGGACGAGGCGCTCATCATACTTTGCCCCAAACACAGCCACCACCCGCTGGCGACGGGACCCTGGCGGCAGATCAAAAACGACGCTGCCGTTGTGTGTCAATCGAAAGGAAATGCCCTCGTGCGCGAGGGCAATCCTGGTGAATTCATCGATGATGTGGCGGAGCTCAACAGCATCAGATTTGAGAAAATTCCGCCTCGCCGGCACGTTGTAAAACAAATTCCGAACCGCGAAGGCGGTTCCCTCCTTCACGCCAGGATCAGGTTCAGGACTTCCCAGTTGCGAACCCTCCACGCACACGCGCGTTCCCAACTCAGCACCCGACGGTCTCGTGCGCAACTCCACTTGGGCAATGGCAGCAATCGAGGCCAACGCCTCTCCCCGGAATCCTTTGGTCGACAAGGCAAACAAATCATCAGCCGATCGCAACTTGGAAGTGGCATGCCGCTCGAAACACAGCAGGGCATCCGCCTCGGTCATTCCCTTGCCATCATCGATGACTTGCACAAGCGTCCGGCCTGCATCTTTGACAATCACCTCGATGCGTCGCCCGCCGGCGTCCACCGCATTTTCCACAAGTTCCTTGACCACAGAAGCCGGACGCTGAATGACCTCACCTGCCGCGATTTGGTTCGCGACATGATCTGGAAGGCGAGAGATGATGTTGTTCGTTTTCGTCAAAATTTCACAGATTCCAGATTCAATTCTCACTTTGTTGTCCCTCCTCACCCCAGTTCCCCTCGTCCCCCTAGTCACCCTCGTCACCCTAGTCACCCTAGTCACCCTAGTCCCCTTGGTTCCTCGGTCCCCCTTTATTTCGCCTGCTTCAAAAAGTCCAAAACCCCTCCAAAATCACTCGCCTCCACCCACTTCAACCCCTCCCAGGCCGCAAGAACAAGCACGGCCGCAATGACCACCGCACGAAACATTGAACGGCGGGCGTCCCGAATGCTCGCCAAGCGGCGTGCGCGGCGATCTTCGGTGGCGGAAGAAGTGGATGCACGCGATTTGCGAAAACGAATCTGGCCCGGTCCCTGTTCCGGCTCGACGCCAAGGACCTCCTGCTCAATGCGTTGTTTACGCTCTTGCCATTCCCCCTTGACATCCGGCAGGTGCCGAGATTTGAACTCGAACCGCTTGGGGTCGGTTCGAACATTCCGGAACATGCTGCGCAAACGGGGGGCTTCCATGGGGAGGCGAAGGTAAGATTTGGCCTCCGGAAGTGGAAGTCTATCTCAAAGAGAAGCCTCAAAATTCGTCAACACCTCATCCACAGGTTTTCCACCAGGGTACCTGTCCAAAATCCGCCACAGCACCCGCTCCACAGACGCATCAGGGCAAGATGCACCGCTGGTCAAGAGGATGGTCGGTGCCGCTGTGCCGTGTTCGCCCGACTCTGGCCACGGATCCATCGTCTTGCGAATGGCGCCCGTCCGCCAGTCGCAATGCTGAACCTCGCCCGTGGGAAGAAACTCGAGCTCGTTGCGAATGAAAAACGTGGGCATCCGATCCTCACAAAGCTCGACGAGATGGGAAGTGTTGGAACTGTTGTAACCACCGACGACCACTGCAAGATCGGCTTTGCCCGCCGCACCGTTCAAGGCACCAAGCGTGGCTTGCTGATTGTCGTTCGTGGCGTAACAGAGGGTGTCGCGGGTGTTCGCGAAGCCCGTCGCATCGGGCATGGCATCGCGGATAACGTCGCTGATGGCCTGCGTTTCCGTGGCCAGCATGGTGGTCTGATTGACCACGCCGATGCGTTTCAGGTCGCGCTCAGGATTGAATTCGGGGGTGTGCCTGTCAGCAGAGAAGCTGTCGCCAAACCCAGACCACTCCCTTTCCCCCCGCAAAAACGCAGCCAGCACCAGGGCCTCCTCCATGTCCTTGATCACCAAGGCATGGCCCTTCCCTGCCGCATGGCTGAACGTCGCACGCGTCTCCTCGTGAGTGGGCTTGCCATGAATGACAGTGGTGTACGACTCTGCAGCAAGCGACGCTGAGCGCTTCCAAACTTTTTCCACGAACGGGCAGGTCGTATTGTACTTCGCAACGTCGACACCGATGTCGGCGAGCTGCTGTTCGATGTCCAACGTCGTCCCGAAGGCAGGAACGATCACCACATCCTCAGGTCGCAAAGTGGACATCGGGGTCATGATGCGTCCTGAAGTGTCCATCAAGAATTGGACACCCCGACTTTCGAGATCGTCGTTCACTTCCGGGTTGTGAATCATCTGAGAGAGCAGAAAAATGCGCTTGCCCGGGTTTTCTGCAATGGCACGATAGGCAATCTCAATGGCATTCTCCACACCGAAACAAAAACCAAAATGCCTCGCCATCATGATTTTCACCACACCGAAGTCGAGCAAGGTGGGGCTGAAGTCACGCTTTCGGGCGTCGCGGGCCTTGCGGACGGCCTTCACACGGGAGATGATCGGGCTGCGATAGAAGTCTGGAATGTCGAAGGTGCGCATGGAGCAAATTTGGGCCAAATCCGGCGAAACTTCTTCCCCGCATTTCGCGTAAAGGTCGTCATGTTTTTGCGTTTAACTGCCCTCACCCTGCTGATGTTCGCCAGCGCGATCAGCAGCATTGTCATCTGAATCCTTCCCTTGGCGAGGCAGCTGCTTGCGATGTTGAGCGAAGGCCTCGGCCAGTGGGTCTGACCACAATTCAGGCGAGCGCCGCGCCACGCGCTGCAAGCGCCGCTGCACACGTCGAACCTTGGGCGCATCGCCCGGATGCCGCAACGCCTCCAGCGCCAACATCTGAACCAAAGGACGCGCCAATGACGGTTCGACCTGAAGTTCTGGCCAGGAGGCGGTCTCCACACGGATTGTGACGGTTGCACTTTCGGCGATCCACCGCAATGTCAAAGCGTCGATCGCAGCCGTGCGTTCGACACATTCTTCCACGCCGACCCACGAACGCCATTGCAGTGCAGACGCCACCCACTGTTCATGAGGCTCACCACCCTCAGGCCAGTTCGGTGCACCCCAGCAGGTCAGGCAGGTCAGGCAAAGCGTCGGCCAAGTCATGTCAAGCGATGGAATGGGTGGCTTCAACAAAACGAATGCCCATGGCCGCCAGACCCGGCAACAACTTCTCCTGATAGACCGCAGCAAAAGGCGCTTCGACCCCCGTGCGACCGAACCCATCTTTCAACATCACTTCGGCCGCCAAAACCAAAGGAAACCCAACGGTATCGCTCATGGCTGTGAATTGGTTGTCGCGCCCTTCCATCCTCAAGGTGGCAATGGTCTCAAAGGTTTGGCCGTTCTGCTCGTAACGCAACCGATGCCACATCACAATCATGTCGCGGTCTTCCGGTTCGAGCTTCCATTTCCGTTCAATCAAATCTTGCAAGACCTCAGCGGGTGTCCCCGAAAGCCGATCTGGTCCTGATCCATCGTCGAACAAACCGAGCCATTCCAATGGGGCCAAGTCTTCTGTTGTGCAGCCCGAAACGTGTTGGACGGCATCGGGAAGGGGCATGGATTTGGTCTCAGCAGGCAAGAACGTGCGCATCCAAGTGGACCAAGAGGTGCCTTCCGGCCACACAAGCCGCGCATCATCCCGCACGCACCCCAACATCACCAAAACATTCCATGCGCCGCAGAAACCTTCGCCGCGGAGCGTGCCACGGATGAGGGTATCAACGCCCGGCAAATCGTACAGTTCGGCATACGCGAGGGAATCGCGGTTGGGATAACCTTCGAACACCATGCCCTCCACTTCCACGCGCCGAGCGCCCTGAAATGCACGGTGGGGCGGCACCATGCGGTTGCGTCCGCCGTCCCGAAAAGTTGCCGACCCGCCCTGCCCTGCCAAGACGACATTGCGGGGGTTCCAACTGACCTTATAGTGCCAGGGGTTTGTGTCCGATTCCGGAGCCACCAAACCACCACAGTAGCTCTCGAATTCGGTGATCCGGCCGCCCGATGCGCGGACATCGGACATCATCTTGACCGCCGACAGGTGATCGATGCCTGGATCGAGCCCCAATTCATTGAGGACAAGCACGCCCTTCTCCTTCGCCGCAGCGTCGAGCGCCAACATTTCTGGAGACAAGTAACTGGGCGTCAACACAGGAACGCCTGAGGCAATGGCCGCCGCCGCCACCTGCGGATGGAGAAATGCAGGAACCATGGAAATGACCAAATCCGCGCTCGCAATCTCCGCGTCGCGTCCTGCAATGTCATTCGAATGAAGCGTGAATGCACGCGCATGAGGCCGTCCGCCGCATTTCCGCTGCGCAAGATCTCCATCCAAATCACCCACCACGACCTGCCACCCGCCAGCGGGCGCACGTTGTATCATCTCCTCAATCAAGGACGAACTCGAGCGGCCAGCGCCCAGGATCAAAACGGTCTTTCGGTCTTGCATTGGATTCATTGCCCTTTGCGGTTTTTTTGTTCTTGCAACCCGGCAAGGTACAAACCTCTTTGGGGTTTGTTGCGGGGATGAAATGCAAAAGGGGCACGAAATTTGGTCTGTCCGAAATAACTTGCAGCCCAAATTGCGCCACATTTTTCTGCCATGAAAGCACAACTGATTGCCCTGTCGTTTCTCGCCACATCTGCAGCAATGTTCGGCCAAGCCGAAGTGGAGTTCTTTTCCGAAATGGGGGAAACCTTCACCGTTTATTTGAACCAACAGCCTCAAAACGAAGCGCCTGCATCCCGGATTTCTGTTTCCGACATCGATGCCGGCTTCTATCATTTGCGGGTGGATTTCGAAGATCCTTCGTTGGCAGATTTTGCCAAGAACAACTTGGGCATTGAGGCCGGAAAGCGCTCTGTATATATGGTGAAGATGACCCGAAAAGGCGATTACACCGCACGATTCCACAGCTTCGTGGAGCTGCAAGGTCAAGATGCATCTGCTCAATCCAGTGCACCACCGGCTTCCTCGAGCCCCACCATCCACACTTCCTCGGCCCGCGCTTCAAGCAGTGATGGGACTGCAGGAGGACAAGTCAACACTGAGACGGTGAGCATGAAGGTCTCCATGGGCAACGCCTTGGGCGCCATGGGCAATGCGCTCGGTGAAGCCGCGAACAACCTCACCATGGATGTGACCATCACTGAGACGAGCTCTTCATCCTCGAGCAGCAGCTGGGGCGATTCGCAAGGCACGGCATCCGTCAGCGGTTCGAACCCCGGTTTGGCCACACAACAAACCCAAGCCATGTCCAGCCTGGACTTCGAAGACTACCTTCGCGCCATTGCCCAAAAAACCTTCGAAGACGCCAAACTCAGCACAGCACAAGCCCCTTTGCGTTCTCAATCCCTCACCGCGGCGCAAATTGCCCAGGTCATGCGGGCTTTCACTTTTGAAGACACGCGGATTGCCTTCGCTATTTTTGCCCACGACCGCTGCGTCGATCCAGGCAACTATTACAAAACCTACGATGCTTTGGAATTCGAATTGAGCATCGAAGAGATCGAGGAGGCCATCGGTCAATGATGTGATTTGGTCCATTTTGAACTTGAAACCCAAGCCCATGTACCCCGCAATTGTTCGTCAAATTTCCTGGAGATTCATTGTGGCTTTCGCGGTGAGCTTGCCATTGTTTCTCGTCGGATGCAATGGGGCGAAAGCGCTGGCAAAACGAGCTTTCAAGTTCGAAGAAGCAGGCCAATTCGAAGCCGCTGCCAACACCTATTACACAGCGGTTTTGAAAGACAGAACCAACGCTGATGCCACGGCGGGGCTGCAGCGAACTGGGCAATGGGTTCTCGACGACAAGCTGCAATCCTTTCAAGTGGCAGTGACCACGCGCAACCGGGCCGGTGCCGTCTCTGCGTACGAATCTGCCGACGCCTATTTCGAGAAAATCAAATCCGCAGGGGTGGCTTTGAATTTCCCCGAGTCTTACCGGCAACAATTCTCTGAGGTCAGAGATGCACATGTCAGTGATTTGTACAATGATGGCCTTCAAGCGATGGAACAAGAGCGTTTCGACGCAGCGCTCAGTGCGTTCGAAGAGGTCCTCCGGCTGAATCCGAATTACCAAGACGCCTCGCAACTCGCAGATGCCGCCTACTGCGAACCGCGCTACCGCAAAGGCAGCGCCGCCTTGGACAGTGAACGGTTCCGAACCGCCCTGTCGGCCTTCGATGAAGTGATGGGCCGCGACAAGGGGTACAAAGAAGTTGCCCAATTGCGCAGCGAAGCGTTGAAAAATGGCATGTACACCATCGCGATGATTGGGTTTGTGAATGGTTCGAGTCGTCCGAATTTGGAAAACAAATTCAGGTCGTATGTCCAGCAAGAATTGGCCAAATCCACCGACCCATTTCTCAAAATCGTCGACCGCGAGAACCAAGACCTGATCCTCCAAGAACAACAAATGGCCTTGAGTGGGGTGCTCGACGAGTCGAGTGCTGTTGAGGTGGGCGGGCTGCTGGGTGCAAAGGCGCTCTTGAAGGGCACCGTCGTGGCTTGTGAGGTGGCGACGAGCGAACTGACCCGACGGCGCAAACAAGGGTTTGAGTCCTATCAGGTGGAGCGGGTGAACAGCGAGGGCAAGAAATATTTCGAGACGCTGTACCGGGGCGTGGAGTACATGGAATTCGAGCAGAGCCGAGATGTAGAGGTTCAATTCAATTTGGTCTTGATTTCCTTGAAAACGGGCGAAACGCTGGCATCGGAAATCATCACAGCCCGAGAAAACGACCTTGTGCGCTACATCAAATACAGCGGCAACGCCCGCAACCTCTACCCCAGTTCGATGTCCGGGAACGTTGTGCGCGGTGGGCGCGGTGAAATTCAGGCGCTCCTTGGCGCCCGTCAGGCTTTGACGCAAGAGTCCTCCATGGTCAATGATGCGGTATCTGATGCTGCAACTGCGATCCGGAAAGAGGTGGAACAACAAATGCAAACCCTCGTGCCTTGATGATTCAACGCATTCGTCTCCTCGCCATCGCTGCGCTTGCCGTTGTGTCCCTTTGGGGATGCGGGGGGTCGAAGGATTTGGTCTCCTCGACACCCGAATGGGTGCTCGAATTGCCGATGGACCCCTCCGCCTACCTCGGCATTGCATCAGCGCCCAAGGCCAGTTTTCCGGGTCGGGCGATGGAGGTGGCCAAAGAACGCGCCCTCGGCGATTTGGCGAGAACAATCGGTGTGAAGGTGGAGACTTCCTCGTCCATCAACACCCTGCAACAAAACGAATGGGTTCAATCGAGTTTCCGAGAGCAATCGAAAAGTTCAAGCGCAGAAGACCTCGAAGGGTATGAGCTCGTGGCCACATTCGAAAGCGAAACAGAGGCATGGGCTTACTACCGGCTGAACCGGCTGAAGTGGTCGCGCATTGTCAGCGATCGGAAGGCTGCGGCCACCCAGGTGGCATTGGGCTTCTTTGAATCTGCGCAAGCAGCAGAGGAAGCAGGGGATGTCATTGCAGCTGTGGACCGCTACCTCCGGGGGATGGAGGCGTTGAACAAGTATTGGGGCGAACTCAATGAAGGCCAAACCCAAGACGGCCGCACCCTCTCCGTCGACCGAGCTTGCCTCGATGGCATCACCCGAATTGTCGGCAGCCTCCGACTCGAACCTTCGGAAACCTCACTGGCGGTGGACTTCACGACCGGCTTCAAAAGCACCTTGACCGTCCAAGCGTTTTCCCAGCGGGGAGCCGTGGCAAACCTTCCCCTGAAATTCCAGTACCAACGGGGCACTTGGCCTCGGGTGGGCGATGCCGTGACCAATGCCGACGGCCTCGCCGACATCGCCATCCACGGACTCGAGCCGCAATTGAACCAATCCGAGGTGGTCGTGAACATCAGCTTCGCCGACGCTTTGATGGCAGGCGATGCCGAACACCTGCCCGGCGCGCGGACCCTGCTCGAGGGGTTGCCTTTGCCCGAACTTCGCATCCCCATTGCCATTGAGCGTCCCCTGGTGTTCATCGAGGCGCGAGAGTCGCTGTTCGGTTCTCCCGTGGGGGAGAATCGGCTCGGCATCGCGGATGCCGTAGCTGAGGTGCTGCACGAACAGCACATGGGTGTCACCCAAACCGAGGCCGAGGCCGACCTGATCATTGAAATTGTGGCAGACACCGAGAAGGCCGGCTCTGGCAATGGATTTCATACGGCCTATCTGAACGCGCGCGTTCATGTCCTGGATGCCCGGACTGGCGACTTGGTCCTGCAAAAGAACCTCGACCGTGTGAAAGGGGTTCAGTTGGACTGGGACGGCGCAGGCCGAGCGGCCTACGACAAGGCGAGCCGCGAAATCAAGGGACGCTTCATTTCCGATTTGATCGCGTCCTTGTATCGTTGACGAACCGACGTGGTTGACGGAACTGGATTTGGCACGATTTTCGATTCAAAACTTTTCACTTACTTACCCCACCGAAACACTTTCAACATGAAAAACAACCTGATCACTGGAACCTTCGTTCTCGCGGGCTTTGCCCTTGGTTTTGCTGGCTGCAAAGACAAGGAAGCCGCTGTCACTTCTACGCCTGTGACCCGAGGAGAAGTAGAAATTGTGGAGTTTTGTTCTGGCCCAGAATATTTGACAAACGGCGAATACTTCCGTGCATCGGCCACTGGCACCAGCCCTCAGCGTGAAATTGCGAAAAAGATTGCGCGGCAAAACGCCGAGAGTGCCCTCGCCCGTTCCATCGAATTCACCGTGGAGGCGGTGGCCGAAAACCAAGCCACCCAATTGGGCTACAACACCACCGAGGAGGCCACCAGCAAATTCAATGAATTGAGCCGAACCATCGTGAACAAAAAAATCAATGGAGCGGTCACCATTTGCCAGAAGCTCACCCAAACTCCTGAAGGCAAGTACATTTCTTACATCGCTGTTGAATTGAGCGGTCAGGAAATCGCCGACGAATACGTCAACAGCTTGCAGAGCGAGGAACGCATCCGCGCGGAGTACAACTACGACCAGTTCAAAGAGACGTTCGAAAACGTCATGGAGAGCTACCGACAGTAAGCCCGCCATCCTGCTGCGGGATGCAAGGGACCGGAACCCATTGGATTTTGTCCAGGGGTTTCGGTCTTTTTTGTTCCCCCCTTTTCTTGCCCACCTGATTGCCCCCCCCCTTCCCTTCAGGCGTCTTCCCACACTGCGCCTCCTTCCTGCCGAGCTGGGTGGACCCGTCGGTATGCCGCCACAAGCGAGCACCAATTCGCCAACAATTGATGTCCGTCGGGCGTCAGCACCGATTCAGGGTGGAACTGCACAGCTGCGATGGGCAACGTCCGATGCGCCAAGGCCATGGGCAAACCCGATTCGTTGCGCGCTGTAACGAGCAGAACTTCCGGAAAATCCTCCTCGTCCACGACCCAACTGTGGTAGTGCCCCACCTGCATCGGGCATGACAGTCCAGTGAAGATGCCCTTTCCTTCAAAGGCGGTCAAGGCCGTGGCCTGCCCATGAAGCACAGCATCGAGGTTCCTGAGGGTGGCCCCGAAGTGTTCGGCAATGCCTTGCATGCCCAAACACACACCGAGCAACGGCACCTTGTGCGCTGCCACCACGGGGATGACTTGCATCATGCGACCTGCGTCCATCGGCAAACCCGGGCCAGGCGACAAGACGACGCCATCGTAGCGAGGAACAGCAGCAGGCACCACAGCATCATTTCGATGCACATCCACCTGAACGCCAGGAACCCGCTCCAGGTCATGGTGGAGATTCCAAGTGAAGCTGTCGTAATTGTCGAGCAACAAAATTCTCACGGGCGCGAAGATCGGGGATTTCTGCCTACTTTGGGGCGCATGTCGAAGCCCATTTCTTCCGCTTCCGCCGCTGCGCCGGTGGCCGCTTACAGTCAGGCGGTTGCTGCTGGGAATTTGGTGTTTGTCTCAGGCCAAATCCCGCTCAACCCCGCCTCCCATCACCTCGTCGACGAGACGATCGAGGCGGCAACCCGCCAAAGTTTGTCCAACGTTCGCCGCATTCTTGAAGAGGCCGGGCTGGGCCTGGACGATGTGGTCAAAGCGACGGTTTTTCTGATCGATTCCGAGGACTATGCTGGGATGGATGCCACGTACCGGGATGTGATGCCCCAGCCATTCCCAGCACGAGAGGCTGTTTTCGTGGCTGGCCTCCCAAAGGGCGCACGTGTTGAAATCTCGGTCATTGCGCACCGGGAGGGTTGAAAATCCGATGGTAAATTTGGTCCAATGCTTTTTCAAAAACTGATTTCCTACCTGAACCCTGCGCCATTTTTCCGACGGAAGGAGAATGACGAGGCGTCCAACATCAACCTCCGAATGATGCACGGGGTGAACCGGTTGAGCATCTTCATGTTCCTTTTCTGTGTGGTGGTGATGGTCATCCGTTGGGCAACGCGGTGACCAGGGAACGAGGGTGACCAGGGTGACCAGGGGAACCAGGGGGAGACGAGGGTGGGGTCAGAAGAGGGCTTGGCCGGCATTCCTGCGGGCTTCAATTTTCAAGTCTCGGAGCATCGATGCCTTGATGTTCAGGCGGAATGACCAAGATTTTTGAAATCCTGTGGGAATCCAATCAAAGGCAAATTCCCAACAATGCAAGTCCCAATACAAATGGACGTCGGTGCGCGTGAGTTCGAATGATTCAAGGTCATAGCCCATGGCCGCGTCAATCGTCCATTTGTCGAAAAGCTTGACGCCACCTCTGGCGGAGATGGTTTGGACCACATTGGGTTCGTCGGCTTGTACGGTTGGGTTCCAAACCCGGGCGACCGTGACGTTGTAATCCAGCGACAAGTTGAAGGGGAAGTCGACCTGTTGGCGGCTGAAAGAAGTGCCCATGGCGAGGTTCGCCCGCTCCAGTCGTGCCCATCCCTTGCCCACATCCGCCAAGAACACATTCACCCTCTGTCCCGTCGAGTCCCTGTCGTACAGATTGTGTGTGGCG
>Ga0209555_10001950_pt1 | contig 15052 bp, 18 predicted proteins | sample SaaInl85LU_5_DNA_FD_184643 | JGI IMG/M metagenome (GOLD analysis project Ga0209555, IMG submission 184643) | Marine microbial communities from expanding oxygen minimum zones in the Saanich Inlet - ESP_85LU_5_DNA (SPAdes) (version 2) | ecosystem: Environmental > Aquatic > Marine > Intertidal... | reverse complement strand
CCAACTTCTACTCATTTCGGCAGTAGCATTGGTAACCGTCATAATTTTATCTTTAGGAATTGTTATAACTTGGTCGCCTGTGTAGGCTGCCCATTTTGTTAAGGCAATATAATCTTTAAATCCACCACTTTCTGTAAACTGTGGAATATATTTAATCTGTAATGGTTTTACCAATCTAAGTAAAGGACCATTTTCTGGAAGTTGTGTATCACCAGTAGGTAAATGACATACAAGGTCATCACCATTAACTAACTTAATTATTTTTATGTTATCCGTTGGTTGATGCATTGTTTAACTCCACATTATGGATTTCATAATCAAAATCTTCTTCATTGTAAATATTTATCCTTTCTCGGAGATGAGCTAAAGTGTAGTTCTCTTTCTCATTATAAGTTAAATCATCTGATATATCATACAAAGTTGCATGAGTATTGTTATCTTTTAATCGCAACCCACGGCCAATAGATTGCAAGTTTCTAATCCTAGACTTTGAAGGACTTGCAAAAATAATATTGTGTAAGTTACGAATGTTAATGCCAGTAGAAAATGTACCGTAAGACGCAACGATAATAGCGTTATCGGACTTTTCTGTAATCTCTCTAATCTTTTCTCTTTCATCTGTTTCTACTCCACCATATACATAAAAGACTTGTTTATCAGTTGCCTTTTGTTTTATACTTTCATATAAATCTTTACCATGTTTTTCTACATATTGAAATAACACTAATGAATTGCCTTGTAAACCAGCGGCCAAGTTTCTAATATACTTGTTTCTTTTATCTGATTGTACAATAAAATCCATTTCTTCTTGGTAACTACTACCACTAATATGTTTACACTCAATCTTTCCATGTTTCAGTATCAAACAATAAATCTTTAAATCTGCTAATTGTTTTTTCTCTTGTAGTTCTGTTGTTGATACGACTTTGTTTACGGCTCCAAAAAGTCCTTCTAGCACTAATTTGTGTGTTTTTGAGCCGTCTAATGTTCCAGTTAATCCTATTCTGTAGGGACATTTTTCTAGTTTAGTTAATATTTTAGTAAGTGAAACAGCTTTGAATAGGTGTGCTTCATCACCAATTACCATACCTACATCTTTAAACCATTTTTTAGGTAGATTATAAATTGATTGCCATGTAGATATAATTACAGGTTTATTTGTTTCTTTATCGTGGCCTTGATATATTCTATGTACATTTCTTTCAGGCGACCAACCATAATCTTTAAAGTCTTTAAATAATTGTTCAACCAGTGATGTAGTTGGTACAATAATTAATATCTTTTTCTTCTTTTCTTTTAACCTAAGAATGTTAAACCTAACAAGAAGATAGACAATAAGAGATTTTCCACTAGCGGTGGGTGAAAGTAATAAACATCTATTTTTCTTAACAGCATAAGTAAATGCCTCCTTTTGGTAGTCCCTTGTTTCAAAGGGTATTTTTAAAGCTTTAATAAATTGGTCAACTTTACTATCGTCAACTTTTGTTTCTTCTATTTTAGTGCCATCAACAACATGAACATTGTTATCTTCACACCATTTAAGTATATATGGATAGAGGCCAACATAGATTTGACCTGTTTGATATGAAAATAATCTAATCTTTCCGTCCCATTGTCTTGCTCTATACTGAGGCATAAACTTAAAACCAGGCACTTCAAATGTAAAGAATTGTCCTAGTTCTCTACGAATATCCTCATCTGCATCAATATGCAAGTGTACATCATTTTTCTTTTCGATTGTTATGTATCGCATTAAAACACCGTTGATTGATAATCTGCTGAAGAACCTAATTTACCTTTAAACATTAAATTAAAAGCAATACTAATTCTATCTTCTTTTGTCATATTAATAGGTACATAATGAGATAACCAAGAGGGAAACATAATTAATCTATTTTTTTCTGACATATAATTTACAACATTAGCATTATCCATATTTTGTTTACTTACATCTGGACATAAAACATTTGATTGTGGTCTAGGATCCGTAAACATAATACCTGAAGTTTTATTTGCTTTTACATAAAAAACACCACTGACCATGTTGTTTGAATGTGTATGTATTCTGTGTGTTTCTCCTGGTTTTAAAATATTTGCCCACATATCTGTTATAACCAAATCTTCAAATAGATAGTTTCTATCTGTTAGATATTTTTTACCTAACTGATTTACTGCATCTGTTAGCGCTTTATATTTTGGTTGTTTGTGTAAATCATATTTACTTTGCCAGTTAGTACCTTGCCATACTGAACCATCTTCTAATTCTCGCCAGTTTGGATTACTTTTAAAATTATAATATATGTCTTTTTCCATACTATCAATATACTCTTCTTCTATAACTTTGTCAACAAGTAAAATATGTGTAGGGAATATTTTATTATAAGTGGTAATCATTATATAGCTCCACTAGTAAACTTACGCCATTCAATTGCGTTTCGTATGTTCCAATCTCTACTTTGTATTTGTCTAATTGTTCTATCTAAAAAATCTGTAGTGGTTGACAGATAGTCAACTTTTTGTTTTGCTTTAATATACTCATCATCTGATTGAATATATTGGTCAACATCTTGTTTTAAGATTTTTAAGTCAAATGGTTTCTGTGCATACACTGAGGCATCTGCTTTGCCTGTATAATATTCCCACAAAGTTCTTTTAGTTTGTGCAAATTCAGCTTCTGCTTTTGATAACATTAACTTAAACTTAGTTAGATGTTTCATATATTTGTTGTGTAATTGGGGAGTTTTTAATGATTCCAAATCAAGTTCAGTATCATTAATTTTAAGGTCTTTTCCAGCCAATTCTTGTAGTTCTTCCAATGTCATAATTACTCCATATTAAACCATAATAATATCACAAAACCTTTAAAATGTAAAGCTTTTAAGAGGATACTATACTTGTTGTACTTGCGCCTACATCAGCAAATTCATATCTATTATAATTAAAAGATACAGTAGCTGTTAAGTAATCCACATCTGTTGCATTTTGACTATATTGTAGTCCAGATAATGATGTAGGAAACATATTAATAAATCTTACTTCTTGTACAGGTCTGTTTTTACTTGATAATACAACTAGTGTTGCATCTGAATATAATGCACCAATATTAGTTGCACCATATTTAACTTTGCCGGGGTCTGTTGTTAAATTTGCACCACTTGATGTAGGAAATCTATCTGCTCCAGCGGCCAAAGCTTCTCTTGCCTGTGCATAGTCTTTAGGGAAACCAATACCCATTAACCAACCGTGTATCTCTTTGTAGTTCTCTAAGTTTTCATCTACTAAGAAAGTCATTTCTAAAGGACTAAAATCAACTTTTTCACCAGGCAATGGTATATCATTTAAAGGTGTTTGTTGTATCTTTTGTGATACACCTACAGCAGGTATATTAACGGCTGTGCAAAAGTATTCTACTTTAGGTAACTTGATAATACCAAACTTAAACTGTGTAGGAGAGGCATAGTCAAACGCTGTTGGTTGTCTATTATATGAATTAGTTGTTGTCATCTTTTTTCTCTTTATCCATTAGTTTGTCTAATTTATCCCACTCTTTTTGAAACCATTTATCTTCCCAAGTTGAACAACCTGTAAGTAAAGTAAACAACAGTGTGATTAGAAAAATGTGTTTCATATGGATATTTATCCATATTTCAGGCATAAAAAAAGGGCGACTTGTTTAGAGCCGCCCTTTTAAAGTTGATTAAACAACTCTCAAAGATATTACATTAAGTTAGTTACTTTAACTCTTTGGTAGTATCTGTTTGAGTTAGCAGAACCAGCGTCATTTACAGCTGCAACAGCACCTGAAGCGGCACCTGTTTCTGCAAATGGGTTTGCAACTAGACCATATCTAGTTTTGAAACCAATTTTTGGTTGGAAAGTGTCCTGACCAACTGCTCTCACCATTTGTAGTGGAACATATGGACAGTAGAACATACCAGCGTCATAAGGTGAAGTACCTTTGTAACCAACAACATAGTATTGTGTTGCTGAGCTGTTTGCTGAGTACGGGTCAATGTACACTTTAAATCTGCCGTTTAATACACCAGCAAAAGTATTACCAGTGTCGTCAACATTAAGATTGTTGTTTAATGCAGGTGTGTAGTCTAAGACACCAGCCATTTGAAGCGCACTTGCAACATCAGCAGAACAGATAATCATGTTACCTTTTCCTCTTCTTGTTCTTTGTGCAATTCTGTTAGCATCTCTTTCTAACTGGAACATCAAACCTTTAAATCTTTCAACTGACCATCTTCCGTTGGAATCTGTGTCTAAGTCAAAGATACCGGCAGTTGTTACATTGCCTGTTTGAGCACCTTTTTCTGCATTAATGTAGATAGTTCTAACAACTTCTCTATTGATTTCAGCAAGAATTTCAGCAGATAGAATGTTTGCTAATTCTGTTTCTGCATCTAAACCATGGATTGCTTTTAAGTCTTGTGCAAGTTCCATAGTGTATTCTGCTTTAAGAGCTCTTGACTTAGCAGTCACAGTTGACTTCTCAATTGAGAATGCCATTTCAGCGAAAGCGTTACCAGCGTCATCACCTAATGCTTCAGCAGCTGCTGTAGTCATTGCAGTACCTTTTGTGAAAGTACCTGGAGTTGGGCTGTCGTTTAGAGCACCTGGATTGTTGTTAGGTGAAGCTGAATGGTCAGTAGATGAATAACCATCTACGCTTGAACCAGCTGCATTTCTTCCTGAGAAGTCTGTGTCAGCTTCGTCAAACATTGCTTCATTACCTGTTTGGTTAGTATATCTGCTTCTCATTGCAAAGATAAGGCCAGTTGGTCCAGTCATTGGCTGAACGCCAGCGATATCATACGCAATCAAATTCGGCATAGCTCTTCTTACTAACGAAATTAGGATTGGATCCCAATTCGCTACAGATGAACCAGTCGAGTTCGTAGGAGCAGCTTCTGTCATGTAAGCTCTGTCTTCAGCTAGAGCTTGCTCTTGGTTTTCCAAGATAACAGATGTAACGGCTCGTCTGTAAGAATCCTTGATTTCTGGTAAATCAGGATGTTCTAAGACAGGCTGCCATTTCTTTTCATGTGTTTCTGAAAGATACATGTATTTTTCTCCCTATATTATTACTTGATAGACAATTTCATGTCTTTAGTTTTACTAATAGCAGCAGTATAAGCAGCCATTGCATTTGATAAGTCAACATTATCTGTTGACGAACCTGCCGCCACATCATCTAGCTGCTCAGATGTTTCTGATTTCTTACCAAAATAACTTTCCTTGATAGTCATTACTTTGTTTTTGAAATCTTCAGCGTCTGAGTATTCAATCTCTTCAGTTAACTTAAAAAACTTCTCTTTTGAAGTGTCTGCTAAATCATGCGCCTGTTCAGCAATGATTTGCTTTGCTTCGAAAATTGAATTTTGTTTTTTAAGGTCAACATTCTTTTCGATTGTTTCGTTGATTTTTTTCTCTAAGTCTTCAATCTTAGATGCTTGGTCTTCCAATACATTGTACTTCTCATCTGGAACATCAATGTAGTGGTCTTCAAACAACTTTTTCAGACCTGAGATAAAGTCCTCAGCGATTTCGCCTTTGATACCTCTTTCTAAAGCAAGTTCGTTTTCTTTCATCCATTCTTCAACTACATAGTTCAAGTATGAATCCACTTTTTCAACTAACTCAGCTTTATTCTTAGAAGTTTCTTCTTCGAATTTCTTGTTGTAATCAGCTTCTAAGTATTCATTAATTTCTGCTACTTTTGATTTAATAGCAGCTTCGAATACTGTCGCAGCCTTTTGTTTAAACTCTTCAGATAAATCTGCTTCTCCAGCAACAAGAGCATCAACATGTTCAGTTACATCAATGTCTTCCTTCTTCATATGTTTTGAAGCGGTTTTCATTCCGTAACCTTCCTCTTTGTCGTCTTTCTTGTCTGCCTTTTTGTCTAAATATTTTTTTAGACCGTCTGGCATTTCGCCTTCGTTAACAACTTCTTCATCTGACTTTTCAGTTTCTTCAACTTTAGCACTTTGACCTGGATGTGAAATCTTAGTTACACCGGCATCCGTATCTGGTTTACCAGCTGTATCTGGAGTTCCACCCTTGTCAGCAGTAGCGCTAATTTTATCAGAAACTTTACTAGTTTTTTTAGTTGCGTCAGGATTGCTGTCTGTTGGTTTTACCACAGCTGGACCTAAATCTTCTGCCTCATTTGACAGGTGAGTTGGCTCAGCCGCTACAGCATTCTTTTTAGGAGCATCTGCAGCTGCTTCCGCCACCGCTTCTGCCTCTAACGCCTCTAAATTTTTAGCTTCTGTATCGGCCATTGAGAAATCTCCCTTTTATATTTTAAAAAAATTAATTAATTTTTCTTTCTTATTGATATTTATAACTTTAAAGTTTTCTAAGAAAATCCGAGAACACTTTTACCTTTGCCTCATCTAAGGCTCTGGATTTAGCAGACTGAATTTCTTTCTTCCAAGCTTCAATATCCTTTTCAACTAATATACCATTGTTCCATACCCATTCTTTGCTTTCCATAATACCTTCAACGAAAGCATCTGGAGCGCTAGGGTCTGCAACAATGTCGGCAGCAGTAGCTAAGTAGAAGTCTTTCCCTACATAGTTAGCACCACCTTTTTGTACCAAGGAACCCATACCACGAGAAGATACACCTAATGTTGCACCTTCATCAATAAGATTTTTTACAATCTTACCATATGGAGTGTCCATGATTTTCGCTTCACCGATAAAGTTCTTACCCTCTGGAGTAAGTGCTTTAATCATGTGCGAAACTCTTTCCAAGTTGACAGTTGGTCCGTCAGGATGACCTAACTCACCGAATGCTCTGCCTTTTTGGATAAATTCTTTGTCGTATCTGTTCACTTCTTTGGATAGAACAGCGTTTTCGTAAATACGGCCATTTCTGTTTTTAATATCAGACTGTAAAAAGATACCTCTAATCTTGTATTCTTTCTTACCATTGTTCTCTTCGACAATGTATTGTGCGTCTAATACTTCTTCCGAAATTAACTTCATGTTTCTCTCTCTTTACTATTGTACCTAATATTTATACAACTTTTTACCTAAACTCTATAATAATCGTATAGTTATCGCCGTTTGCAAAGTTTTTAGTAGAAAGTAGTACATCTCCGGTAGCGCTGGACGCATTATTTGGCAGTTCATTACCTGCATCTCTAAAGTCCCAATAACCATTACCTGATAATACTAGAGCAGTTGCATTTGTAGTTCCACCCCACAATAATTCAACTGCTGATTTGTTGTTAGTTGTATTGACAGAATACCATACTTTACTAATCTTCTTAGTACCGTCTTCGGTCATAAATGTCGTAGCTGATGCATCAACTTTGGTAACTAAACTCTCGCCTGTGCCGTCTGAAATGTTTGTTAACTTAGTTACATACTTAACACCAGTTGTATCTACAATCGTCTGTGTACTTACTGTATCTGCCATTTTATTATCCTATATGTCCTGAGGTACTGTCATAGAAAGTTTTAGAAAGTTCTCCTCTTTCTTTTGTTTCGCCAGCTTTTCTAGTTTTAATATAAACTTGTACTGTACGACTATCAACTGGATGTGTATAAGTTCTTATACCACTAGCGATAGTTGAGTTTGCACCGTCAGCTGAATCCGGATATGTGTCCGTTATTGTAGCTGCGTTATCATACTCCCAAACTCCGTTTGAACCTGGAACAGTTACCCATGCCATTTGTTTATACTCCTAATTGTGTGTCAACTTCTTTATCAATATAGTTGTACAACACATCTGTATTTACATTATGAAAGTCAGCAGTTTTATCAACTGCCGTTTCAATGTTGTCTATTACATTACCGTCTTCTTTATCTAATACTTTAAAGAAGTCAGTGACCACCTCTTTATGTAAAGGTGGTAATTCATTAAAAGTCTTAGTGTCAATTGGTGTTGACATTAAGTTATTGAGCTTCATTTGCCGGTGCCTCAGCTTCTACTGGTGCCTGAGGTGCCTCAGCTTCTGGCTGTGGATTCTCATTTGGCGTAAACTCAATTTGTTCTCCGTCAGTATCAAAGATAGCGTCTGTTCTATCATTTGGTCCTGTGTACTCTGGTTTAGGGTCACTAATATGTTCTGCTTCAGTTCCATTAAAAATATTTTTTGCAATATCTTGTCTTGCTATATCTAAAGATGATGCTACTTTATCTCTTAACGCATCTTTAAATGCCTCACCTGCGTCTGCATTGTTACCCGTTGCCAAGTCATCTACAAATTTTTTAACATGTTCACTCATTATTTTCTCCTAATTAAGTCAAAGAACCGGTGTCTTCTTCCGGTCCAGCAATAATGCCATCTTCAACTTCTTGTTTAATCTGTGCGTCAATCTCTTCAATATCTCTTTGAGATTGTTTCAACACATTTTTTCTAATATACTCTACTGAATAATATTTACCAACATAATCTCTCATAGAATCCGCAATTCTTATTCTTTCAAGTAACATTTCACTTTCTTTTAATTCAGCAAAATGTCCGTCTTGTAAGAAATCATATTGCATAGTATCTCTAACGATATGCCAATCATCATCAGCAATAATCTTTTTCAATACTAATTGAGTTCTTAAAATGTCATTAAATAACTCAGTAAATTTCTTTCTTAATCTTTGAACAAACTTAGTAAATTTAAGTTCATCTCTTGTAATTTCAGTAGAACGGCCAAGATTAAAACCTTGTGAGCCTTCTAATCTACTTACTGGTACATTTAAAGAACGATAAAGTTTTGCTCTAAAGTATTCAATGTCTGCAATCTCACCTAAGTTTTGACCGCCAGGTAAAGTTGTAATGTCAGTACCTCTACCACCTTCTCTACTTGGTAACCAAAAGTCTTCAAGCATAGACATGTAGTTTCTGTCATCTCTAATTTCACCTGTGTTTGCATCATAAACTAACTTGTTACGATACTTGGCCATAACATCTCTAAGATATTGTTCAGCCTTAACTTTAGGTAAATTACCTACATCAATTTTAAAAATTCTTCTTTCTGGTGCCCTTGCAATTCTGTAAATAACAGTAGCATCTTCAATCATTCTTAATTGATTAACAGGTTTGATTGCCTTATGTAAGTAAGACAATACCATGTTTTTATTTTGGTCAATTAATCCTGATGGTGTAAATGCAACAGCGTCAACGGCAATTTTAATACCAGATGTAGTTGAGTTTGAAACACCTTTCTCATTAAATAAAAAGTATTCTTCGTACTCATCTGCCATACCAGCACCAACTGGAATACTAGCTGTGCCGTCTGGTCTTCTTTTTCTTAATTCTCTAATCTTTTTGATTTTACGAGGGTCAATATATCTAAGTTCTGTGATACCTTTGACTGGTGAATTTCTATCAATAATCTTATGATAGTAAACTCGGCCATCAACATACCATCTTCTAAAAATGTCGTGCCCTCTGGTATTGAAATTCATTAATCTCAATACTTCTTTAAATTCGTCTTCGATTTTTCTTCTTACATCTTTACCATAAGGTAAATTTTCTAAGTTTAGTTTTACAGCATCTTTAAGTTCATTAGCAACAACAGCTTCGTTGATAATGTCTTCGATTGCCATATCACATTCTGGATGTAATGCGATTTCTCTATATCTTCGGATAAGGTCAGCCTCAGTTTTAGCAGTACCTTCCATGTCGAGGTACTGACCAAAATAACCACCGGCGGCAACGGTTTGTGTACCGTCATCCGCCTGTGGTGCTGTGAAGCTTTGCTTTGGATCCTGAGTATCTTTTACTCGTTTGATAGAAAATCCAAATAATTCAGCCATAATATTGTTTCCTTTTTATTACTTTGTAGTAATACTATTTATCTACTTTTTAGGTAGTAGTATTTGTTTCAAAGTATTGGTATGCAAAAGTAACAGCAAATTCTTCAATCGCTGTTGCTTCGTCATATGTCAATTCAATCGGAGCAATTGTAGTAGGAAATACACCTCTTAAAGTGTATGACTTAATAGTTGCACCGTTCCTATCTAACTGGTCAACAAACGCATCAACTTGATAATCAGCAGGATTTGTTAATCCTTCGTTATCAGTCATGTTGTTAATACCATTCGACCATCTTTCAAACGCATTTCTTAGTTTAAAGTCTGTGTCGTTTAGTACAGTAATTGACCAATCTTCGATTGTTCTATCACCAGCAATCTTAATAGAACGACCTCTAAAAGGTACATTAAAACTAGGTACAGTCATACCCGGTAATGATGTTGCTCTACATAAGAACGCTAAGTCTTCAATTTCTCCGCCAACTTGTGCGTAACCAGGAAAAGGCATTGTTACCTTAAACTGATTGGCTCTAGCGCCGCCGCCTGCAAGTTTAGCTTTAAAGTCGTTAATGTTTGGCATGTTTTATTCTCCTTTATTAACCACCAGCTACTTCGTCAAAGCTGACGCCAGTTCTAGTTGCCACAAATTGAAGTGTGATAAAGTTGATGCTTCTAGCAGGTTTCACAAAGATTTCTGCTACAAACTCATTTCTATCAATTACTTCGCCTGTGTTGTTTGTTTCATCACACACTACTAAGAAGTCTGTGATACCTCTTCGACCTTGTACCTCTCTAAGGAATGGCTCTACAATGTTTCTAAAGTTCGCTCTTGTAAATTCATCATTGAATTCAAACAATTGGAATTTAGAAGCTGTTGCAATCGCCTTCTCTAAAGTGATGAAAAGTCTTCTAACATTTATTCTATCAAACGCTGATGGTGCTGATAGACCAGTTTTGTCACCGAATAACACAGTTCCTTGACCTGGGAATGTAGCAACAGGATTAACTCTTGCTCTGTACAAGTCATCTCTTTGTGTCTTATTAGGGTTGTATGCAAGTTTAACTGCACCTCTAATAACACCTCGGTTTAGACCAGCTGGTGAGTACCATGCGTCTGCGATTAAGTCAGTTCTCGCTGATAGACCTGCAATGTCACCGTTTAATGGCACAAATCTGTATGTGTCATTATATCTGTCGTACATATATTTGTATCCACTGTCGAACACAACATATGAAGAAGAACGGATACCATTAAAGAATCCTACAACATTAGTTGTTTGTGAAGCTGCACTTGCAACACCCACCACATCTTCTCTTTCAGGAGATGCAAATACTACAGCATCTTTTCTGTTTTCTGCGATTGTGATTAGGTTGTCAACATGTGTTGCGTCACATTTACCAGCAATGATTAAACCAACATCTACAGTTTCAGCATCTTCAAACTTTTCGTATGAAGTTAACATTTGTGCTGTAGTTGCAGCTGAACCATCTGAACCTGCTTGAAGTGAAATATTACTTACTGCTGCCACATTTGTAAATGGTGTAGTAGCAGGTTGGCCCCAGTTAGTACCAGATGAATTGTGGTCCATCCAATAAATGTAATTCGATTTATTTTGAATTACTGTAGGGTAGTAATTTGTGTCACCTTGTGAGCCTTTAGCGTCTGAAGCTTTTGATAAAGCATTGTAAACTTCTAAAACCTCACCTTTAGTTCCTGTAATTGCACCATCTTCGTCAACTACAACAATGTGAAGTTCGTCATTTGAACCACCTTGTTGAGTAACATATGGTGAAGTACCTGGAGCTTTATCTACTAAATCATAGAATTCCCAATATCTAGTTACTGTAGCACCGTCTGTAAGGGCTGCAAATAAACCAGAGGAATCTGAAGCAGCAAAATATTCAGGTTCGTCTTTTCTTTTAATTGTAATATCGTTTGTTGATTTCGATAATACTTTATAGTTGTAATTGTCACCAAAGTTGATAATGTCACCAACATTAATTGTAGTGCCATCATCTACTGTAACAGTTGTGTCGCCAACAGCCGTAGCTGCGTCATTGACTGTAATGCCCGCTGATGAATAAACTGAAGATGAAGGACATGTAGAAATTTTTAAACTATTTCCCCACACACCTGCTGTCTTAGCAGCCCATAAACCAACTGAACCAGAACCGTCAGCATAGTTGTCAACATAGTCTGTCAAGTTTTTGATAACAAATGTACTACCATTTTCGGTAGCATTTGATACAGATGAATTCTGTACTCGGACAACTCTTAGAGCGTTAGAATACTGCAAGAAGTTTGCAGCTGAGAAAAAATCTTCATAGTTGTTTGCATCTGGCTTGCCAAATGTAGCAACTAACTCTTGCTCACTAGAAATAGTCGTAATCTCGTCAATAGGTCCTTTTCTGAATTCACCAGCAAAGGCGCCGATTGATGTTGATACGGCAGGAATAATTCTAGTTAGGTCTTTTTCCTGTACGAGAACACCCGGTGATACTTGAAATGCCATTTAGGTTTCTCCTTTAATTAGCTAATTAAACAATTTTTCATATTTACACTTTTATAAAACCAATCTTCGTATTATTCATACGCCCATAGTCAAAATCAATTCTTACTTATTGATATTTATAATACTTACGGTTTTGACTATCCTTTGCGATAGGTAACGGGGTGCCATACTGTACCATATTCATCTATTTCTGGTCTTGTATCATCTAATCCGTCATCTACAAAGCCAAAAGGCGCCATATCCTGTTCAATCAAATTGGCCTGTTCTTCATATAGTTGTTGTCTTGCGTTGGTATCTGTCATCTCCTTGAAATAAGGTTGATTAGATAACCAGCCAAATATGACTAAACACATCATTAAATCGTCTGTATTTCCTTCGTCAGCCTGCCAACTTTGGCCTCTTCTAACAAAGGTACTCATCTCTTCAACTATATTAAAATCATTAATTATAATTTTATCGCCTTCTACAAGCGTTTTGATATTAGAACAACCAATTTTTTTAATCTGTTTGGTCATCTTAACGCCAAATCCAGAACCTCTACCACTATATCCAGCACCTAGTATTTGACCTGCTCGACCTCTTTGTGTGGTCATTAATAGATTGTCATATTCTATTTCAAACTGTAATGCTTCAGCCACCTGTTGACCTAAGTCATTTGTTTCAACTAATACATGTGCATGATTATAAGCGTTACATACTTTTTCAATTGTATGTGGAAATAGTAAAGGTTTAATATCGTTATCTCTAAACTTTGCAACTACTTTATATGGCATTTTAGAAACATCTAATACTACAAATGCTGAGTAGTCTTTAGTTACACCACGAGCAACATCAACTGTACAAACATATGTGTGACCTTTGATAGGATTCTCATACACATCTAAACCTGCATTTGATGTAATAGGTTTTAAGAAGGCCATATTTTTAATCTTAGCAGGACTAATCAATGTATTTACAGAACCTAAAAACTCACACTCAAACTCTTGTTGAAACTGCTCAGGTGAGGTGTTACGAATTGTGGCCTCTTTCCATGCCTCATCTCTACCTGGCACCTCAGACCAATGTACTTCAATCGGTATATAATCATTTCGTTTTGCTTCTGCATCAACCCATAGTTTATAAAACTGGTTCATACCGTAAGGTGTAGATACAATAATCATCTTTGTTTTTTGTCCAGATGAAATTGTAGGATAAACTGAGCTGAAAAACATTTCGGCAATATTGGCCGGCACGAAAGCAAACTCATCTAAAAAAATAATATTAAATGAACCACCTCGAATAGCACTTGAAGAAGTTGCAGCCGCCACAATGGTAGACTTGTTTTCTAATTCAATGTTACCTTTGTTCCAGTTAATTACTCCTTGTTGCAACCACTTAGGAAGATTTTCGTATGCAAGTTGCAATCTTCCGAGTATGTCACGAGCCGTAGATGATTTGTTTGCAAGTATAGCAATATTAGAATTAGGATTAAAAAGCGCATAGTGTAACAAGTAAGAAATAGTCGTTGTTGACTTTCCTGACTGCCTCGGTAATTTACAAATAGTGAAACGGTTATCGTGTATAGTTCTTACAATGTGTTTTTGAAACTCATACATTTTAAAAGGCACAAGACCTTCATCAAGTGATACAATTTGAATGTATGTGGTCATAAAGTAAATAGGGTCTTCAGCACACTTTTGATATTCTAATATCTGTTCAGCAGTAAACTCCTGAGGTGTGTTAACCTTTTTTAAATTAGGATTTCCTAGATATGCGTCATTACTCATTGATTACTATACCCTCAATATGTGTATAACCTAACTTTAAGGCCGCCTGTATTCTTTGACTACCACGGTATACACTAAATTCTTTTTCTTTATAAGGTACTCCTCCTGCACCATAACGAGGAGTGGTAGAGATGTGATGTTTTAAAACCTCAATTGGATTTTCTAACTCTTCACCATCTAATAACTCCTGTAGAGGTGTCATAGATTTAATATATTGTAAGTTACTTATCTCCAGTATTATCTTCTTTGATGTCTGTAACTTTGCCTTCAATAACTTCATCTTTTTTCGCCTGTAACATTTTCTGTAATTCTGCTGTAGAACCTACGAATAATGCATTTTGTATTTTCGTATCTGCTGATTTAGGCAGTTCTTTTAAATCTTTTAATTTCTTTTGTAAGTCTTGTAATTTATCTGTTACTTGTGCAACTTGGCCAATTAACTGACCTGCAACTTCATATGCTCTAGGATGTTGGCCTTCTTTTGCAATATCTAAAATACCTTCAATTGCTTGTTGACCTTTTTCAATTAAGTTATAGTAATTATCCCTACTATAATCATAATCATTATCAATATCAGTCTTGTCTTTATTCTCCGTTCTAGGTACCGGTGCTTTGAATTCTGCATTGGTTGTTTCCTCCATAGGAGTTTTAGTTTCTAATCCTAATATTTCGTTTACACTATCTTCTAATTTACTCATCTTCGCCACTCACTGGATTATATGTTTTATTATCTGTATAGAATGATATAGTAGTTGTAAAACCAAAATCATCATCTGCATCAGCACTTGTAGGATTAGGCACAACAATTACTCTTTCTTCCCTTGGTGTAGGTGGTTTGTCAGTATCAGCATATAAATCAGCTTGTGTAGATTTAATAACACTTGCATTTGACATAGGACCATACAGATAAGTTTTAGCAGTAAAGTTTAATGTATAGATTACTGCTCTTCTTCTTGTAAAGTCACCGTTATAACTATCTTCGTATTGAACCGTA
>Ga0209555_10001949_pt1 | contig 15055 bp, 22 predicted proteins | sample SaaInl85LU_5_DNA_FD_184643 | JGI IMG/M metagenome (GOLD analysis project Ga0209555, IMG submission 184643) | Marine microbial communities from expanding oxygen minimum zones in the Saanich Inlet - ESP_85LU_5_DNA (SPAdes) (version 2) | ecosystem: Environmental > Aquatic > Marine > Intertidal... | reverse complement strand
CAGCATTTGACAATCTACTTAACGAACTAACAAGACAACCTTTAACTACACCAACAAGAACCTATGGGAACTTTGAGGTAGATGTTCTTGAAGATGGTAAACAACAGGTATCTATCAACACCCTCGGCCACAACCCAAAGGATATTACAGTAGATGTTACTGATGAAGAAGTAACCATCTTAGCTAAAAAGAAAGAAGGAACTTCTCGTTTTGTAAAGGATATTGATTTAACTTTATCGGTTGGTAAAGATTACGATGGAACCAAAACCGAAGCTAAATTCGAAAACGGATTATTGGTTTTAACCATCGATAAGAAAGTAAATAAGAAAGCTAAATCTCTGAAGATTTCTTACTAATTTAATTTTTGACCAAATGAAGAAGGGAGTAGAAATACTCCCTTTTTTTATACTTTAATATTTATTACTATATAATAAACTATATAATTATGAAAGATATTTACAAACAAAGAGTTGATAATACTATTGAATCAATCTCAACTCGTGTAAAAGTTGTAAAAGAAATGGTTACAGGAGAAAGACCAGCAGACCCAAAACAAGCTGATACTTATCTACGTGAAGTTCTCAAAGCACTTGAGGATATACAAGAAACTATTTCGAGAGGATAATATAATGAAATTCAGAACTCTTTTATTGGGGTTATCTGCTTTGTTCGTGGGATTCAATGCAGCATTCTTTTCAGTAACAGGTCTAGCCAAACTATTCGCAGGAGCATCAGTATCAGTAATGATAATGGCTTCTTCATTGGAATTGGCTAAACTAATTACTGCAGGATACCTATACAACTATTGGGATAAAATCAATAAAGGTTTCAGAATTTATTTATCTATTGGAGTTGTGATTCTTATACTCATAACTTCATTGGGTATCTATGGATTTCTAACTGCCGCATTTCAAGATACTCTTAATCAATACAATGTATCATCTAAACAGAAAGCATTCTTACAACAGAAAGAATCTTTTTGGGGTAGTGATGTTACTCGTTTTGATAAAGAGTTAGAGAGAATCTCCAATAACATCTCTACTTTATCTAATGCTAAATCAACTGGTATTCAGATTAGAGATACAACTTCAACGACTGGATTTAGAAATACTGTTAGTACTACCGAACTTCGTTTATCTCAAAAGAGGATTGAAGTAGAAGAGCAGAACAGAAAAGAAGTTCAAGCTAAACGAGAAGTTGCTGCGGATTCTTTACAAAAAATACAACTTAAAATATTAGAATTAGATACTGATACTGAAACTGGTTCTGAATTAGGACCTCTACAATATCTGTCTACCTTATTAGATAAACCAATGACCGATATTATCAATTGGTTTATTCTTATTATCATTTTTGTATTTGACCCACTCGCGGTATCACTTGTTATTGCATTTAACATGGCATCTAAAGTAGATAAAGGTGAAGTGGATAAAAAGAAAGTAGTTCAGAAACGAGAACTCTATGGTGAAAGTGATGATAGTGGGTCATTATCGGAAGAATCTAATTTATGGGATAATACTCTTAACGATGGTTTAGATGATTTAGAATGGGATGGTGAGGAAGATGAACCAAATGAAGCTCTGAAAGAAGCTGCAGAAAAATATAAAGAAACTATTACTGAACATGATACTATACTTAATGGATTAGATTATACGAATGATGATTTCGATATAGATGAAGTATCTGAGTTATTAGATTCACTCAACATCTCTGAAGATGATGTGGTAGATGATAGAAGTTTAGATTTGGATGGTGATGGTATTATTACCGAAGATGAATTAATGGCGGATACCGATGGAGATGGTGTGGTATCTGAAAAAGAAAAACGAGAATGGTATGAAACTGGAGGTTGGAAATCTCCATATGATGGTCGTGCGTATTACTACCACCCGTGGTTTGATTGGTCTAAAAAGGAACGCTGGATAAATGATAGAGCAGCGATTAATCATTGGTTAAGTTTTAGAGGAGGATCTCAATCAACTTTAGAAAAACTTAAAAAAGAAAACTACCCAACCGATTTTAATTCAAAAACTTATTAATATGAAATTAGTTACGTTTGGATGTTCTTGGATTGCCGGAGATGAGTTGGGCGATTCATCACCTGAATATAGAAATACTCATAATTTAGGATATCAAATATATAAAGATTATCAATTCGATGATTATATCAATTATGGAAATAATGGTGCATCAAATGAAAGAATTTTAATACAACTACTTGAATATACCAACTCAGATAAATACTCAAAAGATGATGTATTAGTTGTTGGACTTAGTGCACTTACACGTAGACTCGATTATATAAATGATGCCAAAAGTTCACTCACAATACCTCACTGGAACACCATGCATTTTTCAGACTACAAACATAATAAACACTATTTAACCCACCCTACCTTTAAAAAATGGTTTTATTTAGATGGTTACTTTTTATTAAACAGTAGAAATGAATTAAAAAGATACTTATCTAACTGCCTTTCTATAAAGTCTGTAATTGGTGAGAACCCATGTATCGTGTTTCAGAGTATAGATAATGTTGATAATGTCTTTAACAAAGTTGAATCTTGGTATGATGTTAATGTTGGTGTATATGTCCATTCATCAAAAACTGAGACTCATGTAGATGTGTGTCCATTTATTGATAAGTCACTTCATAATAATGAATTAAATAAAAATTTAAAAGATACTCAGATTTGGCTAAACTTACAAGTGGATTCGTGGGAAACTTTTTTAAAAAATATTGAAGATTACAATAGACCACATCAACACTTTGCATCAAAAGGTAGGCTTCACCCAAGTGAACTTGGTATTCGTATTTGGTATGAATCTGTTATTAAAAAATATATTGATAAAATATTTGGTAGTCTCAAATAATTTTCGTATATTTGTAGTATAAGATTTAAAACTACACAATTATGAATTTAGGTTACGCATGTATTAATATGACACTTGGTGAACAGAAACCAAGAATTACCACAAATCGTTCAATGATTAAGAAAACCTTCAAAGAGAAAGGTTTAGAATATGCAGGTGAACTTGCATTACAAAATGTAAGAGATTTATTTACCATCCTTCAATGGAATAACCGTAAAGGTATAAAACTATTCAGAGTATCATCTGATATATTTCCATGGGCATCTGAGTATGGTATAGAAAACTTACCACAATATAAACGTATTGAAACTATATTACAAGCATGTGGTAACTACGTCAAACAAAATGGTATTCGTGTCAATGCACATCCTGGCCCGTTTAATGTATTAGTATCTCCACGTGAAAACGTAGTACAAAATACTATTACTGATTTAGAAATTCATGGTAAGATATTTGATATGATGGGGTTAGAAAAATCTCCATACAATAATCTTAATATTCATTGTAATGGTGTGTATGGTGATAAACAATCCGCTATGGATAGATTCTGTACCAACTTTGAAAGATTATCAGATTCAGTTAAATCTCGTTTGACCGTTGAAAATGATGATAAGGCTTCTATGTATTCGGTAAAGGATTTAATGTATATTCACGAACGTATTGGTATTCCAATTGTATTTGATTATCATCACCACCAATTTTGTACTGGTGATTTATCAGAACAAGAAGCATTAGAACTTGCGATGACATCATGGCCAGAAGGTATTACACCTGAAGTTCATTATTCAGAGAGTAAAGCATTACACGAAGAAAACTCAAAACTTAAACCACAGGCACATTCCGATTATATCAAATCACTACCTAACTTATATGGTAATGTAGTGGATGTGATGGTAGAAGCAAAAGCAAAAGAATTATCAATATTACCTTTTATAAAAAAATAAATTATGGATAGAAGTATTAGAATGGCCAAATCAGAAACGGCACGTCAGAAAAGAAAATCGGTAAAAGAATTAAAAGAGGAATTACAACAACGAAGATATAAGAAGGCAAAACAACTTCGTAAGAAAGTTCAAAAACTAAATAACAGACAGAATGGATAATAATGATATAAAGTACCGTCAAGGTAAATCTAAAAAACAAGTTGAAGATTCCCAAAAGATATTGGATGTTGTAATCATTAGTACTATGATTGGGTACCTTGGTTATGCTTTAGTTAGTTTCATTTCCAATGTAATTTAAATGGCTAATATAAATGCTCCCATACCAATCGTAGTAGTTCATAAAGGTATTAGAAAAAACTCAAAAATTCAACTTGAGATATTTACTAATATACGAGTTGATGATATCATCGATGGTAATAAACGAAAACCACCTATACCACATTCCAATGAATTATTGGATATTGGAGTAGGTGAATCTTTTGTTGAAAGATATAAGAAAAAATACAAACTTTGAAGTTACGTGAAAATCAAATAGAACCAGTTGCAATTGGTGTAGAGTTCTTTCGAACTAAAAATATGAAACCTTCGATTATCGTGGCCCCAACGGCTTTCGGTAAATCGATTGTTATTGCTGCCATTGCCAAAGAACTTGGTGAAAAACTTCTAGTCCTTCAACCTTCTAAAGAATTATTAGAACAGAATTATAATAAGTTCGTTACCCTTGGTGGTGAAGCATCTATCTACTCTGCTTCTATGGGAAGTAAAGAGTTGGGTGATGTTACTTATGCCACGATTGGTTCTATCATCAAGATAGCAGGTAAATTTAGAGAGTTAGGGGTAACTAAAATCATTATAGATGAATGTGATAGATACCCACGAGATAAATCAGGACAACTCAGGAGATTCGTTGATGGGATGAAAGCCACTCATGTTCTTGGGTTAACAGCTACTCCTTTAAAGTTACAAACCAATATGGGAGATACAGGTCCTTACTCTAAATTAGTAATGTTAACGAATAAGAGTAAACATGGAATGTTCTTTAAGTTCATTCTCCATGTTTCACAGATTCAAGATATTGTTGAGTTAGGATATTGGACACCATTGGAATATCAATCGTATGATTTCGATACTGGTGCTCTTGTCTATAACTCAAGTGGAGCAGAATATACAAGTGATTCAATTGCACGTTCATATGAAAACCAAAACATTGGTAATAAGATTGTAAAGAAGGTTGCTGAACTACAAGATAGAAAATCTATATTAGTTGCTGTACCAACCATAGAACAAGCAACAAATCTTGCTAAGAGAATACCAAGTGCTGCAGTAGTACATGGTGGAACGCCAAAAGATGAACGAAGACGAATCATTGAAGAATTTAGAAACCAACAAATCAGAGTTATCGTACAAGTAAATGTACTAACAGTTGGATTCGATTATCCAGAATTAGATTGTTTGATTACAGGTAGACCCACTGCCTCGATTTCTTGGTGGTATCAGTTTGTTGGTAGAGGAACTCGTATCCACGAGAACAAGAGAGATTGTTTAGTGGTAGATTTCGTAGGTTCGGTAGAAAAGTTCGGAAAAGTAGAAGCACTCTATTACAAACAAGATGGTGATGAAAATTGGGAACTTTATGGAGAAAATAAAAAACAGATTACTGGTATACCGATGCATGAAATCGGTATTCATTTGGAGGGTGGTATCAATCTATCTGAAAAAGTAAACGAAGAAGGTGAAATAGAAAAGGTTTATATGACCTTTGGTAAATACTCAGGTAAACCCGTTGCATCTGTACCACCATATTATAGAAAGTGGTTATTAGATAATATTACATGGGGGCCGTGGAATATAAAAATTAAAAACGAAATCGAAAGATTACATAATTTAAAATAATGAAAAATATTTGGTTTTTTGGAGATAGTACTACATACGGACATGGATTACGACCTGGGTTCGAATACTGGGACTATTCTATTGAAAATAGGGGGACGCGTTGGACTCGTTTGTTTGCTGATAATTTTGAAGGAAACCCAATCAATTATGGAGTATGTGGTGCATCAAATGAAGATATTAAATTAAGAGTTGTATCTCAAATGCATAAGATAAATAAAGGAGATATGGTAATTCTTCAACCCACATTTCCAACACGAATTAATGTGTATACCAATGATGGTGAATACAAGCCAATCCATTTAGCTTTTGGTGAAGATTCCTTTTTAGAAGGTAGGATTACCAATGATCAATTAGATTCTTTAAAAGAATTTACTAAAAACTTCCTTGTGGATAACGTTCAGAAGTTTGAACAACGAGACTTACTTTATTTCATTGGTTTAAAAAAGGAATTAGAATCCAAAGGAGTTGATGTTTTATTATGGCACCATGAAGTTATGAATGAAATGATTCTAAAATATATGGGTTGGAAAACTATAAAAGAAGAGTCAAATGGAGAAGTTGATGACTTACACTTAGGTTGGGATGCTCAAAGGAGGTTTTCAGACTTCTTAACAAAAGAGTATCTTAGAGGAAACACATTTGTATGTCCGAACCCAGAGTTTTATGGTGATATTAATAAATTACATTTTGAAGAAAAAGAAAATGAAAACACATTTGAAAATTTATTCAAATTTGTTGGCAGAAAGGGTCATATAACCGATTATGATATTATGATATGAAAGTAATATATGCATTTAAACAATTTAGTAAACATTATAAACCATTTGATGATACTTTCTTTAAATTAGCAAGATTATCCGTTGAGTTATCAAAAAAATACTACAAAACAGAATTTTATTGTGATTTAGAATCTTCAATATTATTTGAAGCTAATGGTGTGTTTTTTGATAAAATAATAGTTTCAGATAAAATTGAAAATTATTCTGGTTCTCTAACCTCTATGGCAAAAGTTTATGCTATGATGGAACAGACAGAGCCATATATTATTGTAGATTTCGATACACTTATTTTACAGGCACTACCAGAAGTTCATTCAATTGGATTTGGTTATCCAGAAACTGTTCACTTACATCTTAATACCTTATTAGAAGAGACACGACCTGATGCATATTTAGATTACTTAGATAAGTATTACAAAAGGCCCTTACTAGAACATAAAGAAAAATTTCCAAGTTGGTTTAAGGTTGACCCGAATACCTCACCAAATAATTGTTTAGTAATGGTTAGACACCCATTTTTAGTTAAAGCTATTTATGAAGAAATCTTATCTAAATTTACAGATGAAGAGACCGATAAAACTGGACCAATGTTCATCGAGCAGTTTTTATTATTTCATTATTTAAAAAATCATGGAGTAGACTTGGGATATTTTGCAACAGGATATGTAAATCCAGCTGAATTAAATTATAGTTTAGTATCTCATAAATTTCTACATTTAATGGACTACCATACGGATTCATTAATTAATGATAAGATAGAATATATATCTAAAATGTATAATACAACTATCTAATGAAAAAAGTTTGGATTTTTGGAGATAGTACCTCATATGGTCATGGACTACGACCTGGATTTGAATATTTTGATAATTACAAATCTAATATAAAAGTAAGATGGACTGAAATTATATCTAATTACTTCGAAGGCGAGTGTGTAAATTTTGCTAGAGGTGGTGCATCAAATGAAGATATACGATTTAGATTGACGTATAATTTATCTAATATAAAATCAGATGATATTGTTATTATTCAAACTACATATCCAACTCGATTCGATGTCTTTACAAATGATGGCGAATACAAAACGGTGCATTTAGCAATAAGTGAGTTTAATGATTTTAAGGATAGAATAACTGATGAACAAACTAAAACTTTAAAAAAATACTTACAAAATTTTATAATAGATAATGAAATATCTTATGAAACCCGTGATAATATTTACTTCGAGGCTTTAAAAAAAGAATTAGATTTACGTGGTATAACTACCATACTATGGTCTCATGATATAACAAGTCCTGGATTTCTTAGGTTATATAATATACCAACCATATCAGATGAAACCAATGGTGCTATAAACGATTTACATATTGGTTGGGGTGGTCAGGTGATATTATCAAACATACTAATTTCAGAAATTGAAAAAGGAAATTATATTATTAATCCAAATATTAATTACAGACACAACCCAACAACCCTACGATTCGATTATCCATTTAGTGTAGATGGATATGATAATGTATTCAAATACACGGACACCGAAGAATTATTACAGGATTACACATTGACTTCTTTTAGAAATTATAAAATATACTAAAATGAATGTAATATACTCGTTTAAAACACTAAAGCAGAAACACTATAAACCATTTGACTCTACTTTTTTTAAAATAGCAAAACTATCAGTTGATATTGCAAAAAAGAACTACCATACTATATTTTACGGAGATAGTGCATCCATAAAATTATTTGAAACACATGGTGTAGTTTTTGATGAAGTAGTATATTCTAAATCTATTGAAAATTACAAAGGAGACTTAATTGGAATGATTAAGATTATTGCAATGTTAGAGCAAACCGAACCTTATATAATTTCTGATTTTGATTCTATTATTTTTAAAAAATTAATTCAAAGACATACTATTGATTTTGCATATCCTGAATTACATAATATTGAAAATAGTGATGGGTGGAAATTAAATACTCAAAATTATCTATATGAATATTATAAAAAACCATGGGAAAAATATGGTAATAGATTTTTAGATTATAATGGTGTACCTACTAAAATTCCCCAGCACATTTCGAATCACTCATTGGTGATGGTTTCACATCCTATGTTAGTTTCAGAAATATATCGTGAAATATTATCTAAGTTATCTTTAAATGAGCAAAATCAATGTCATTCTATGTTCATTGAACAATTTTTATTAACATATTATTTATATAAGTTAAATGTTGATTATGGCTATATATCTGCTAGTAATCCTGCAAATGACATAATATCTTTTAAAATGTTACGTCATGATTTTGTTCATTTAATAAATTTTAATACCGATGAATTAATTTATGATAAAATAAATTATTTAAAAAAAATATACAATGTATAATATTATTAAACAATATGATAATTTACTAAATAAATTTAGTACAAGTAATATTTTATTTGGAGAAACATTACAACATTCATTAAGTGATGGATTTCCTATCATTTCTGATGAGTTAATAAATTTTGATAATGTTATTTCTGAATTAAAGTGGTATCTTCAGGGCAGAGTTGATGTCAAAACTTTATGGAGTATGGGAAATCATTCATGGGATGATATTTTGTATGATAGATATAAAATTTGGACATTAAATAACAACCACCTTGGACTACAATTATTTACTAAAGATGAATTTATTAAAACTATAAAAGAAGTACCTGATTTTTCAGACGGTTGGGCCCACCCAGGTCCAATGTACGGAAAGCAGTGGAGGGATTTTAATGGAATAGACCAATTAGAGCATCTTGTAAATGATATAAAAAATAATTCAGATAAAATTTTATATCTATCAAACTGGAATACCAATGAGTTACAATTCATGGCACATAAACCAACTCATAATGGATTTCAAATACATAGAGATGGTAATGAGTTATCAATGTCATTAAGTATACTAAGATGTGATATTACTTCGGATTTACCACACCTTATAGCACTATATAGTCTGTTCTTGGAGGTTTTATCAAAATCGGTATCATTAACAGCTAATAAGATTGTAATAAACATGGGAGAGGTATTAAATGATGATTTGAGTAAAACTATTAACTATAATACAAACTTACCATATTTAAAAATACAGTCTGCAGATATATTAAACGGAAATTTTAAGTATTTATTTAAATAATTTGGATAAACGAAAAATATTTCGTATCTTTATATTATAAAATAATAACAATATGAAAAAATACAAAGTTATATTATTAAGTGGGGGATTTGACCCTGTTCATAGAGGACACATAGAATGTATCAATCAAGCCAAAGAACTTGCTGATGAAGTTTGGATCGGGTTAAATAATGATGATTGGTTAAAACGTAAGAAAGGTAAATCATTTATGGATGAGAAAGAACGTGCATTCATTATGGATAACCTTAAATCAGTTGATTGGGTTTATATTATGAACCCACAAGATAAATTAGATGATACCGCAATTGATTTTATTGAAGAATCACGAACTCGTTACATTAGAGAACATGGGAGTTTTCCTAAAGGTGTAATGGCATTTGGTAATGGTGGAGATAGAACTCAAACCACCACACCAGAAAATGATGTATGTGATTCTTTAGGAATTGAATCAGTATGGGGACTTGGTGATAAAGTTCAATCATCTTCTTGGTTATTAGAAAAGTATTTAAACATTGCAGAATAAGATGGATATAGAAAAATTAGTAAACGAGTATCCTAATGATATGGAACTCGGTAGTAAAGTTAGAGAACTTTATTTCAAAGGTAGAGAATCTTTTGATACCTTAAAAGAAAAAATGAAAGATGCTAAAATCTTTGAATCACCCGATGGAGGTAAGACGGTTTACGTTCGTGGGTGGGGAGAAGATATTAAAACAAGAAAAGAAGTTACAAACCAATTAACAATATTCGATGACGAAGCTTATAAAGAATCCAAGTAAATTAAAAACACCATTGGTGGGTAAACCAATGACACAAGAAGAGATAGATGATATCTCTACTAAATTATTAAATGGTTTAACTGAACATGGTGGAATCGGATTATCTGCAAACCAAATCGGTTTAGATGTTCGTGCGTGTGTAATCAATGTAAAAGAACCATTAGTTCTAATCAACCCGGTTGTAACCGAAGTTTCTAAAGAGACCGTTGCATATGTAGAACAATGTTTATCATTGGAGAAAACAATGAAGAAACCAGTTAAGACAGTTAGACATAAGTCATTTACAGTTGAATGTGATAACTTAGGAACTGTAATCTTCTCCTCTGATTCAAACGAATGGAAGGATTCTAACGAGTTTTTTGGTGATGAGGGGTTATTGGAAACAGTTTGTGCACAACACGAAATAGACCACCTTAATGGGATTCTAATCACCGATAAAGTTAGAAGGTACACAACTACTGTTACTTCTACTAAAAAGTATGGTAGAAATGAAATGGTAATGGTTAAATTACCCGATGGTAAAACTGAATTTATGAAATACAAAAAAGCATTACCACTACTTTCAATTGGTTGTGAAATCTTATAATTTACTTTAAAAATGGGAAAACTTATATTTAGATATACAGAAGAAGATTTCGTTGATAACAATAGAGAGGCTTCTGAAATAGAATTAACGGTACCAGATGATATGGATATCAATGAATTCAAAGTTATGTGTGTAAGACTTGCTTCGGCAATGGGTTATACTGAAACATCAATTAAAAAAGGATTTGGAGATTTAGTATTTGCAGATGAGGATGTTAACACACTAAAGGATTTATTAGATGAGCTCAGTATCAGACGCAATAATTAAAGATTTAGCAAGACAAATTTTACAACAAGGAGCCATCATAGATGCTCTTTGTGATGTCTTGGTAGAACAAGGAGTAATCACCGATGATGAACTCAATGCCGTTATCGATGATTATGTCTTAGACCAAGAGAAATATATAAATCAACTCAAAGGAGAACAAGAAAAAGAGTTAGATTTAAGTGGGTTATACTTCGGCCCCATAGGAGAATGTTAAAAAATCACAAGAAAGATTTGGTTATGTAATAATAATTTCGTATCTTTGTTACGAAGTATTATCGAGGAACTATTCATATGAGAAACTTTTTTTTATCATTTACCATTACCATATCATTTTTTCTAATGGCATTCAAAGCCCATGAAGTGATTTTAGAATGGCAAGCTCCAATAGAACTACCACAACCAAAGGCAATCAAAGTTATTATGCCAAAGTTAGAAGTTCCTAAAATTGAAATTAACTTGAAAGACCATACTGCTTTTCTGAAAAACATTGGTAACTTTGAAAGTGGTAATCGATATGGTGTAGTAAACCGTTGGGGTTATATGGGTAGATATCAATTTCACTCATCTACATTAGAATCAATCGGTATTAAAACTACTAAGAAGAAGTTTTTATCTTCACCTACTTTACAAGAAGAGGCAATGAAGAGATTACTTAAATCTAACAAGAGAACTCTTAGAAGATATATTAAGAAATACAACAACACATCCTTATATGGAGTATATGTTACCGAAAGTGGTGTACTTGCAGCTGCCCATCTTGGTGGAGCTGGTAATATGATTAAGTGGTTTAAAAAGGGAGAAGTTTTCAAAGATGGTAATGGAACTCCCATTACTCGTTACATGAAAGTATTCTCAGGTTACGAATTAAATTTAGAATAATATGGATTACATTTTAATTGGATTGATTACATCATGTGTAGTTAATCTATTATTCCTTATAGGGGTTCGGAATCTATTAAGACAGAACGAACAACTTGAGGATAGATTAGTTGGGACTATCAAAGATACCCAATCCAAAGTATTAACTGCTCTTGAAAAGATGCAAGAGATTGATACAAGACAAGCCTTTGAAAAGGATGATGAAGTTGGTGTAACTTTTGACCAACTTAAAAAAATAGTAGAAGATTTAAACGAACAACTTTAATAATGCCAAGACCAAGAAAAAAGAAATCCAAAATATATTTTGGTACACCTGCACAAGATGCAATCGTTGAATACAACGCATGTGATGACCCAAAAGAAAGGTCAATCATCTATCAAGAAAGAATCAAATATCCTTTTGAGAAATTAGCAGAGAATGTAATTAATACATTTAAATTTTCGTACTTTGATGTTCCTAAAAAAGATATGCAAACAGAAGTAGTTTCTACTATGGTAGAGAAGATGCATATGTTCCAACCAGATAAAGGTAGGGCGTTTTCTTATTTTACTATTATTGCCAAGAACCATTTGATTTTGGCTAACAATGGTAATTACAAAAGATGGAAACAGAATGCTTTAATTTCAGAGATGCCGGAAACTTGGAACCCTGAGAATGATTTTGATGATACTACTGAAGCGGGTGAGTTTAAAGAATTTAAATATATCATGATATCTTATTGGGATAAAAATTTAAATTCTATCTTTAGTAAAAAACGTGATTTACAAATTGCAGATGCTATCTTAGAATTATTTCGTAGAAGTGAGTATATAGAAAACTTCAATAAGAAACATTTATATCTATTGGTTAGAGAGATGACTGATTGTAAAACCCACTATATTACCAAAGTGGTTAATACAATGAAAGTTCATCAAAAGAAAATGTTAAACGATTATCTCGAACATGGTGAATTTAGAGAACCAAAGAAAGAACAATTTTGGCAGGCACCAACCCAAGATGATTATACAGATTCCAATCCATATATAGATGAAGAGTTTTTATAAAATACTCTCAATCTAATAATAGTATTGTATAAATTTACTTTTACAATCTAAATATATTTATATACAAAGAAACAATACAATGAGTTATATTTTAGGAATTAGTTGTGGATATCACGATTCTGCTGCTACCTTATTAAAGGATGGGAAAGTTTTAGGAGCATGTGAAGAAGAAAGATTCACAGGTATCAAACACGATTCTTCATTCCCTACCAATACTATTAAATGGTTATATAAAGAATTCAACGTAGATGGTAGAGAAATCACCGATGTTGTTTTTTATGATAATCCTAAATTAAAATTAGATAGGATTGAGAAATCAACTAAACGTGGTCCTAAATCAGAAAAGGAACATCGTTTAGAAATCATCCAACGTAATAAAGAAAAGTTCGAGGAAATCGAACAACAGATACTTGATATCACACATCCTTATGTAGATATTGAATATGGAGACCATCATCTTTCTCATGTAGCATATTCATATTACACTTCACCTTTTCAAAAGGCATCTATTCTTTCGGTAGATGGTGTAGGTGAATGGGAAACTACTTCACTTTACTATGGTGAGGGAAATAAATTATTTAACTTACAATCTATTAACTTTCCCCATTCATTAGGAATGTTATATTCTGCCTTTACTGCCTTTCTTGGATTTAAACCCAACGAAGGTGAATATAAGGTAATGGGGTTGGCACCCTATGGAAATCATGAAACTTATTTAAAACAATTTCAGAAACTTTACACTACTACCAAAGACGGTGGTTTTGAATTGGATATGAAATACTTTACATATGATTGGTCAGATGACCATATGTTTAATGAGAAATTGGCTTCTTTGTTTAATTTACCAAATAGATTCCCCGAAGAAGAACTTACACAAGATCATAAAGATTTAGCAGCAACTTTACAACATCAATACGAATTTCTTTTATTTCGTTTGATTGATAGATTATATGCAGTTCGTTCTACTCATAACTTATGTTTAAGTGGAGGATGTGCTTATAATGGAACTGCAAATGGAAAAATATTAGAAACCTCTTTATATAAACAATTATGGATTCCATCAGCACCATCTGATGCTGGTTCTGCTATTGGTTGTGCATTGGAATTCTTTTATAGAACTAATCCTAACTCACCAAGAATTGATAATGTTAATCCATACTTAGGTCCTTCATATTCTAAAGAAGATATCGAATCTTCATTGAAAGAAATGGAAGAGGAAGTTTATGGTGTTTATAAAATTGATTCTGAGTTAATTCCTATTATCTCTAAACAAATTGTAGAAGGTAATGTGATTGGTTGGTTTGAAGGAAGAATGGAATTTGGTTCTCGAGCATTAGGGAATCGTTCGATACTTGCCAATCCATGTGACCCACAAATGAAGGCAAGAGTAAATCGAGTAATTAAAAAACGTGAAGGATTCAGACCTTTTGCTCCAATGGTAAAGTTAGAAGAACAAACTCGTTATTTCGATTACGATAAAGTTGTTCCTTATATGAACCAAGTGGTAAAGGTAAAAGAAGAACATCAAAAGTATCTTCCTGCAATTACTCACATTGATGGTTCAGCGAGAATACAATCAGTATCTAATAATCATCATAGAAGAATGTATAAGTTATTACAACAACTTCAAAAAGATAATGGTTATCCAATGGTTCTTAACACTTCATTCAACTTGAAAGACCAGACAATGGTCTTAGACCCACTAACTGCTATTAAAACTTTCTTGGATTGTGAAATGGATACATTGGTTCTTGGTAATTACATCGTAAAAAAGAAGATTCGTTAACATTTTCTTAACATTGTGATACTTATTCTTACATAAGGATGGAACAACTCCGTAGA
>Ga0209555_10001946_pt1 | contig 15077 bp, 9 predicted proteins | sample SaaInl85LU_5_DNA_FD_184643 | JGI IMG/M metagenome (GOLD analysis project Ga0209555, IMG submission 184643) | Marine microbial communities from expanding oxygen minimum zones in the Saanich Inlet - ESP_85LU_5_DNA (SPAdes) (version 2) | ecosystem: Environmental > Aquatic > Marine > Intertidal zone... | reverse complement strand
AAGCCTTTTTTTGTTCCCTGGTCTCCCAGTTCCCTGGTCTCCCAGTTCCCTGGTCTCCCAGTTCCCTGGTCTCCCAGTTCCCTGGTCACCCTGGTCCCCCTCGTTCCCTGGTCACCCTGGTCCCCCTCGTTCCCTAGTCCCCGTGGTCACCCTAGTCACCCCGGTTTTTTGGTCAACCGGGTTGTCGCCACAATCTCCAATCCATACCCAATGGGCCCGGTCTTTCGCGGCGAATCCGTCAAAAGTTCAAGCTTGCCCACGCCCACCTGGCGCAAAATCTGAGCACCGATGCCATAGTCCTTAGAGTCCATGGGGTGGGCGACACCGCCGTTTTGAGGGGCACTTTGGTTGCGCATGGTTTTGTAGGCACGCAATTCGTCCAACAACCCCCCTCCGGAACGAAGTTTGTTGATGTAGACAACCACACCACATTCTTCGTGCCCAATGGTTTCGAGGGCCATTCGCAATTGAGGACCTTTGCCTTTGTCAGTCAATTGGAAGACATCCCCGATCATGCTGGAACTGTGCACCCGCACGGGCGTCGGCGTGAGGGGGGTAGGTTTGCCTTTGACCACGGCCAAATGCACGGCATCGTTTGTTGTTTGGCGGAAAGCCCGAATCGACATCGGCCCCCAACTGGTTTCGACATCAACGTTTTCCACTTCTTCAATGAGCGTTTCATGCTGGAGGCGGTAGGCAATCAAATCTGCGATGGAAACCAATCTCAAGTTCCACTCATCCGCGATTGTCCTGCAATCGTTCAACCTTGCCATCGAGCCGTCTTCATTCATGATCTCAACAATCACGCCTGCAGGCTCAAATCCTGCGAGACGGGCGAAATCGACCGCTGCCTCTGTGTGTCCGGCCCGTCGCAGAACCCCGCCCTTTTTTGCTCGAAGGGGGAAGATGTGGCCAGGCTTCCCCAATTCTTCCGGGTTTGTTTTGGGGTCGATCAGGGCTTGGACCGTCTTGCTTCTGTCGGAGGCACTGATGCCAGTCGTGCACCCATGGCCGATCAAGTCAATGGAAACAGTGAAGGGGGTTTCGTAGGCGGCGCTGTTTTGGCCCACCATCATTTCCAAGCCGAGCTCATCGCAACGGTCCTCCACAAGCGGTGCACAGATCAGACCCCGCCCATGCGTGGCCATGAAATTGATCACCTCTGGTGTCGCATTGCGCGCGGCGGTCAAAAAGTCGCCTTCATTCTCACGATCCTCATCGTCTACGACAATGATGACCTCTCCTTGGCGGATCGCTTCTATGGCGTCCTCGATGCTGTCCAACATGCCCGCAAAGGTACATGGACATGGATTGCAGACTTACCTTTGCGCCATGATTTTGCCAGTTGTCGCCTACGGAGATCCTGTCTTGAAAGCTGAGGCAGTGGATGTTGATTCAGATTATGAAGGGCTCACGGAGTTGATCGCGAACATGTGGGAAACGATGTACGCGTCAGAGGGCGTTGGCCTGGCTGCTCCGCAGGTAGGAGCGTCCATTCGCGTTTTCGTTGTGGACGGATCCCCTTTTGCGGAAGGAGAAAAGGGGGATGAGGGTTGTCGTGCATTCAAGCGCGTGATGGTCAACCCTGTGATCTTTGAGTCTTCCGACGAGGTTTCGACCATGGAAGAAGGCTGCTTGAGCATCCCCGGCATCCGTGAAGTCGTGGAACGTCCAGATGCCATTCGCGTGGAGTACTACGACGAAAACTGGAATCTCAAGGAGGAGGCGCTTTCTGGCATTGCAGCCCGGATTGTGCAACACGAATACGACCACGTTGAAGGGGTATTGATCACAGATCACATTCACCCGATGCGGAGGCGATTGTTGCATGGCAAGTTGCGGGACATCAGCAACGGCAAGGTGCCTGTGGATTATCGCATGCGGTTCCCAAAGGCCAAGCGGAAATGATGCCCATTTCTTCGCATGCAGCGGGCTTCTTCAAGCGCAACGCATGGCTTGTCGGGCTGCTCATGTGGGCCGGCTGCGCATCCAATGAAGGAGAAACAGCGCATCTCACGTGCGACGACAAATTGGCGGAAGTGGAAGGGCTTGCAGCTGCGACTTTTTCTGAGCTGGAGCCGTCTGCGGAGGCGTTGCGTGAATTGTCAAAGGCGTACGCAGATTTTGCAAATGATTGTCACGATCATCCATTGGCGGCCGAGATGCTGTTCCGCCGAGCGGATGTGCTGAGGGGGTTGGGGAAAACGCATGAGGCACTCGCCTTGTATCGGGACATTCACGACCACCATGGGGAGTTTGAGCGAAGGCCCGAATGTGCATTTCTGGTGGCCTTTCTCTATGATGTCGAATTGGGCGACCGAGCCCAAGCGTTGAAGGCCTATCACAATGTGCTGGAAATACACCCTGACTCAGAAGCGGCCTTGTGGGCAGGTCAGGCATTGATGGCGCTGGGTGAGGGAACGGCCTTGGACAATGGCATCGAATTGGAGTTGGGTTTTTGAGCTTGGGCAGCCTCAAATTCCTTGCGTAACTTTGCTTCGGCGGGGCAATTTTGCCAGCCATTAGACCAAATCTGATTCATGCCTACCAAATTTCGACCTGGCGTCCTGTGGGGCGAGGAAGTGCGGGAGTTGTTCCGCGATGCTCAATCGAACAATTACGCATTGCCTGCCGTCAACGTGATTGGATCCAACTCCATCAATGCTGTTTTGGAAACAGCACGTGATGTGAACTCACCGGTCATTGTTCAGTTCTCCAACGGCGGGGCAGCATTCAACGCAGGAAAGGGATTGAAGCTTGACAACCAAGGGCATGCTGTTCTGGGTTCCATTGCTGGTGCGCATCACGTCCACCAAATGGCAGAAGCCTACGGCGTATCTGTGGTGTTGCATACGGACCATTGCGCGCGCAAGTTGCTCCCCTGGGTGGACGGGTTGTTGACGGCGGGGGAGGCACACTTCAAAGCGCATGGTGCACCGCTGTTCAGTTCTCACATGATTGACTTGAGTGAAGAGCCGCTGGAAGAGAACATTTCCACCTGTGTCCACTACATGGAGCGAATGGATGCAATGGGCATGTTCTTGGAAATTGAATTGGGCGTCACCGGCGGCGAAGAGGATGGCGTGGACAACACGGGCATCGACAGCAGCAAGTTGTATACCCAGCCCGAAGAAGTGGCATATGCTTTTGAGTCGTTGAAGCGGGTCAGTGACAATTTCACCATCGCTGCAGCCTTTGGCAATGTTCACGGGGTGTACAAGCCAGGAAATGTGTCCCTGACCCCCAAGATCTTGGACAACAGTCAAAAGCACATTGAAGCCCAGTTTGGCACACACCCCAATCCAGTGGATTTTGTTTTTCACGGTGGCAGTGGTTCCACCGTTGAGGAAATCAGGGAGGCCATCGGTTATGGCGCCATCAAGATGAACATTGACACCGACATGCAATGGGCGTTTTTGTCCGGGGTTCGAGATTACGTGCAAGACAAGCGTGAATTCTTGCAGACCCAGATCGGAAATCCAGACGGAGCCGATCAACCGAACAAGAAATACTACGACCCAAGGGTTTGGCTGCGGCACGGGGAGAACGCCTTTGTGGCGCGTCTGACGAAAGCTTTCGAAGATTTGAACTGCATGGGGCGCAACACCCCAGATTGAGAGATTCGAAATGACTTTGCTCAAAACTGCCGACTGGTCGGGTGCGACAGCTTCTGCGCTGAAACAGCACGCCGAGCGTTTGAAGTCGGTTCACCTTCGGGATTTGTTCCAGGAAAACCCAGAACAACGTATCCATCAGTTCTCCATTGAACAGCCCGGGTTGCTTGTGGATTTTTCCAAGCAGCGCCTCGATGGAGCAGCTTGGACAGAATTGAAGCGATTTGCGGAGGAGTCTCAACTTCAAGAGGCCATCGCGGCTTTGTTTGCGGGAAAGGCCATCAATGAAACGGAAGGGCGCGCTGTCATGCACATGGCGCTGCGTGGCACAGCGGAAGATGACTATCGGGTCGAAGGGCAGCCAGTGATGCCTGGCGTGCTCTCTGTTCGAAAGGCGTTTTTGGCGTTCGCTGACCAAGTTCGTGCGCGCGAGGACATTCGAGATGTTGTCAACATTGGCATTGGCGGATCGGATTTGGGCCCTTTGATGGTGACAAAAGCGCTCAGGAGATTTTCGAATGGCGGTCCACGTTTGCATTTTGTCAGCAATGTCGACCCGGGGCACATGGAAGCCGTTTTGGCCAATTGCACCCCAGAAAACACCTTGTTCGTGATCGTTTCCAAGACCTTCACCACGCAAGAAACCATGACCAATGCGCACCTGGCAAAAGCATGGATGGCAGAACACCTGCCAGCGGAGAAGTTGGTCGGTCATTTTGCTGCCGTTTCCAGTGCGCCAGAACGCGCGCAGGCCTTCGGAATCGAGCCCGATTGGGTGTTTGGCTTCGAAAACTGGGTCGGAGGAAGGTATTCGATGTGGGGGCCAGTGGGACTGGCCATTGCCTGTGCTGTCGGCAGCCAGTCGTTCGAAGCTTTTTTGTCAGGCGCGCGCGCGATGGATCTCCATTTTCGGACCTGCCCGATCGAGGGGAACTTGCCCATTGCCATGGCGCTCGTCGGGATTTGGAACAGAAACTTCATGGGCTTTTCATCGCATGCTGTTTTGCCTTACGCCCAAGATTTGGATCGATTCCCCGCTTACCTTCAGCAGGCTGACATGGAGTCGAATGGCAAGCGAACCACGCGGACAGGCGAGGAGGTGGGACACGAGACGGGACCTGTCGTTTGGGGGGAAGCTGGGACAAATGGGCAGCACGCATTTTACCAGTTGCTCCACCAGGGAACGGAAATTCATCCCGCGGACATCATCGCATTTCAGCAGCCCATGTCGGACGCCCCGGGTGCAGCTGACGGGCACAGGAAATTGCTGGCCAATGCCATCGCGCAGGCGGAAGCCTTGATGATGGGCAAGCCGGAGGCGGATTCTGCGCATCGCAAATTCCCCGGAAATCGCCCCACGACTTTTATGGCATTGGAGGCATTGGATCCCTATCATTTGGGCCTTTTGGTCGCTTTGCATGAGCACCGAATTTTCTGTCAGGGAGTGCTTTGGAACATCTTCAGCTTCGACCAGTGGGGGGTGGAGTTGGGCAAGGTTTTGGCAGGCCAAATCCTCTCCGACTGGGCATCTCAATCCCCTGGTCTGCACGATGCGTCGACCACTGCCTTGATGCTGCGATTCGCCCGACCGGAAAACTGAAGCGCTCGCCCGCGGCAGAATCGTTCTAGATCACGATTGAATCGGTGTTGTAATCATGAGGATTCCCGCAAAATCCTTGTATATTCCCGACCACACCGAACAACTTTTTTCATGACCAAACGATTCGCTTCTCTCTTTGCAGGCATGGCACTGATGAGTGCTGCCTCCGCCACTTCAACAGGAATGGAAGTGGAGGTTGTGGCCAATTCGGAATTTGGCACGACTTATCGCGTTTATGCAACGTTTGACAATCCTGAGGACCAATTGATTGCCGTCTATGGGACGGTTGGTCCTTCGCAAAATGCGCCGTTGTTGATTTCGTCAACAACTGGGTTTTATCAATCCGATGCCGGTTCGAATTATGGCCAAGCCATCAACCCAATCTTGTTCCCCATCATCCCTGATGTGGCGTTTGATTCCTGGTTGACCATTGGAACAGAGGACAGCAACGGAGGGGGAGGTGTGAACAACGTTGGCATGGATGTCTTTGTTTCGGCTTGGAACAATGGCGGTGATCTTTACATCAACACATTTACCGGTGGCTCTTGGTTCATCGTCCCGGGGTCCAACCCGGATGCTTTTGCCGGCGATGATGGCCGCGTGTTGATGGCCCAGTTGACAACGACGGGTTTTGTCGAGCTCAACATCAACTACCAATGGGACGACCCCAGTGGCAACACCTTCCAGGTTGAAGGGTTGACATCGACTTTCCCAAATGTCGTCTTGGGCTGCATGGATGCATCTGCTTGCAATTACAACCCGGACGCCGAGCAAGAGGATGGATCTTGTGCATTCCCGGGTGATGCTTGTGACGATGGCTCCGGGACGACAGTGAACGACAGCTTTGACAGCAACTGCGATTGCATCGGTCAGGCCATTGTTGAAGGTTGCATGGACATTGAAAGCTGCAATTACGACCCAGCCGCGAATGTCGATGCGGGGTGCACTTACCCAGGTGATGCTTGCGATGATGGAGATCCCGATACCGTCACCGATACCTTGGACGAGAATTGTGATTGCGCAGGATTGTTCTACAACCCTGGGTGCACCGACGAATTGGCTTGCAATTACGACGCCACGGCCACCGAAAATGATGGCAGTTGTCTCTATCCTACTTCTACACTGGATTGCAACGGGGACTGCATCAATGACGTCAATGAGAATGACATTTGTGATGAAGACGAAAATTTTGGTTGCACAGCCCCGACAGCAGACAACTATGACCCCACAGCGAACAGCGACAATGGCACTTGTGAGTGGGCAGGAGGCCTGGTGAATGGATTGGTCGCAGAAGTTCATGCTGAGGATGGCATTGCCGGAACCACGACCTACCGGGTATATGTGGAATTTTCTTCAGACGAAGTTCAAATGACAGCATTGTGGGGGACGGACTCTTTCCCGTTGCAGTTCATTCCCACCACATCATTTTATCAAGACGAAAACGGAAGTTGGACCAGTGCTGAAATCAACCCCTTCTTGTTTTCTGTGGTGCCCGATTTGGCATATGATTCTTGGGTGACGATTGGGGCAGCGCCTGGAGAGACAAACACAGCAGGAGAGGTGGGGATGAATGCGTTTTACCCCGCGTTCGAGGAAGGTGGTGCGTTGAACGTCAATACCTTTACGGGAGGGTCATTGTTCGTATTGCCCTACACATCGCCGCAATCTGTTCCAGTGGATGGCCGTGTGTTGATTGCCCAATTGACAACAGATGGGGCCGTAAATGCCATGGCCAACATTCAATTCCGCGATCCAGCGGACAACTCCATTGAGGTGACAGGCCTGCCCTTGATTTTTCCGGCAGAAGCCACCACTGGATCTGGATGCACGGACCCAGAGGCAGAGAACTACGACCCGACGGCGTTGCTGGAGGATGGCAGTTGTACCTACCCCGAACCCAGTTATGCTGGACTGAGCTATGAATTGATCGCGGAAAATTTGCCGTCGGATGGCATGAGAACGTACCGCGTGTATGCGAATTTTGAGAATTCAGAGGACCAATTGATTGCCATCTTCGCTCAAGATGGAAATCCTTTGTCCATTTCTTCTACGAGTACATTTTATCAAAACGAAAATGGCGGCGCCTTCGCGAATCAAATCAACAGCGCGATTTTTGCTGTCTTCCCAGATTTGGCCTACGATTCCTGGCTGACTATCGGCGGTGAGGATTCTGCTGTCAATTTGAACAATGTGGGCACAGATGCTGCGGCCTCGGCTTTTGAGGCAGGCGGGGCATTCACCATTGACAATGCACTTGGGGGCAGTTGGTTTGTGTTGCCCGATCTCGAACCATTGGCCTTTCCAGATGAAAGTGGACGCGTGCTGGTCGCTCAATTGACGACAACAGGACAAGTCGATTTGACCTTGAATTTGCAGTATCGAGCTGAGAACGGGGAAAACCCTCAAGTCTTCAATGAACAACTCATTTTTCCGGACATTGCCTTGGGCTGTACAGATTCGGATGCCTGCAATTTTGATGATTCTGCGGAGGTTGATGACGGTTCTTGCATCTTTCCAGAGCCATTTTACGATTGCAATTTCAACTGCATCAACGATGCAGATGGGGATTCGATTTGCGATGAGTTGGAGGTTCCTGGATGCATGGACACTGAGGCTGCGAATTTTGACCCAGCTGCCACCGATGATGATGGGTCTTGTGAGTTCCCGGGGTGCACCGATGCATCTGCATGCAATTATGACGACGGGGCAAACGTGAACGATGGTTCTTGCGTGTTTCCAGCGCAGTATTTCAATTGTCAAGGCGAGTGTTTGAATGACGCCGATGAGGATGGGGTTTGCGACGAATTGGAAGTGCCTGGATGTACCGACGGAAATGCTGACAATTTCAACGCGTCAGCCACTGATGACGACGGTTCCTGTGTTTTTTTGGGATGCACGAATCCCGATGCTGACAATTACGATGCCACAGCAAACGAGGACGACGGCTCTTGCATTCTTGGGGGGTGCACTTATGCCAATGCGTCAAATTTTGATGCTGCTGCGACCTACGAAGATGGAAGCTGTGTGTTTTTGGGATGCACAGAGGTTGGGGCAACGAATTACGAAAGCTTCGCTACAGAGGATGACGGCTCCTGTACATTCGCTGCATTGGGATGCACTTATGTAGATGCGGAGAATTACGATCCCGCAGCGAATGTTGACGATGGTTCGTGCATTTTGCCTGAAGGAGGTAGCGACTGTCCCTTCGACAGCGATGGGAATGGTTCAGTCGGTTCCGCGGATTTGCTGGACTTCTTGGCACAATATGGTTCGCCTTGCGATTGAGTTGAGGAAGCGCTGCTTGGGCTTCGTGTGAATTGTACACTTTGAAGCGGGTTTGGTTATCTTCGGGGCCAAACCCGCTTTTTGATGTCTCACACTTCGACCAAACGTCTTTCATTCTGGCAAATCTGGAACATGAGTTTCGGATTTTTGGGCATTCAGTTCGGCTTTGCTTTGCAAGGCGGAAACATGTCACGCATTTTCCAGACCCTCGGTGCTTCCAAGGACGACATTCCCATTCTCTGGATTGCAGCGCCTTTGACTGGATTGATTGTGCAACCCATCATTGGGTATTTGTCGGATCGGACCTGGAGCCCAAGATGGGGCAGACGAAGGCCATTTTTTCTCGTTGGGGCGGTAATGAGCACAATCGCCTTGTTCTTCGTTCCATACAGCTCAGAGGTTTGGATGGCTGCGGGGTTTCTTTGGGTTCTCGATGCAAGCATCAACATCAGCATGGAGCCTTTTCGGGCTCTGGTCGCCGACAAGCTCCCAGATGACCAGCGATCTTTTGGCTTTGTGGTGCAAACCTTGATCATTGGCATTGGTACATGGGTGGCCTCCAACTTGCCGGCACTTTTCACGAGTTTGGGCGTGAGCAATTCAGCCAATCCCGGCGAAATTCCTCAAAGCGTTTACGTGGCTTTTGCAGTAGGAGCCGGGGTGTTTTTGACCTCCATCCTTTACACAGTGTTCACGACGGACGAGGATCCACCAGCGGACTTGGCGGCATTCGAGGCTGACAAGGCCTCCTCTCGAGGCTTCGGAGCGGGTGTTCGCGAAATCCTCGAAAACATTGTATCGATGCCTCAGGTGATGAGGCAGCTTGGGGTGGTCCAATTTTTCAGTTGGTTCGCCTTCTTTGCGATGTGGTCTTTCGCGACACCGGCATTGACGGAACATGTTTTCAGGGCTCCTTTGCCTGCAGCGGACGCACCTGACTTCTCCGTGATGAATACTGCTTACAATGACGCTGCAAATGCCGTTTCTTCCGCGATGGGTTACTATGGCTTAAGCTCCATGGCATTTGCTCTGCTTTTGTCTTTTTACACAGCTCGCCGACGGATCAACCGCAAGTGGGTGCACATGTTTGCGTTGTTTGCCGGAGGGTTGGGGTTCTTGTCCATGTGGTTCCTTTCGCCTGAAACGTCATGGGGACTTGTGGTTTCGTTTTCATTGATTGGCATCGCATGGGGAAGCATTTTGTCCATGCCGTATGCGATGCTGTCTGGTGCGTTGCCCACCGAAAAGATGGGGGTGTACATGGGCATCTTCAATATGTTCATTGTATTGCCCCAAATTCTGGCAGCCATCGGCGGAATCAATTGGGCTTACAAATCCCTCCTGGGGGGAGATGTCATCATGACCATGATTCTGGCTGGGATTTGCTTGGTTTTGGCAGCCTTGTCAAATTTGTCCATTCGCGACCCGAAAGTGACTGGAAGTGCACCTTCTTGATGCGACCGCCACGATTTTTGGTCGAAGGGGTGTGAATTGTACACTTTTGTTCTTATTTTTCGGTTAAGTTTCGGAAAAGTTTCGTTCAATGGCATCGAACATCCGACCATTTGATTTTCGAAAACCAAATCCTGTTATTATGAGGCATTTATATGTGCTTGCTTTGATGGTGTTGACGAGTTGGGGACTCTCGGCACAAAACACCGTGACATTCTCCGTGGATATGAACGAATATGCCGGTGATGCGTATTCAAACGTTTACGTCAATGGTTCGTTCAATGGATGGTGCGGTGAATGTGCCATCATGTCCGATGAGGACGGTGATGGCGTTTGGATGGTGGACATCGATCTGCCCGATGGGTCTCACGAATTCAAATTCACCTTGGACGGCTGGAACGGTCAGGAAATTTTTGAAGGCGGGGAGTCGTGCACATTGACCACATCGGGATTTACGAACCGATTGATTCAAGTCGCTGGAGACGCCACATTGCCAACGGTGTGTTGGAACAGTTGTGTGGCTTGCGGTGAGACGGATACCGGAGCTGTGGAATACGACGTCACGTTCCAAGTAGACATGAACCAATACACAGGCACCTATGGGACGGTGAATTGCAATGGTTCGTTCAATGGATGGTGCGGAGATTGCTGGACGATGACAGATGAAGACGGCGATGGCATTTTTGAGATCACCGCTGCCTTGCAAGCCGGCACCTATGAATACAAATTCACAGTGGATGGATGGACTGGCCAAGAGAATTTTGCCGGAGGAGAGGCTTGCACCTCCACCATTGATGGATTCACGAATCGGACCATCGAAATCGCAGACAACACCACAATTGATGTCGTGTGTTGGGACAGTTGCGATGCTTGTCCTTCCGGAGAGCCAGAAACGGTCTCTGTGACGTTTCAAGTGAACATGTCCGAAACGGCTGTGAATCCAGTGGGCGTCTTCATGGGGGGCAATGTTCAGGGATGGAACCCAGGAGCGACACAATTGACCGATTCCGATGGTGATGGTGTCTATTCGGTGACTTTGGATGTTCCTGTCAACAGCACAGCCTCTTATAAGTTTTGCAATGGTCCCGGTTGGGACTACGTGGAATCAGTGCCTCCGACATGTGGAGATGGTACTGGAGACAACAACCGCTCGTTCGCAGTCGGCTCTTCTGATGCAACGATTGATCCAGTTTGTTTCTCAGGTTGCTTGAACTGCGGACAATCTGCGCCAACAACAAATGTCACCTTGGAGGTGGACATGTCACAACAAGAGGTTTCAGAAAATGGCGTGCATGTGGCGGGCAGCTTTCAGTCTTGGAGCCCCGGGACAACCGAGTTGCTCGATGATGACGGTGACGGCATTTACTCTGTGACGTTGGCGCTCGAGCCGTTCTCCTATGAATACAAGTTTGTCAATGGCAACGATTGGGGGTTTGATGAAGCGGTGCCCTCTGCTTGTTCGACAAATGGCAATCGGGTTGTGGTAGTGGGGGATGAGGACATTGTCGTGCGCTATTGCTTCGAACAATGTGGCTCTGAGTGCACGCTGCCGACGCCGGGTGCCGACATTTCCTTTTCGGTTGACATGAGCAATGAAGAGGTCTCCGCAGACGGAGTGTATCTGATGTCTTCGTTTACAGAACCTCAGTGGCAAGGTGGTGCGATTGCCATGGCTGATGATGATGGTGATGGCGTATGGACAGCCACAGCATTTGTAGATGGTTCGGCTGAAATTCAATACAAGTTCAACAACGGCAATCCTTTCATCGATGGCGTGCCCAACGCCGATGGAGAGGAAACATTTGACTTCGAAACCGCTGGTTGTGGGGCACCGAACGGAGTCGGTGGATTCAATCGGACCTTGGTTCGCACTGGCGAGACACAGACCTTGGATGTTGTCTGCTTCAACAACTGTGGGGCGTGCCCGAGCTTGGCCAATGGGACCACATTTGCCGTGGACATGGGATGTGCACCAGAGTTTACTGATGTGTTTGTCACGGGGCCATGGTGCTCATGGTGTGCAAACGAAGGCTACAACGAGATGACCGATGCTGACGGAGATGGCATTTATGAAGTGATCATCTACGAGTTGTCCGGGACGATTGAGTACAAATATGCGATCAATGGATTCGAGGGGCAGGAGAATTTGGTGAACGATATGGTTGATGGTGCGACCTGTGCTCCGGTGACGGACTATGCCACCTATGCGAATCGTTTGATTGAAGCGGGATCAACAGCGGCGGACGCCTATGGCACTTGCGACGGTACATGCAACGACGATTTGGATCCAGTTGTGCTCGCTGCAGTGACGTTCCAGGTTGACATGTCGCAGTACGAAGGGACATACGGCACGGTGAATTTGAACGGAAGCTTCAATGGCTGGTGTGGTGGCTGCGCCGCGATGACGGACGCCGATGGTGATGATGTCTATGAAATCACGATTGATTTGCCACAGGAAACAGTAGAATACAAGTTCACCCTTGATGGATGGAACATGCAAGAGGAATTCGCTGGTGGCGAATCCTGCACATCAACAATCGATGGTTTCACGAATCGTTCACTGGTTGTCACAGAGGATGAAACCTTGCCTGTGGTTTGCTACAACAGCTGCGATGCGTGTGCTGATGTCGCAGAAGGATGCACGGATGATGCTGCTGCGAATTACAACCCGAATGCAACATCCGATGATGGTTCGTGCTATTACAACCCCGGATGTACAGACGCTGGCGCACAGAATTTCGATGCTTCTGCAGATGCAGATGACAACAGTTGCCAGTATTTGGTGACGTTGCGCGTGAACATGTCCAATGAGATGGTTGCGGCTGAAGGCGTCCATGTCGCTGGCGAATTCCAAGGTTGGGACCCTGGTGCAACCCAAGTACCAGTTTTGGGCTATGGCGTATATGAAATCACAATTGCCCTCTCCAACGGGACCTACGAATACAAGTTTGTCAACGGCAACCAGTGGGGTCAGGATGAGAACGTTGGGGCTTGTGGCAACGGCGGAAACCGTCTGGTTGTTGTCGATGGTCAGAACGTGACCACTTCTGCAGCTTGTTTCAACAGTTGCGATGCTTGCGCTGGTTGTACAGATCCATTCAGCTTGGAGTTCGATCCATTCGCGGGTGAGGATGACGGTTCCTGTGCCACCGCGATTGTATCGGGATGTACTTACGAGGCAGCCTCCAATTTCATGTCCAGTGCGAACGTGGATGATGGCTCTTGCGGCTTCGAAACGGTGAGTGCTTGCCCAGGTGACCTCGATGGGGACGGCACTGTTGCTACACCGGACTTGCTCTCTTTCCTTTCTGTTTTCGGGACGGATTGTGACTGATTGAAAGGGCTGGGATTTGCTTGGCACCCTTTGGTGCGAACTGTGGGCCGTTATCCTTAAGGATGACGGCCCACTTGTCTTTTCAGGTCAAGGATGGCCGTACTTTTGTGCTTATGAAAAGGCTTGAGACCGCAAGGATGCCCACCAAGCATGGCAATTTTGTCATGATCGCCTTCGGAGAAGAAGGTTCGAAAATGCCGCATTTGGCACTGGTCCACCAATCGCTATTGCACCCAAATGAAAACATGCTCGCCCAAGACGAATTGGTCGTGGATGTCAGGATTCACAGTGAGTGCTTGACAGGCGATGTCTTCGGTTCCTTGCGATGTGACTGTGGGGAGCAGCTGCAAGCTTCACTGCAACGATTGGGCGGGGCGTTTCCAGGGATTCTGTTGTACTTGCGACAAGAGGGGAGAGGAATTGGACTGGTCTCGAAAATGGCAGCCTACAATTTGCAAGATGAGGGGCTTGATACCTTTTCAGCGAACAAGGCATTGGGACACCAGGAAGACGGTCGAAATTATCAGGTGGCCGTCGACATGTTGAACGCCCTTGGCACTCGCCGCGTGAGGTTGCTCACAAACAATCCGCTAAAGGAGAAGGCACTTGAAAAAGCTGGAATTGTCGTGGAACGCGTGCCCCTTGAGATGGCTGCCAACCGTCAAAATTTGGCCTATTTGCGGGCGAAACAACAATCTGGCCATCTGCTGTCGTTGCCAGATTTGTCAGGTGGAAACAACGAAGAATTTTCTCCGAAATGAGAAATGCCACGACCCGTTGGTCATGGCATTTCCTGTCAAGTTGTCGGAACTGCATCTGTCTCGTCAAGCCAAGTTCGACAAGTCAAAATTACGAGCAAGCATCCAATCAACTCTGTTGAAAAGCGTTACCAATTGAGAATGTGCATTTTTCATGATGGAATTTTATGTATTCACACAAAATCCGTAATTTTCTGTGAGTTGTTGTGAAGTTGTCATGACCATTGAAAGCGTGACCGTGACCATAAATTATGTGAAAATGAAGATGATGTGGTTGTGCTCCTTGTTGATTTTGCAAGTTGTCCCGATGATGGCGGACTCATTTCGATACGAGGGAGTCTTGGATGTGCCCGAGCGTGGACGGTTGTGCTATTGGGCACCTTTCAAGTTCAGTGAGCTAGAGGGCATTCATTGGTATCTCTCCGTTGCAGACGAAGAAGAGAAGTCTTGTCTCTTGGGCGGACACCCAGATGCGAATTCCAGCTTGTGGCAGGTCAGTTCCGATGGACGATTTTGGTTCAAAAGAGATGGGCGGAAGTTTGACATTGTTCGTGAGTTGGATGATGGGAATTGGGGTTGGTGGAAGGAGATGGCCTTGCCTGATGAAATTGAGAATCCCCATGAGGTCATTCTATGGTCCAATTCAAGTCGCGCCATGGTGCTATGGAATGGCACAATTTGGTCCTCTGATTTGGAGGAGGTGAATTGGGAAAAGATCAATGGCACGCCATTGAGTTTGAAGGGATTTACGGAGAGAGGGTTTGTTCAAACCGAGTCGTACCTTTTCTATTGGGGCAATGAAGCCAGTTTGTTGATTGACAAGAGATCTGGCAGGATTCAGAGGTATCTCGACGACAACTGGCCATCCCTGTTGCAGGAGTTTGAGGCCTTGGGTACGGAGTGGATCGTTGAGGGGGACTTCGTGCGTGTAGGAAACGGAATGAATGAGGTTCGGTTTGGGCTGTCGCAAAAGGCCAATCTGTCAAGGGATTTTCTTTTCCACGGGTTGGAAGACCCGCTGGATGCAGACCTTG
>Ga0209555_10001943_pt1 | contig 15083 bp, 8 predicted proteins | sample SaaInl85LU_5_DNA_FD_184643 | JGI IMG/M metagenome (GOLD analysis project Ga0209555, IMG submission 184643) | Marine microbial communities from expanding oxygen minimum zones in the Saanich Inlet - ESP_85LU_5_DNA (SPAdes) (version 2) | ecosystem: Environmental > Aquatic > Marine > Intertidal zone... | reverse complement strand
ACGAAGAGTTAAAGACAATAGGTAAGTATAGTCAAGACTGGCATAGTTACTTCCACTCAACTCAGTACTACGATAACTCATTATTTAATAATGATAGTGTAACACTACTATACTTCAACTATAAGACCACAAAGAATATGGTCTATAAAAAGAAGGGTGGTAAGGTTATAGAAAAGGATGACGAATTCAATCCACCACAGGAAATGATGGAGGAGAGAGGATTTGATAAGATTGAGAAAAAGATAGAGGTTTGGTATGAGGGAGTGATGGTTATGGGTACTAATATAGTACTAGACTGGAAGCTTGCTAAGAATATGGTAAGACCTAAGTCTTCATCTCAGAATGCTTTACCAAACTACGTTGCTTGTGCTCCAAGAATGTATAAGGGTAACATAGAGTCACTGTTAAGACGTATGATTCCTTTCGCTGACCTTATTCAAATGACTCACTTAAAGCTACAACAGGTAATACAAAAAGTTGTACCAGATGGTGTATTTATTGATGCTGACGGATTAAACGAGGTTGACCTTGGTAACGGAGCTACATACTCTCCTGAGGATGCATTAAAGCTTTACTTCCAAACAGGTTCTGTTGTAGGTAGAAGCTACACACAGGATGGTGAGTTCAATAACGCTCGTGTTCCAATACAAGAGCTATCTAAGAATTCAGGACAGGCTAAGATAGCAAGTCTTATTGGTAGTTACAATCACTACCTACAGATGTTACGTGACGTTACAGGACTTAATGAAGCAAGAGATGGTTCAATGCCTGATCCAAATTCATTAGTAGGTTTACAAAAGTTAGCGGCACTAAATAGTAACACAGCAACAAGGCACATAATAGATAGTTCTTTAGATATAAGTAGAGACTTAGCTGTAGCATTATCGTGTAGAGTATCAGATGCGTTAGAGTATTACCCATACAAGGAAGAGTTTGTAATGCAGATAGGAAAGTATAATGTAAACCTTTTAAACGATATAAAGGGCTTACATATATATGACTTTGGTATATTTATAGAGATGGCTCCTGATGAAGAAGAGAAACAACAGCTAGAACAGAATATACAGATTGCTTTGTCTAGAGATGCTATTGATCTTGATGACGCTATAGATATTAGAGAGGTTAAGAACGTTAAGTTAGCTAATCAGTTACTCAAGGTAAAAAGAAAAAGAAAAGAGAAGGATAGGAGAGAATACGAGATGCAAAAGGTTCAGCAGCAACAGGAGGCTAATATGCAGTCACAACAGATGGCTGCTCAAATATCAGCTCAAAAAATGCAGATGGAGACTCAGTCTAAGATGCAGGTAGCACAGGCTGAAGCAGGGTTTGCTTTAGAGAAGTTAAGGGGTGAAGCTGAATTAAAAACTCAGTTAATGAATATTGAGTTCCAAATGAATATGCAGCTTAGAGGCGCTGAAGCAAATATAATTAAAGACAGAGAGGACATGAAGGAGCAGGCTAAGGACGATAGGATTAGTAAACAGAATACTCAGCAGTCTAAATTAATAGAGCAGCGTAAGAAGGATTTACCTCCTATAAACTTTGAATCAAACGAGGATACACTAGATGGGTTTGACCTTTCTGAGTTTGAACCTCGTTAATTAAATAAATAATATTAATGCGTATTTTTGCGCTGTAAATCAAATTAAATATGGAATTAAAAGTAAAAGAGGTTTCTGGACCAGACCAAAAGTCTGTTCAACAGGTAGAAACAGAATTAGTAGAGAAACAAGAGGCTGCTGTTGAACAAAAAGAGGAAACAGTAGTTGAACAGGATGTTGTTGAAGAGCAACAAGCTGAAATAGAAACTCCTCAGTTTGGTGAGGAGGAAGTTCTTTCATTTATTAAGGATAGATATAAAAAAGAAATAAACTCTGTAGATGAACTATTTGCTCAAAGAGAGGCTGATGTTGATTTACCTGAGGATGTTTCTGCTTTCTTAAAGTACAAGAAAGAAACAGGTCGTGGTATCAATGATTTTATGAAACTTCAAGAGGATTTTGATCAGAAGAATCCAGACCAATTATTGCGTGAATATTATTCCGTTACTGAGAATGATTTAGACTCTGAAGATATTGAATATCTTATGAGTGATAAGTTTTCTTATGATGAGGATTTAGATGATGACTCTGAAGTAAAGGCTAAGAAGATCGCAAAGAAAAGAGAACTTGCTAAAGCAAAGAAATACTTTAACGAATTAAAGGAGACTTATAAGGTACCTATCGAGTCGAGGGTTCCTGTCAACGAGGATGAGTTAGAGCAATACAATGCTTACAAGGAATATATATCACAGTCAAGTAGTATTCAAGAGGAAAACTCTAAGAAGTCAGAGTACTTCTCAAAGAAGACAGAAGAACTATTCAATGATGGATTCAAAGGTTTTGAGTTCAATGTCGGAGATAAGAGTTTAGTTTTCAAACCAGGAGAAGCGTCTGAATTAAAGAGTGTTCAATCTGATATCACAAACTTTGTATCTAAGTATTTAGATGAAAGCGGTATGATAAAAGATCCTGCTGGATATCACAAGGCTTTAAGCGCTGCTATTAACCCAGATAAGTTGGCATCATACTTTTATGAAAAAGGTAGAGCTGATGCTGTTGATAGTTCTGTTCGATCATCTAAAAATATAGATATGGATGTTAGATCAGCACCTCAACAAAACGTAAACTCATCTGGAATTAAGATTAGAGCTGTAGAGTCTGACAGTGGTAGAGGATTAAAAATAAAAAAACGTTAAACAATTAAAAAACAAAAAAAATGGCTTATACAATAGGCGGAAACGTGAGTTTAACTCCGACTCCAAGCCAGGTAGCAACACCTGGTTCGTACATTACAAACTTTGATTTCTTAAATCAATATTTACCTGACACTTATGAAAAAGAATTTGAGCGTTATGGTAACAGATCAGTTAGTTCTTTCTTAAGACTAGTTGGTGCTGAGATGCCTTTCAACTCTGACTTAATTAAATGGTCTGAGCAAGGAAGATTACACATTAAATATGAAGGTGTTACTTTAGATGACGCTGTAGTTGCTACAGATGATTCTGTTGTAATTAACATCACTGGACACGCTATCCGTAAAGGACAGACTATTATGGTATCTGATGGTTCTAACGCAGCTACTGCTTCTTTTAAAGGAATCGTTACTGCTGTTGCAACTGATACTATTACTGTAGCTATCTATGACGCTGCTGGATTACCTGCTGTAGCTGGTTTATCAAGTGGAGATAACAGTGCAACTGACTTAGACGTATTCGTATACGGATCTGAATTCAAAAAAGGATCTAACGGAATGGAAGGTGCTTTAGAAGCTCCTTTTGACGATAAGGAGAACACTCCAATCATCATCAAAGATAAGTACAGTGTATCAGGTTCTGATATGGCACAAATCGGATGGGTTGAAGTAGAAGGTGATAATGGTTCAGGATACTTATGGTACTTGAAATCAGAGCACGAAACTAGATTACGTTTCGAGGACTACTTAGAGACTGCTATGATTGAAGCTGTACCTGCTGAGGCTAACTCAGGAGCTATTGCTGCTGCTGGAGACTTAGGTAACAAAGGATCTGAAGGTTTATTCTACGTTGTAGAGAACGAAGGAAACACTACTACTGGTTCTTTAGAGACTTTAGCTGATATCGATGCTGTTGTAACTCGTTTAGACAAGCAAGGTGCTATCGAAGAGAATGTTTTATTTGTTAACCGTGCTTTATCTTTCGAGATTGATGACGTGTTAGCTAAGCAAAACAACTTTGGTTCTTCAGGTGCTTCTTTCGGTTTATTCGATAACGATACTGATATGGCATTAAACTTAGGTTTCTCAGGATTCCGTAGAGGTTATGACTTCTATAAGTCTGACTGGAAGTACTTAAACGACGCTACCATGAGAGGTGGATTAGTTGGTGGTGCTATCGACGGTGTTTTAGTTCCTGCTGGATCTACATCTGTTTATGACCAAGTAATGGGGAAAAATGCTAAGAGACCATTCTTACACGTAAGATATAGAGCTTCTGAAACTGAAGATAGAAAGATGAAATCTTGGATCGTTGGTTCTGCTGGAGGTGCTTCAAATAGCGACTTAGACGCTATGGAGGTTCACTTCTTATCAGAAAGAGCTTTATGTACTTTAGGTGCAAACAACTTCTTCTTATTCAAATAAGAAGTAAAAATAAGTAATTCTTACCCTCGTTATTATGACGGGGGTAATTATTACTCTTATAAATTTTAAATTAAATAAAAATGAAAAAACAAGCAGTCCTTAAGGACAAAACCTACAGATTAAAAGGAAATACATCTCCTATTGTATTTATCCTTAACTCACGTAACTCACGTAGAAAACCTTTACTATACTTTGATGGAGAGCGTAACAGAGCTCTTAGATATTCATCAAATCAAAGAACACCGTTTGAAGATGAACAGGATGATAACGCTATTATCCAGCCTGTCGTTTTTGAAGATGGTATGTTATTTGTTCCAAGGACAAACCCTGTTTTACAGGAGTTCTTATCTTACCATCCTGGTAACGGAACAGTATTTCAAGAGGTTGATAATGAAAAGAATGCTGCTGAAGATGTTGAAGTTTTAGACGCTCAACTTGAGGCTCAGGTTGCTGCAAGAGATTTACCTATTGAAATGTTAGAGACAATCGGAAGGATTGCTTTATCGTTGAATGTAGATAAAATGTCAACAGCAGAATTAAAAAGAGATATTCGTTTATATGCTAGAAACAGTCCAGTTGACTTCTTAAACACATTAAACGACCCTATGTTAAAGCTACAGAACTTAGCATCTAAATGTTTTTCTGAAGGCTTATTGACATTGAAGAATAAAGGTAAGGATATATACTTTAACTTGCCATCAAATAAAAAGAAACTTGTAAGCATACCTTTTGGAGACTCACCAATATTTACATTGGCATCATTCTTCCAAACTAATGATGGTATAGAGCTTATGGCTATGTTAGAGAATAAGTTAGAAGACTAGATACACTAACATAAATGTATGAACCCCTTCAGTAATGAGGGGGTTTCTTTTTTTTGTTTATCTTTGCATAAAATATAGTCAGATGATAAATAGTGTTAGAAATACAGTTTTAGCTGTAGCTAATAAACATAACTTTGGATACATAACTCCAGCTGATTTTAACTTATACGCAAAGCAAGCTCAATTAGATATATTTGAGAATTACTTTTATAGATACAATGAATGGATAGCTAAACAGAATGCTAGAGTATCTGGAAGTGGGTATGCTGATATAGTTAAAAACTTAGAGGAGGTTATAGATACATTTTCAGTTGAAGGTTTTTTATACAATGTTATAGATAATAAGTATAAAATGCCTAATGAGGATAATAACAGTAGCACTTACTACCTATTAAATAAGGTTTTAGTTTACACCTCATTTATAACTAAAGGATTGACAGATGGTTTTGATGCTGGTAACAACATCATAGAGGACAGTACTAAAGATTTTTCTACGATAATAGTTGGTGATTATGTTTCGTTTGAAATAAATGATGAGGTAATTTTTGTTAAGGTATTGGAGAAGGTTTCTCAAACTGAATTAAGAGTTGATTCCAATCTATTAAACTCTTCAGGCGTTACCTACACCATCTATAATACTTCAGTTAGACAAAATGAAGCTGAAAGGGTATCGCACTCTAAAATAACGATGTTAAACTCTTCAAATCTAACTTCACCTAAAACAACTTCTCCTGCGTTCACTCAAAGTGAGTTAACCATAAACATATACCCTGATACTATAAATAATGTAGGTCAGGTAGTGGCACAGTATATTAGAAAACCAAGGGATCCTAAGTGGACGTACATAAACCTTACTGACGGTGAGCCTTTATTTGACCAAGGAGCCTCTGACTATCAAGACTTTGAACTTCCAGCAACTGATGAGCCTCTTATTACATCTAAAATACTTCAATATGCAGGGATATCTATAAGGGAGGCAGATGTGTACCAAGTTGGTGCTACAGAAGAGGCAAAGGATAAACAAAAACAAGGATAATGGCATACTTAACAGGATACGAGTACTACGAAAATAATGGTTCACTACCGGAAGATAAAAACTGGGGGTCATACCAGTACATATCGTTAGATGATATAGTTAACAACTTTATGCTTATGTATGTAGGTAATGATAAGTTGGTAAACAATGTTGAAAGATATAATGTTTTATTTCATGCAAAAAGAGGTATACAGGAATTAAACTATGATGCCTTAAAGGAAACTAAAATAGTAGAGCTTACTGTTTGTGATAATGCAACAGTTGTATTACCTCCAGACTTTGTAAACTGGGTTAGGATATCCTTATATAAGGAAGGAGTGCTTATGCCTCTGACAGAAAACATACAAACAAACTTTGCTAAGAGTTACCTTCAAGATAATGATTGTAAGGTGTTGTTTGACGAGAGTGGTGATGTACTTATTGGTACGTCTTTACTTGATGCAGATAGGGTTGATGGTATTCAAAAAACACAGTACTTAGGAGATGGAAAATTAAACGGAGCCTTAGGTTATAATATAGAAGGTAAGTGGGTTTTTGATTACGCTATAGGTGCTAGGTATGGTCTTAATACTGAGACTGCTAACATAAACCCTACATTTAAAATAAATAAGTCTGGTGGAGTGATTAGTTTCAGTTCTTCTATGGCTGATCAGATTATTGTCATAGAGTACGTATCTGATGGTATGGAAGGTGGAGATGATGCAAGTGTTAGCGTTAACAAATTATTTGAAGGTTATATATACGCATACATTAAGTATGCAATACTAAACGCTAAGTTTGGTGTTCAAGAGTATGTTGTTAGAAGGGCTCAGAAAGAAAAATCTTCATTGCTTAGAAATGCTAGAATAAGACTTAGTAACATACATCCAGGGCGTTTACTTATGAATATGAGGGGTGCTCAAAAATGGTTAAAGTAGAATGAATATAAACAAGAATTTTGTTGGGTCCAGAATGAATAAAAGTCTGGATGAAAGATTAATACCTAAGGGTGAATATATTGATGCTCAAAACATTCGTATTAGTTCAGATGAGGATGGTGAGGCTGGATCTGTTGAGAATGCAAAGGGTAACAAACTTTTATTTAGTCCTGTGTACAATGGTTCTTCTGTAAACGGAAAGTGTATAGGTGCAATAGAGGATAGTAGAAGGGAAACTATATACTGGTTTATAACAAGTGATGCTGTTGATATGATACTTTCATACAATACTAAAACTAAATCAGTTATATACCACGTTGTTTCAGAGACTGTATTAAACTTTAACGAAAAGTACACTATAAATGGTGTAAACATAATAGATGATTTCTTATTCTTTACAGACAACTACAACCCTCCGAGAAGGATAGATGTAAAGGATTCATATCCTAATCCAATTTCAGGAGTTGATCAGATTACAGAGGAAGATATATCTGTTATAGTAAAGCCACCTATAGAATCTCCTAAAATAGAGTTACTAAAGAAGGGAGTAAAGACAAACTACATTGAGGATAAGTTTATAAGATTCGCTTATAGATATAAGTACAAGAACGGAGAGTACTCTGCGCTATCAGAGTTTTCAGACCTAGCGTTTGACCCAGGACCATTTAGGATAGACTATGGAAGCTATGATATGGTAGGGATGAGAAACACTGCAAACTCTGCACTGGTTACCTTTAACACTGGATCAAAAAATGTGGTTGAGGTTGATTTATGCTTTAAGTTATCTAACACAAACATTATAAATGTTGTAGATAGGTACAGTAAAGAGGATAATGGATGGACTGATAACGATGATGTATCTATAAATTTTTCAAACCAAAAGATATACACAACACTTCCTGAAAGTGAACTTCTTAGGTTGTATGATAACGTTCCTAGATATGCAAAATCACAAACAACTATAGGTAACAGAATAATGTATGGTAACTACGTAGATGGTTACAATATAGACACTATGTTGAATTACGAATTAGATTTGAATAGTTTAGATATCGGATCTGAATCATTAACTGTTGAGTCATCTGACGGTGTATCTTACACAGCTACTGAGGGTAACACTGTAACAGATTCTACTATAGAGATAGACCTAACAGGAATTGAACTAGTTGAAGGGGCAAGTATAATTGTAGATTTAAGTATTCAGAACATCTCTTTTGGAGGTGATGCCTCGTATGTAGATGGCAATGAATCTATTAACTCTTATGAAGATATATATGAGTTTGTTCTACCTAGAGACTATACGTCAGTAAATGACCTAGTTTCAGATGCAGATTTTATTAGCTCTATAGAGCTTACTGATACAGATGGTGACGGTATCCCTAACTTTTTAGATTTAGATTCTGATAATGATGGATACAGTTTAAGTGACTTGTTCTACACTAACCTCACTATGCATGGAAGTGGAAACTGGGTAATTTCAGGTGGTGGTGTTACTACATCTCCAGAAGGTTTTAAGATTAGTGCAGATGGTTTTAAATTGGTAATTCAAGTACCAGCTGTAATATATGAGGACACTACAAACCCTGGTACATTTGCTTATGAATACTTTTCAATGTCAAGTACTGATGGTGAGTTTTATAAGATATCTAACACTAAAAGTTTACATAGTAACAGAGATTATGAGGTTGGTATTGTTTACTTAGATGAATATAATAGAGCTTCAACAGCTTTGGTGTCTAATGATAACACAGTTTTTGTAGAACCAGAGCTATCTGTAAATAGAAATTATATAACAGCAACTGTACACCACTTAGCTCCTAGTTGGGCTAAAAGGTATAGGTTCGTTGTTAAGCAAAGCAAAGGTGCTTATGAGACCGTATATGTAAACCAATACTACTATGATCCAGCAGAATCTGCTTGGTGGTTAAAGCTTGATGGTGATAATCAGACATCATTTAAGGTTGGGGATGACTTGATAGTAAAGAGATCTTCTACAGGTCCTGTATTTGATTTGGTAAAGACTAAGGTTTTAGAATTGACTACTCATGAAAAGTTCTTTATAGAGAATACAGATACTAAAAAAGTACCTCAAACTAGTGGTGTTTTTATGAAAATAAGACCTACAAACTTTTCAATGTCTAGTTCAGACAAGGAGGATGTAGATTACGGATATAAATCACTTTCTGTCCTTGGACTTTTACATGATGTAGCTGGTATAGCTTATCCTACATTTATAGAAGATCCTGAAAATCCAGGACAGTACATTGACTATGATATCCCTGCTGGTAGCGAGATTCGTATATTATTTGAAATAAATCAGAAAGAAAGTTCTTACGCTGGGAAAGAAAAATTTGTGTTTGATAGAACATTCACAGCTACACAGGACTACGATAATTTTCATGACTTCATCCTAGGAGAAAGTATAGACTTTAATAACCCAACAAACAACCCTGAGTTAGATAGCAATTCAACACCAACACCTAGTGCTGATTTCGACAGGACTATAGGATCATTCAATGCCTTAGGTCCTGCAGATGAGGATGGTACAGTTTATTACTTCTCAGGTGGTCAAGACTATGAAGAAAATGTTATAGGGGTTAGGTATGCTACAACAGGAACACCTGGAAGTTCTAACTATAGGTCTTACCTAACATTTAGAACTGGTGGTAGAAAAAGAAACAGTCGGAAATACTATATGAATGCTCACATTCAATCGTTTAGATCTGGAGGTACACTTGTCTTTGAAACAATACCTGCGGAAAATACTAACGAGATATACTACGAGAGTCACGAGAGTTTCCCTATAACTGTTAATGGTTATCATGGTGGTAACGTACAAGAACAAACATCTACGCTTCCAGCTATTATAGACTTAAACGTATACAACTGTTTTTCATTTGGTAATGGTGTTGAGAGTTTTAAAATAGACGATGGTCTTGCAAAGCCTAGCTTTAACATTGGTGCTAGAATTACAGCTGTTTCAGAACAAGATTATAAGGAGGCTCATAGGTATGCTGATATAACTTATAGTGGTGTATACAACCAAGAGAGTAACTTAAATAAGCTTAATGAGTTTAATTTAGGTTTAGTTAACTTTAAGACGTTAGAACAGAACTATGGTCCTATAGAGGTTATGCATTCAAGGGAGAGTAATATACTTGTCTTGCAGGAGGATAAGGTGTCTTACGTGTTAGCTAACGGTAAGAATTTATTTTCAGATGCACAGGCTGGAGGTTCTATAATAAACACTCCAGAGGTCTTAGGAAAACAGATTCCTAGGTCAGAGGAGTATGGTATTAGTAACAACCCAGAAAGCTTTGCTTTTTATGGGTACGATGTTTTTTTTACCGATGTTAAGAGGGGTTCTGTAATAAATATTAAAGGAGAGTCAGGCAGCAGTGACCAATTAAATGTTATATCAAACTTAGGTATGGGATCTTGGTTTAGGGATCAGTTCTTAGAATCTAAAAATAAAATAAACTTAGGAGGTTTTGACCCGTACACTAAGGAGTATGTAGTTTCTGTAACTGATGATGAGTTAGACGAAACTGTGACGAAGATAGAATGTGGTTTTAGTTTATCACAAGAATTATCTAGCTCTGAAATAGTTAGAAATGTTTCTCTTAGTAAATACAATGGAACTGTTGATATAGACTACAACGTTTCTTCTGGTAGCATAAATGTTACTGTTGTATACAACAACTCTGAGGTTATAAACCAAACAGTAACTGAAAGTGGAACATTAAGCTTTAATAGTGATGCTTACGAGGTACACGATTGTTTGTTCACATTGACACCTATAAATGCAACGTATAACTTAAACTTTGGATGCGTTCAATCTCAAGAGCTAACGGTTGTTAGAATAGTTAAGAACAGTTCGTTAATGAAAGGTAAGTTAATCCACCACGACTTCTTTTGGAGTAATAATACACCTATTCAGTCCATTGTTACAGACTTAGTTACATTTGGAGACGGACCTGTGTCATTGTACAAGACATTTACAGGACCAGAATCTTCTGGTAATGTACCTGCTGAAGGAGGGGTTGTAACTATGAGATATAGGAAAGAACCAACAGATGATGCTGAATGGGACTTTGATAAGTTCAAGTATTTAGTATCGGATACACTGTATACGGAGAGTGATATAAGCACATTAACATCTTCATTACAAGAAGCTACTCCGATATTAAATCCAATCACTGGAGTTTATGAAGCGTCCTTTACTTATACAAATCCATCAAACTATAGATACCTATACCTAGTTTGGGATTATGTAGAACCTCTTCTAGAGTGTAATAATACGCTATCAGCCTCTGGATCAGAAGGTATTTATGAACTAGAATTAGAGCTTGGTACTGATATAGGAGATACTACTGTTGCATTTGATTCTGCAAACGTTCCGGATAGATTCCAAATTGAGTGGGATGGCAATATAGTTGCAGACTCTCTATTTGTTGGAGATAGTTTACCTAATGCTACATATGAATCTGAAATAATAAACGCAACATCGTTGCCTTTATTTAGATACTCAGGATCAGGATTTATTTCTAATGGAACTCAAGTAGTAGACTACGATAGTGCAGATATAGCTAATAGCTCTACACCTAGACCTGTGTCTGGGGACGGATCTGTAGGTAATCAGGTGGGTGTTGTTGGAGGATATCCTTCAGGAACTCCGTTAGCTTCTGATGGTACTGTAAAACTTAGGTTTAATAAGCAATACCCTTACCCTACTAAGGCTAAGGTTATTGTTACAGGGGTTAATACTGGTACAGCTTGGAACATTAATGGTATAGAGTGTCCTATAGGAACATCGAACCTTCCTGTTACTGCTACGTTTGATACAAATGGAGGTAACGAGACATATACCAATCAGAGTGGAAATGCACCGTTAAGCGTAACAAGTCCGGGTACACCAACTAGATTTGGATACACTTTTACAGGATGGTCTCCTTCATTACCTACAACTATAAATTCAAATACTACGTTTGTAGCTCAGTGGGAGTTAGATTTCCAGAATGCCGATGTTACTGCTACGTTTGATACAAATGGAGGTAATGAGACATATACCAGTCAGAGTGGACCTGCACCGTTAAGCGTAACAAACCCTGGTACACCAACTAGGAGTGGATACACGTTTACAGGATGGTCACCTTCCCTACCTACAACTATAAATTCAAATACTACGTTTGTAGCTCAGTGGAATGTTGTGTCTGCTAACTGTGTTCAATACACAGTTGGTACAAGTTCAAGTTCAAGTCTATCATATAGCTATATTGATTGCAATGGATCCGCGCAAGGTGGTGTAATAGGAGGTGTTGGTGGTCAAGACCAAGAAACTTTTTGTGCTCAGGAAAATTCTGTAAGTGCTGATAGTGGTATAAACATTGTATTAGATGGACTTTGTGAAATTTAAAAATATATAAATGAGTCAATACACAATAACATATAGCGATTCAGCTAAAGGTTGGCAGTCGTTTTACTCCTACAAACCTGAAAGGATGATAGGTATGAATAATGTCTTTTATTCATTTCAAAATGGGAGACTATACCAACACAACTCAGATGAGGTGGGAAGGAATCAGTTTTATGGAGTTAATTACTCATCCAGTCTAACTGGTATTATAAACGAAGACCCTTATTCAGTTAAGACCTTTAAAACATTTTCGTTAGACAGTACAGCTCCTTGGGATTGTACGTTTACAACAGACTTAGGTTCTGGGTACATAGATAGCGATTGGTTTGAATTAAAGGAGGGAGACTACTTCTCTCACATTAGAAGGAATGTCAGCGACACTACTATTGAATTAAGGTCTGCTCAGGGTATGGGTATTCCTGTATCTGTGGATAGTTCAAACACATCAGCCGTTGTAATTACGTTCTCGTTTAATGTTGACTCTATTATATCTGTAGGTGATAAACTGTATAGTAGGAATGGGTCTAACAACGACTTCTCTGGGGCTGTGGTTTCTGTAAATAAAAAGAAGGTAACCGTTAATACAACGGTTACAGGGGCATCTGTACCTTTGGATTCAAACTATCTTTTCTACGTGAAAGACCCAGTAGCAGAGTCTTATGGTACTACAGGTTACTTCATGAAGTATAGTTTAGTTAACAACTCTACAAATTTCGTTGAGTTATTTAGCATTGGATCAAGCTTGTTTAAGAGTTATCCATAAAAAAATAGTATATTTGCATTAATAAAAAAAAATAACAAATGGTATTACCAGCAGGAGTAGCAATAGCAGGGTTAGGTTTACAGGCTTTAGGGATGGGAGCCGACATTATAGGAGGCATATCAGCAAGGAAAGCACAAAGAGAGGCTGAAAGACAGGCTGAGGTAGCTCTAAACCAAGCAAAACAAAGAATAGATGTAAACAGAATGGAGGGTGTTCAGATACCCTTAGACTCTTACGAGTTAGCAATGAGACAGAATACTGCGCAACAGATGCAAGCTTTAGAAGGTTTGAGAGAGGCTGATCAAAGAACTTTGGCTGCTGGAGTTGGAAAGTTAGGTGCTATTGGAACCTCTGCAACAGAGGCTGATAGACAGAGGATGCAGGCTGATATATACAAGAGGGATCAGATGATTGCTTCAGAAGAGGCAAATATAGATAGGATGTTAGCTCAGATAAGTTTACAGGAGGCTGCTGGTGCTCAACAGGCTGCTGCAGATAGAGAACAGATGGCTGCAAGACAATTCTCAAGTGCTATTAAAGGAGCTGGAAACATAGCTACAGGACTTTATAAAATGCAAGACCTATATGGTAGTAGAGAAACTGAACTGGAAGCTGCAAAGGCTTTGCAGGGTCAAGAAAAGTTTGAAGGGATGAACACAAGGCAAGTTAGAAGAGCTATGTTAAAAGACTACAATACTAAAGAAATATCTAACTTAGCGTCATTCGGAACTACTTATGGAAAAGGCGAAGAGTATTTTAAAAATATAATACCACCATTTACATCATCATTTCAAACCCCAGTCTTTGATCAGAAGCAACTTTTGAATGAATACTATAATAGAAATAATGAATACTATATAGATCCTTCATTACAATTACCAAAATAAGATAATTAAATGGCTACATTTTACAAGTATAAAGATAGGGATGATATAACTAAGTCTATGATAGACTGGTCTGGGATTACTAAAGATATCTCAGACAACTTAATGAAGGAGAAGGATCGTAGAGATACCCTAAAAGCTAAGATTGAGGAAGACCAACTAGAGAAGTTAAAAGCTATAGATGCGTACGCTAAGGGTACAGACCTTACAATGAATCAATCGATGCTTAAGGTAGCTCAAAACTATAAAGATTACCTTCTTAACAGTCATAAGCTTATGAAGCAAGGTTTGGTTTCTGTTGCAGACACAAAGATACAGAAGCAAGGGGCTATGGACACCTTCAATGGAATCAATGATGCTGTAAAGGGTTACAACGAAAAGATAGGAGCTATCGCTGAGGCAGGAGGTACGCTTAACGATTACCTTGCCTCTAACATAGCTAGGGCGTTAGACATATCAAAGTCTCAACTGGTTATAGATAAAATGGGTAGAGGTTCGTTTGTTACTATGGATGAAGATGGGAATGAGATTATTGTACCAGCGACCTCTTTAGGAACTATACTTAATAAGAAGTTTAACAGGTTTGATACAACTACAGAGGTTGTTAATGTTGTTAAAGGACTAGGTGACTGGACTAAGACTTACGGAGGTTATAGAAGTGTGTCTGACCTTAGACAGAGAGATGAGTATAAAACAATATTAAACGCTAAGGTAAATTCTATCCTTAATAGCGAAGATAGGGTTGTGGAGGCTGCCTCTGACATGATGGGTATGAAGATAACTCAGGACAAGAATCTTTATGAGAGTGAACCTGATAAGTACATACTATCTGAGATGAAGGGTAATCAAATTAAGTTGTCAGCTAACAAGGAAGCTGTTAGTAAGCATCTTTACAATCAGATAGATGCAGCTATAGGTAGAACTGAAAAGCAAACACCTAATAAACCAACAGCTAGTGATAGAAAGAATGAGGTTATAGCTAGTTACATAAGAGACTTTGTTCAAAAAGGAGACTTCTCTGCATTTAAGTCGGCATTAACTGAAAAAGGTTTTGTAATGGCTCAAGCACCTGACAAAACAACAGG
>Ga0209555_10001939_pt1 | contig 15103 bp, 6 predicted proteins | sample SaaInl85LU_5_DNA_FD_184643 | JGI IMG/M metagenome (GOLD analysis project Ga0209555, IMG submission 184643) | Marine microbial communities from expanding oxygen minimum zones in the Saanich Inlet - ESP_85LU_5_DNA (SPAdes) (version 2) | ecosystem: Environmental > Aquatic > Marine > Intertidal zone... | reverse complement strand
TACCATTATCGCCGGCAGCTTTGCGCTGAGTAGCGATAGCGGCAGCAGCAATAGTGATCATCTGACTCAAACCGCTGAGCAAAACTTACTCGCCACTCTCTCTAGTGAACTGGCCATCGGCGATCGGTTAGAGCTGCAGCGCGATAGCGGGGCGTGGGTCGATATAACTAGTTCAGTCACTGGAGACGTTGTTAGCCATACGCTGACGCTTAACGACGGCGATAATGCCTTTGCCATGCGTGTGGTGGATGCGGCAGGCAATCTCGGTAATTCGACAAGCTATTCTGCAGCGTTGGATCAAGTTGCACCAGTTGTGACAAATATCTCGATAGCAACGACAGACGGTGATACTACAGCCAAATTAGGTGACACCGTCGAATTACTGTTCAGCTTGAATGATTCAGTGCCTGAGCCGAGTGTGGTAACTATCGACGGCACGCTAGTAATACCAGTTTTGGTAAGTTCTAGTGATGGTAGTTATCACTACAGTGCTAGCCATACCGTCGTTGAGGGTTCTTCTGAAGGGCCTGTCGAATTTACCGTTGTAGCCACCGATAACGCGGGTAATATCTCGCTGAGCGCAAACGCTACTACCGATAGCAGTGCGGTAGTAATTGATACGACAGCACCCAATGCAGGCCTGCTCGGTTTCAGTGATTTTGAAGACAGTGGCCGCAGTGCGGTGGATAAAATGACTAGTGATACGAGCTATTCCTTGCTGGTTTCGGGGCAGGAGAGCAGTGCATCAGTAACTTATTATCGTTCTTTTGATGGCGCGAGTTGGCATACAACAACCCAGAGCCAAAACACGCTTGCCGAAGGGACTTACTGGTATCGCGCCAGCATTACAGATGCCGCCGGTAACACCAGCTATACCGAACCGGTCAATGTAACGATCGATACCACTGACCCCAATCAGGTTTTAGTCGCATCTGGCGTGACAGCGCAGCTAACTGGCGCAGATGGTGTGCAGGATTTAATTATTAGCAGCGACCGCTATGGCGGTTTAATTGCAGCGTGGTCGCAGCCAGGGATAGTACTTGCTAACCGCGACATCTACTTGCAGCGTTTTGATAACAGTGGCGAAAATGCTACCGAAGCAGTCACCCTCTCTGGCTCGGCCGATTATGCCGATTACGATCCATGGTTGATAGCGTTTGACGACGGCCAGTGGAATTTGCTCTATTTTTACCAAGACAGCTCTTCAGAGCGAGTAATTACCAAGCAATTCAGTTGGCAAGATCTCTCTCTCAGCGCTTCGCGAGCAACTCTTGCTGGTGCGCAAAACTGGCGAGACTTCGATGCCCTAGCCGGAGAAAATTCTTTAATCTTAGCTGTTTCAAACGAAGCACCAATCACATACAACGCGTTGCAGAAAATTATTGCTACGGTCGGCCGCGACGGTGTAGTACTTAGCCAAAACGTTGACTCCGGCACCTTTATGCAGCTAGAGCGGCTAGATAACGGCAGTTTGGCTGCTAGCTGGCTAAGTAGTTACGACGTTAGCCGCGGTGGCGGTTTTGTCACTTTAGAGATCTTCTCGCCTGAAGGGGTTAGCAGTGGGGATTTAATTCCCAGTGGTAGACAGCGCACCGAAGTGGCGCCGCAAATTTTTGCACTGCCTAATGGTGTTGTCGCAGTGGGCTGGCAGCAGAGCGATGAGCTTAGGCTGCAGCGCTTTAGTAGTGATGGTTCGCCATTAGATAGTGAGTCGATAGTAATTGCTAGTGCATCTGGTGGTGACGGTTTGCGCGAAATAGTGGCAACGGGTGACGATGGCAGTTTTGCACTCGTCTGGCAGAGCAATTATCGTGTTTCGCTGCAGTGGTTTGATGCTGCCGGTGTCGCCCAGGGCGAGCCGGTTTACAGTCAACGCGATACGGCAATCAAAAACATCCAAGCTGTAGCGCTCGATAATGGCACTTTTGCAGTTGCATGGGTCGGTATTGTTGGTGCCGATACGCCGATGGCGTCAGATCGCTATGCTTTTGTGCAGCGCTACGACAGCAGCGGAAACCCACTTGGCGAGCTTGCCGCACTGCCTACCAGCGGCCCGAATATGTTGGTAGAACTGCAGTTAGAGGCCTTGGCCAACGGCGAGTTTTCACTAGCATGGCGTGAATATGAAGGGACAGTATCGCAGGGCGCTATAGTTCTTTTTGATGCCAATGGGGTTCCCGTTATTGACTACGGTGTTGAGCTCACTGTCGACAGCGGCCGTTACGACAACGACTGGGTGACAGACACTCAAGAGCAGACTATTACAGGGCAGTTGAGTGCAGGGCTTGCTACAGGTGAGCAGCTAATGGCCTCGCTCGATGGCGGTAGCAGTTGGGCTAATATCAGCAGTTCAGTCATCGGTACAGCCATCAACTGGACGACTATCTTGCCGGCCAGTGGCCAGTTTCAGTTGAAAATAGTCGATGCAGCCGCTAACGAGTCATTGCTTGTAGATAGAGTATTTAACATCGACAGCACTGCGCCGTCACAAACTATCTCTGCAATAGCACTGTCAGACGACAGCGGTGCCAATACAACGGATAAAATAACCGCAGTCGCTGAGCAGACTATTAGCGCCACGCTGTCGGCAACCCTAGAGCCCAGTGATACATTGTGGGGGTCAGTTGATAACGGTAACAACTGGCGTCCGATCAACGATATGGTGGACGGGCTCTCTATAAATTGGAGCCAAGGCTCTCGATTATCCGGCAGTAGCAATATCCTATTTAAAGTGGTCGATCTGGCAGGTAATGAAGGCTCTGTAGCCAGTGCCGTCTACCAACTTGACCAAACCGCTCCGGCTATTGCTGCCACTGTATTTGCCGACTTTGAAGACACCGGCACTGCAGAGAGCGGTACACCGATTACCAGTGATACAACCTTTACGCTGACAGCCCCGGACGCCGAGGCAGGCAGTGTGGTTACTTACCAGCGAGCACTAGATGCCGATACCTTGGTTTGGCAAGAGCAGAGCGGGGCGGTGAGTGGCTTAGCCGATGGCCACTATCACTTTAGAGCGACCGTCACCGATACCGCCGGCAACTACTCGATTACCGAGCCGGTTGAAGTGGTCTTGGATACTCAAGCGCCGGTTGTCAGTGTTGTAAGCCTTACAACAACAAACTCTAGTACCTCAGCTAAAACTGGGGATACTGTCGAACTTCGATTCACTACAAATGAACTTATCTCTTTAGATAGCCCAATCACGATTGCTAACCAATCGGTCTCGATTTCTCAGCTTAATAGTAGTGGTTCAGAAAGCTATTATCACATTGCCCTTTATATCGTCAGTGACGACTCAGTAGAGGGCAGCGTAGCTTTCAGTATCGAGGCAAAAGATTATGCGGGTAACTCGGCGGAAAGTATCACGAGTACAAGTGATGAGACTCTAGTTAGTATAGATAATACTGCGCCAGAGCCCGGAGTCTTGAGTTTTACTGATCTTACCGACACGGGCAGTAGCTCAACTGATGGAGTTACCTCCGACAATAACTTCTCTTTGGCCATTGCCGGCCAGGAAGAGGGTACTACCGTCGAGTTTCAGCGCTCATCAGATGGCACCGTATGGACGGCGACCACTGCGGAGCAGGTTGATGTAGCCGAACAAGTAGACCCTTATTACTACCGTGCTTTAGTCGTTGATGCTGCCGGCAACCAGTCATTCACCAAACTGCTCAATGTCACCATCGATATCTCGGCACCGAGTACCGCTGCAGCAACTCAGGCGATAGCCAGTGGTCTACCGCAAACGGCAGAGCTCATCGCGCTACCCGGCGGCGGTTACCTGAATGTCTACAGCGACGATAACCCCTGGTTGCAACGCTACGATGAGGGCGGTAACCCCGTGGGTGATCTGACTCTGCTTCTCAATCACGCTTATGATGTGACTCATGTGAGTTTAGCAACCGTAGGTGACGAGTTTATTGGTATCGCCTATATACTTGAGCACGCAACCGGTAAACAAGGCTTGCTGGAACTTTACAACTACCAAACTAATACGACTATCTATCAGAGGGATTGGGGTGGAACCGGTTTAAGCTATAGGTATGTTTTCTCCATGGTTCAGACTGAGAATGGCGAGGTCGCTGTATTGCGGGACTATACTCGACCCTCCTCGCAGCAATCGCTGTTGGCCCGATATAATACCGTGGGTGATTTGCTGGGGTATGTCGATCTCGGTGATGTTGCCGCCAGAGCAGTACAATTTTCTAGTGACGGCGAGTATGCCGGGGTTTATACCTATCGTGCCTCCGGTGCCTCGGCCAATGACAGTACTTTGGTACTGTCGAGCGGCGATGTGCAGCTGACCACGGGTGGCTCAGGTACAGGCCATGCGGATCTGGTGATCATCAACGACAGGGAAGAGCTAGCGATCGCCTACACAGTGAATAACGAGATGGCAGTCAAAATATTCTCGCGTGAAGGTATAGCGCTGACCACAGCCGTAGTCTCAAACGTCGCTTCCACACGATCTTTCTCGCCCGAGATGATCGCTTTTGGCAACGGAGCTTTTGCTCTTTCATGGACAACCGACGATGGCTTGCATCTGCAGATATTCACAGCCGATGGTGCGGCGAGCGGGGCAAGACTTGATCTGCAGGATAATAGAGACTTTACCAATGTCGATATGGTTGTTGTCGGGGAGAGCCGCGAACTGCTAGTGGGTTGGTACAACACTGAGACAGAGCTTTATACGCTGCGACGCTTTGACCAGGCCGGCACAGAGATAGGGACCCCCATTGTTTTTGATAGGCAGGGCTTGAGTCTTGTTGCCTTGCCTGGCGGTGAGTACGCTATTGCTCAGGTACCTACAGGCGATGCGGCGGTGAGTGATTTTGTGATGCACTTCCTCGCTGATGGCAGCCAAGCGCTCAACTCGGCAGTACAACTGAGCAGAGACAGTGGCCGTTTTGATAGCGATTTAATTACCGACACCGCATCGCAAACTATTACTTTAGAGTTGACGGCTGCGCTGGCGGGCAATGAAGATCTACTCGGCTCGCTGGATGGCGGCGCAAGCTGGACCAACCTCAACGACCAGCTCACTGAAAAAGTGCTCAGCTGGGATGTGACGCTGCCAGCCAGTGGCACACTGCAGTTAAAAATAGTTGATTCAGCCGGTAATGAGACGCTGCTGGTCAATGACCCGTACAGCGTCGATAGCAGTGCGCCAACGGTAACCGTCTCTGCAATAACCCTGGATGAAGATACAGGCAGCAGCTCCACCGATAGAATCACTACTGTCGCGCAACAAACTATTTCAGCCACACTATCTGCTGAGCTGAGCGCAAGCGAGATGCTTTACGGATCGGTAGATGGCGGTGAAACGTGGCGGCTGATTACAGACGCAGTGGACGGTACAGCGGTCAGCTGGTCAGTGGGCGCCACGCTAGACGGGGCTAGTTCCATACAGCTAAAGATAGTCGATGTAGCAGGCAATGAAGGCGCTGTGGCCAGCGCTGATTATCAATTAGTTGCCAGCGATGTAGATACATCTGTGGTGGTCTTCGATCTGGTCAACGGCGCCAGCTCTAGCCACTCAGATCGCATTTTTGACAGTAACGTTGAATATAGCATTTATCTACTGGTCGACAGTGATCAAAGCATTTTAAATGACAGTGGCTCCGAGTGGGGCATCTGGAGTGGTGGCGATAATCTCAGCGCCAATGACAGAGTGATTATTGTTGGCGATACAGGGGCGATCGATATTGCCGACAACTATACTTATGCAGGCTTGGCTGATGGCGATGACCTGTTTGCCCAAACCGATCAGTTTGGCTTAAAAGTGGGCTCAAATTCTACTGCAGAGCACCTCTTGCTGGGTTCAACCGGCAAGTTGACACGGCGCATGGCTTATACCTCTGTGGCCAGTGCACAGCTCTGGAGTGGCCAGGCAGTTTTTGCAACACCTGCAGCGGCTGCACAATATCTCTCGGCGATTCCGGACGGTTTATTAACCAGCCAAGGTCTCAGTTAATACTCATTGCGACCGACTGGCCACAAACCCCATTTTTTTGCGCTTGGCAACGCCGGCTGGGTTGGTTAGATTACACCTGCAAAATAATAACTAAATCAATTATCAACGGCTGTTTCACAGACCCATTGAGAGAGGTAACCCGATGCGACATAGACAATCATTTAAGGTGTTGGCGTTGACGCTAGCAATACCCGCAGTTATGGCCTTGTCGGGTTGTGCTGAAAAACCTGCCGAACAAAGCGGTGTCACCCACGAGAGGCTGGTTAATTCTGCAGCTGAACCCCAAAACTGGCTTGGTTACGGTGGCGACTACGGCGAGCAGCACTTCAGCACCCTCAACCAAATCAATGCAGACAATGTCGACCAGTTAGGCTTGGCATGGAGCTTTAAGTACGATTTAGATCGTGTCGTCCAAGGGGTGCCTGTAGTCGCCGATGGGGTTATGTACACCACCAGTGCCTTCAGTATTGTCCATGCCTTGGATGCGGTGACCGGCGAATTACTCTGGAAATATAACCCAGAAGTGTTTAAATCGGTAACGGGTTCGGGCTGTTGTGATGCGGCTAACCGCGGTGTCGCGCTGCTAAACGATAAAGTCTTTGTCGGCGTCTATGATGGCCGCCTTGAGGCACTGGATGCTGCGACCGGTGAAGTAGCATGGTCTGTCGACACAGTCATCGACTCTGAGCGCAACTACACCATCACCGGCGCACCGCGTGTCGTCAAAGACAAAGTGATCATCGGTAACGGTGGTGGCGAGTACGGTGTGCGCGGCTACATTACCGCCTACGATGCAGAGACAGGCGAGATGGCTTGGCGTTTCTATACTGTCCCGGGCGACCCCTCACTGCCGCCAGAAGATGCCGCCATGGCAATGGCACAAAAAACTTGGTTTGGTGATAGCTATTGGGAGCAAGGCGGCGGCGGTACCGTTTGGGATTCAATGGCCTATGACCCCGAGCTGGATCTGTTTTATATCGGTGTAGGTAACGGGTCACTTTGGAACTACAAAGAGCGCAGTGAGGCTAAAGGGGATAACCTGTTCCTCTCCTCTATTGTCGCTTTGCGGCCTGACACCGGAGAGTACGTCTGGCATTACCAGACTACCCCGGGTGATGCCTGGGACTACACCGCTACACAAACTATTACGGTTGCCACACTGCCTGTCGACGGTGAGCCGCGCCGAGTGGTTATGCAGGCTCCTAAAAATGGTTTTTTCTATGTCATAGATGCCGCCACGGGCGAACTTATTTCGGCAGAAAAGTTTGGCTATGTGACCTGGGCGAAAGGGATCGATCCTGAGACGGGTCGACCGATCGTCGATAACGATGCTGCCAACTACTGGGAATCGGGTGAGGGTAAGGTGGTTTTTCCCGGCTCACAGGGTGCGCACAACTGGAACCCGATGAGCTACTCGCCGATCACCGGTTTAGTTTATATTCCACAGCAAGTAACGCTTGAGCATTTTGTCCCTCTGGGTGCGGATGAAATTGTCACGCCTGAAAAGAACCAGATCAATATTGGCATGGTGGTTCCGGTTGTCCCCGAGACGCCTGAAGAGATCGCCCAGCTGCATCAAATTTATCGCGGTAAGTTGCAAGCCTGGGACCCTATCAAGCAAGAAGAGGTCTGGTCACACCCACACGACCATATCGCCAACGGCGGTACTCTGGCGACTGCGGGTAACTTGGTTTTCCAAGGGACTGCCGATGGCCGCTTTGTTGCCTATGCGGCGGATAGCGGTGAGAAGCTTTGGGAAGTCCCAGTATCTAGCGGTGTTGGCGCAGGGCCGATGACCTATGAGGTTGACGGTGAGCAGTATGTTGCTATCAATGTCGGTTTTGGGGGATCGTTTGGTATCACTTTTGGTGCTCTGTCGCAGTTGACCAAAGTTCTGCCTGACTCGCGTCTCTATGTCTTCAAACTCAATGCAGAAGAGCCGCTGCCAGAATTTAAACGCCGCACGATTGAGATGCCTCCACTGGTTAAGCAACCCGGAGATGCAGCCTCTATTGCCCGCGGTAAAGAGCTTTACGGCTTAAATTGTGCCGCTTGTCACGGCCTCAGCGCTATCAGTGGCGGCTTGCTGCCAGATCTGCGCATGCTCACCGAGCAAAAACACGAAATGTTTGTCGGTACATTGATGGGTGCCTTGCAAGAGAACGGTATGCCGAGCTTCGCTGAGCGTTTGAATATGGAAGAGATAACCGATATTCAGCACTATCTGATCGAGCGTTCTCACGACTTGCGCGATCAGCTCAAAGAGGCCGGATACCCCGAGGAGTAATTTTTGCAGCCAATTCTGCATCTGCACGATTTCCTCTCGGATCTGCCCACCGCGATCCGAGAGGATATTTATTCGGCGATGCAAATTCGCCATGTCGCACCCGAGGAGTTTGTCTACCAGCAAGGTCACGCGCCAGACTTTATGGCCCAAGTGATCGATGGAGAGGTAAAGCTCTGCATATACTCTACTGAGGGGCGCGAGGTCATCACTGGCAACTTTCGCAGTGGCGACTGTTTTGGCGAGTTGGGATTAATTGATGGCATGCCGCGTATGACTAGTGCGGTGGCTGTTGTGCCGACCAAACTGCGTGTCCTGCGCGCCGGCGCTTTCGACCTCTTTTATCAAAAATATCCAGAGTTAAGTCGTGCCATCAACTTGTTCATGAGCCGCCATGTGCGCCTGCTTTACGAGTTTTCCGAAGAGGCCAAAAGCCTCAATCTCAGGCAAAAACTCGGCCGTATGTTGTGCAGGTTGGCGCTCAGCCACGGCAGCCCGACGGAAGAGGGCGGCATTATGTTGGCCACTTCTCACGAGGAGCTCTCTAAGTTGCTCGGGGCTTCTCGGCAGAGTGTCAGCAAAGAGCTAAAAACGTTTGAGCGTGAAGGTGTCATTGCGATTCGCTATAACAAGCTTCTCATTCACCAGCTGGCGCCGCTTGAGGAGGAGTTTTCAGCTCTAGTATCCAGCGGTGCGTTTGCTGCTATCTATCAAGACCCGAGTTAGCTCCTCACAAAAATATTTTGTCAGGGTTAAGCAGGTTGAGCGGGTCGAGAGCAGCCTTTATGGTTTTCATCAACGCAATCTCTGTGGCGCTGCGCGAGTGGTGTAAATACGCGCGCTTATCTAAACCAATACCGTGCTCGGCAGAGATGGCGCCATTGAACGGTGCCAGCTCGCTATAGATCACCTCTTCAACAGCTGCTTTATCACTGGTAGGCCCAAAGGCGATGTGTATATTGCTGTCCCCTAGGTGCCCGAAGACTACACTGCGGCCACCGGGTTGAATTTCTTTTAAGCGCGCAGTGACCGCGCGGGTGTAGGCATCCATATCGCGTATTGGCAGGCTGACATCAAAGGCCACTATCGGGTGTAGTGCTGTCATTAGGCCTTCAATATCATCGCGCATCTCCCAGAATTGTGCAGCGTGCTGGCTGCTCTGGGCAATTATTACATCGCTAGCCAGCTCGTTTTCGAGCAATTCACCAAGCACTCGTTCAAATTGTTCTGCCTCCCGCTCTTGATCAACGCCGCTGGACTCAATCAATATAGAGTAGGGGTGGTGCTCATCAAAAAGCTTTTGGTGGCGGCCGGTCTCTTCGGTAAGTAAATCAGTTAAGCTGCTCCACATCACCTCAAAAGAACTCAACTTGCCCTCAAAGGCGCTACCTAGGTGACGCAGTATTTGCCCGACATGGGCAAAGTCGTCTACAGCCACTACAGCCGTTTGCACGGCATCGCAGGCCGGGCGCAGCCGCAATACAGCGCGGGTGATAATACCCAATGTCCCCTCGGAGCCAATAAACAGCTGCTTGAGATCGTAGCCGGTATTATTTTTCAGCATTTCGTTGAGGCTGGTGACCACTGTGCCGTCGGCAAGCACGGCCTCTAGCCCGAGTACTTGTTCGCGGGCCATGCCGTAGCGGACTACCGAATTGCCTCCTGCATTGGTCGCCAGTGCTCCACCTATTTGTGCTGTGCCGCGCGCTCCCCAATCCATCGCCAACTGCCATCCTTTCTCTTTGACAGCATTTTGAGCAGTTTCAAGCACCACGCCCGCCTGCACAGTCATAGTGCCGGCCACCTCATCAATAGATTCGATGATGCGCATTCTTTCCAGTGAAATGGCTAAATGCTCTGAGCTACAGGTGGTGCCATTGACTAAACCCGTTAGCCCGCCCATCGCGACGACAGACTGCTGGTTTGCATGGCAGAGTTTCATGACTGCCGACAGCTCTTCGGTTGAGGCGGGACGAACAATAGCGATTGCCGGACAGCTACCTTGTCCCATACTTTGATTGGGCCGAGATGTGACTGCCTCGCCCTGCAGGAGACCGTTGCTGCCGACAATTTTTTCAATCTGTGCAATTAAGCTCATTATTTGCTCCTGGTATTAAACAGTGGCGGCAATGGCTAAACAGACCAGTGTCGCCACTACCGGAATCGCTACGGTGACAACGGCGACATCTTTATAGGCTTGGCGATGGCTCAACCCGGTTATGGTTAACATAGCAACGACCGCGCCGCAGTGTGGAAGAGAGTCAAAACCACCCGATGCAATAGTGGCTATGCGGTGCAGGGTCTCTACCGGTATCCCCAGTGCAAGATAACTGTCGGCCATGCTGCTCATAAAGATCTGTAGCCCACCAGAAGCGGAGCCAGTAATTGCCGATAGAGTGCTGACCGAGAGGAACATAGAGATCAGCGGCGGCATATCCATATTCAGCAGTCCCTGCGAGAAAGCGCTAAAACCGGCTGTCTGTACTACAACACCGCCAAAACCGATGACAGCTGCGGTATTGATTAACGGCATGATACTGTCGCGGGTGCCATCACCAATGGTTTGCATCGGTTTGTCGCGCACGCTGGGGAACAACAGCAGCGCCAGCACGGTCCCCGCCATCAATGCCAGAGACGGCCAAAGTAGTGGTTGGCTGTTGGCAAAATTGAGCAGTTGGCCGAGCGGAGTCTCGGCTTCAGCGGCCCCCGAGAGCAGTCGCGGCAACATGATTAAACCGATCACAGCCACCAATGGCAGCATGGCCAATAGCCAGGATGGGGTGTGCAGCTCGCCATCGTTGGCGACAATTTTTGCATCCATGGTCCCCGCTACAAACCCTTCACCTGCAGCCGCTGCAGCAACCCGTTGACGCTCTAGATACCAGAGGCCGGCAAAAAGCATAATGGCACCGGCCAGAAGCCCATAGCCGGCGCCGGCAAACAACGTAGTGCCCAAGTTAACTGATGAAATAACGTTGTGAATAGACGGCGTGCCGGGTAGAGCGGTCAGAGTAAAAGTCCCTGCGCCTAATGCCAGAGCGCCGCAGAACAGCCGCTTGGGAATATCAGCTTGCTGGATAAGTTTGATGCCGAGTGGATAGACAGCAAATATCACCACAAAAACGACGATGCCGCCGTAGGTGAGAAGGCCGGTAGCGAGCACAGTAATAGTCAACGCATGGCGCGCGCCCAGTTTGTCGCTGAGCGCCTGGGCAATACTGGTGGCTGCTTGGCTGTCGCCCATCGTGCGACCAAACATAGCGCCTGAGGCAAAGAGTAAAAAGAAGTTGCCGGCAAAGGTAAACGCACCCAACTTGCCAAACGCGAAGTATTCATTGAGACCTGCGGCGAGTGGCAGGCCGTTAGTAACAATCACGATCAGCGAGCTAAACAGCGCCGCGAAGATGATATCTACGCCGCGCATGGCTAAACCAATGAGTGCGACTAAAGAGAGCAGTAAGCCCAGGTAACCAATGATATCTGCTGCTGACATGTTTTAACCCTTTCGGTGATTTTTCTCGTTGTAATATTATCTGTATTTGGGATTTACCAAAGATCTTTGTCGATAAGATCGCTGTTAATTTCATCGATACGGTTGACACCCATAAGAGCCATCGCGATTTCAATCTCTTTATTGACCATCTGCATCAAGTCGACCACACCCTGTTCACCGTGAGCGGCCATTGCATAGACCCAAGGCCGCCCCATCAGCACGGCATCGGCCCCCAGCGCGATCGATTTTACTACGTCAATGCCGTTGCGGATGCCACTGTCAATTAACAGTGCACACTGTTTGTTGACAGCAGTGGCAACGCTGGGAAGCTTAGCTATAGATGAGGAGATACCATCGAGCTGCCGACCGCCATGGTTGGAGATAATAATGCCCTCGGCGCCACAATCTACTGCGGCGCGTGCATCGTCTGCTTCCATTACCCCTTTGATGATTAATTTGCCTTTCCACTGTTGCCGCAACCAGGCGATATCATCCCAGGTGACAGTAGGGTCGAACTGCCCATCGATAAATGTCTTATATAGGTCTAGATCACTGGGGTCCTCGACTTTGCTGGCGACATTGCCAAAGGTGTGCGGTTTACCTTTTATGCCAACATCATAGACCCATTGTGGGCTGGCTAGCAGCTGTGCCAGTTTGCTGATCTTGCCTGGGATACCCCCGCCAAGCATACCGTTGCGGAAATCGCGCTGGCGCATACCGGCAACCGGCAGGTCGACTGTAAATAACAGCGTATCTACACCAGCATTGCTGGCGCGCTCGAGCAACTCAAGGATAAAATCGCGGTCGCGCAACATATAGAGCTGGAACCAGATCGGCTCAGCAACACTGGCGGCGACCTCATCGACTGGGCAGATGCCGACAGTAGAGGTAGTAAACGGGATGCCACAGCGCTCTGCGGCTCGCGCGGCTTGGGTTTCCCCGCGACGTCGGAATAGGCCAGCCATTCCTACCGGGGCCAGAGCGACAGGCATTGCCAAAGAACGGCCAAACAGAGTGGTTGAGGTATCGACACTGTCGACATCGCGCAGAACTCGCTGCTTGAGGGCAATTTGAGAAAAGTCATCACAATTGCGTGCCAGGATCTCTTCGCGGTTGGCGCCTCCATCAATATAGTCAAACAGGAAGCGTGGTAGACGGCGTTTGGCTATGGCGCGGTAATCGTCGACGGTAACCGGGGCAATATTATAAATGCTCATGGCAGATCCTAATGGGTGTCAATAACTGAACTGTCGCAAAGTGTATGCATTATTGTTGCTTGTAAAGGTCGTCAAACCGACAAAGTGTCGCATCTTGCCGAGCTACTATGGCACAGCATCTGTAGACCGAATAGTCGCAAACTGCAGGATGCTAGAGTTGCAAAAAATCTTGGCTCTGGCAATGCTGTCTGCTGTAATCACCCAATAAGTCATACAATAAATCACCCCAATCGAGGTTACGTTATGAACAGTCCCATGAGCTCAGCTGAGCAGACTCAAGAAAGCCCACACACTGCACTTTTAACTGAGGCGTTGCAGCAGCAGCGAGAGGCTTATTTTGCTGCGCCAATGCCCTCTGCTGCAGAGCGCAAACAGGATCTTAAACAGCTCAAGGCGATGCTCTCTGAAAACCTCGAGGCAATTACAGGTGCTATCTGTGATGATTACGGTAACCGCAGCTATCACGAGTCGCTGTTTGCAGAGGTGATAGCTGTTACAGACGGTATTAACGACACCATCAAAAAAGTCAAAGGGTGGATGAAGCCGGAGCGCCGTCACATTGATATCGGCATGTACCCTGGTGCCAAAAACCGTCTAATCCCGCAGCCACTCGGTGTGGTCGGTATGATTGTGCCGTGGAATTTCCCAATTAACTTGTCCTTCTCGCAATTGGCTGCGGTGTTTGCCGCCGGCAACCGCGCCATGGTCAAAATGTCCGAAAATTCAATTGCTCTAACCCGGGTCCTTCAAGAGCTGGCACCCAAATACTTTGAACCGACTAAACTGCAATTTTTTGAAGAGACCGGTGGCGTCGGCATCGAATTCTCAAAACTCCCTTTTGATTTGATGATCTTTACTGGCTCTGGTCAAACCGGTCGCGCAGTCATGGCCGCTGCGGCGCAGAATCTCACTCCGGTGATCCTTGAGTTGGGTGGTAAAGCGCCTGCAGTGATTGACCCTAAATACGACTTAGAAAAAGCAGTCGGCCGTATTATGTTTACCAAACAGTTTAACGCCGGCCAGATCTGCACCAATGTTGACTATGTATTTGTCCACGAAAGCCAGATTGAAGAGTTTGTTGAAAAGGCCCGTGCTTACGCTCACAAACACTGCCCGGACATTAACCATAAAGATTACACCTCGCTGATCGATGATCGCTCTTATGAGCGCGTGATGGCGACCATCGCCGACGCCGAACAAAAGGGTGCCCGTGTGGTGTCATTGAGCGAGCAGCAGGCCAATCCAGAGTTGCGTAAAATCCCGCTCACGCTGATCTTAGAAACTAGCCCTGAGATGACTATTCGCCAGCGTGAGACTTTCGGCCCGTTGTTGATGGTTATGCCCTACAAAGAGCCCAGTGATGTGGTGACTTACGTCAACCGCTTCGACCGTCCGCTGGCGCTCTATCCGTTCTCGAACAATAAAAAATTAGTTAACTACTACATCGAACACATCATGTCAGGTGGAGTGACGGTCAACGACTGTCTGTTTCACGTCGCCCAGCATGATCTGCCCTTTGGCGGTGTCGGCCCCAGCGGTATGGGCCATTATCACGGCTATGAAGGTTTTGTTGCGTGCTCGAAAATGCGCCCAGTGTTCTACCAAGCGGGTTGGGCCGCCATGCAATACCTACGGCCCCCTTACGGTAACTTTGCCGACAAGGTCTACGGCATGCTAGTTAAGATGAAGAGCTAAACGGCAATTACTCGAAGGAGCAGCAGCATGGATTTAGGGTTAAAGGGTAAAACAGCCATCGTTTGTGGTGCCAGCCGCGGTCTAGGCTATGCCACTGCCGCTGAGCTGCAACGCGCCGGTGTAGCAGTGACGATTGTGGCCCGCCACACAGAGACAATCGAGGCGGCCGCAGAACAGCTGCGCGCAGAGGGCAGTGCAGAGGTGACAGCAGTAGTCGCCGACGTCGCGACAGTGGAGGGCCGCCAAGCCCTTTTGGCGGCACAACCGGCGCCTGATATCCTGATCAATAATGCCGGCGGTCCACCAAGTGGCGATTGGCGCCAGTTGACTGCGGCTGATTGGCACCAGGCATTGGAAGCCAACATGCTCAGTGCCATTGCGCTGATGCAGGCAACACTCGATGGTATGGCTGAGCGCGGTTTTGGGCGCGTGGTCAA
>Ga0209555_10001935_pt1 | contig 15146 bp, 16 predicted proteins | sample SaaInl85LU_5_DNA_FD_184643 | JGI IMG/M metagenome (GOLD analysis project Ga0209555, IMG submission 184643) | Marine microbial communities from expanding oxygen minimum zones in the Saanich Inlet - ESP_85LU_5_DNA (SPAdes) (version 2) | ecosystem: Environmental > Aquatic > Marine > Intertidal... | reverse complement strand
GATCGCTGTGCGGATATCCTTCTTGAAGCGTTAAAGCTGTAAGAGGCGTCTACTTTTTGGGTGCGTTGCCCTCAAACTGATTGAGGCCGAATGTCTCAAAGAAGGGCATCCATGAATCGTTTGGAGCCTGCTTGCCGTAAAGGCTCCTCGTGAACATACGAATAGAATAATTGGGTCAATAGCTGCAGCATGATACCTCTTTTCCGAAGGGCAATGCCTTTGAATGCTTGAACTCAGGTTAAGTAATTTGCAGCCTTAGGAGTGCCACATACGGCATGCCCAAGTGCGACCGCTAATCTCACTAGGAGTCCCGTAGTGGCTGCCATGTAGCACTCGGGTGGGCACTGGGACATGGCGACTGAAGTCGCCACTACGGATCAAAGACCTAAGCGATCACTCTTGGCGCTAGACGCGTGCTATCGTTCAATCGTATGCCCGTTCCTTCAGGTGCGGGCGCAGCAGCTCGGCCAAGGCCCGACCACCTAAAGAAAGTCGGATACGATTTAGACGACTTTGATAATCATGGTATGCGTCGAGAAGGGGTGAGCCACAAATTTCACAGAAAGCACTGGTTTAGAGATAAGCTGAAGGCGAGGCACCTCTATCTATCTCGGCATTTTGTGGTTGAGCGGGGCACTTGACCTGCAAAATCAGTGTTGATCAGTGTCCATCAGTGGTTCAAACTATCCGTATCACCTATGCCGCACCATAAGAAACCAGAATCCGAACGCTTCAGAGGCCCTGTGAAATACCTCGAGTATCTCGTCGCGCGGGCACTGGTCACCGCCCTCCAGCGCCTGCCCATTCGCTTCGCCTACCGCCTCGGCCGCGCCGTCGGCTGGCTGGCTTGGAGGACGATGTCGGGCCGTCGCCGTATCGTGCGCAAAAACCTCGAAATCGTGAACGCTTGGATGGACGGGAGGGCGGCTGTTCCCAGCCGCCGAGAAAATGAGAAGAACTGCCAGTCCCCTGCAAGCGAGTCGGAAAGCACCCTCGACCCCCATCCGCCATCATTGATCCGTCATCAGTCATCACTTGCGCTTCCTCTGGAAGCACAAGTGAAAGAAGTCTTCCAACGCGCCGGTGCTAATTTATTCGCCGGCTTCACCTTCAACCGTATGTCACCCGAGCAAGCCGCCCAGCACATCGAGATCGAAGGTGTTGAGCATCTGAAAGAAGCTCTGGACGAAGGGAAGGGTGCCATTATCCTGCTCGCCCACATGGGACCATGGGAGGCATTGGCGCAGCTCCCCGGCCTGGCTCGCAAGCACGGTATCGAGGCGCCTTTTGGCGCGATGTATCGGCCGTTGAATAACAGCTATCTGGACGCTTGGTTCAAAACTCAGCGGGAGGCGAAGGGGACGCGACTTTTTAGCCGTCGCGATGGCTTTCATAAGCCGGTCGATTTTTTGCGATCTGGGGGTATGTTGGGCATCTTGGCGGATCAAAAAATGCGCCAGGGCGTCGAGACTAAGTTTTTTGGCGAAGATGTGCGAGTGAGTCCACTGACAGGTCTGTTTCACAAGCGAGCAAAGTCCCCAGTGTTGAGTCTTTCGATTCAGACTTCCGCAACAATGACTTGGGCGATCACGATTGAGCTGGTTTTGGCCGCGCCGAGTGGCACTACCACCAATAGCGGTGAGTCTTCTATTCAGTTTAGCAGAGCAATTGAAGCTGTGCTCTGCAACTCGTCCTTGGATGGCTTTTGGTTTCAGCGAAGATATAACAAATCTCGGTATGAGAAATAGACGATTTATCGAATCAGGTCTCGCAGGTATTCTGCGTATCTCGATTTCCCCATTTTGTCTGTCTGTTTCACGAGTTGTTCTTTTGACAACCATTGCTGCTGGAGGCCTATTTCCTCCAGACATGCTATTTTAAGGCCTTGTCTGTTTTCCAGTGCTTTCACGAACTCGCCGGCTTCGATTAGGGAGTCGTGCGTGCCAGTGTCCAACCATGCGGTCCCTCGGCTAAGTAACTCAACGCTTAATTGCCCCTGTCTGAGATAGAGTTGATTCAGGTCGGTGATTTCAAGCTCACCTCGCGCACTTGGTTTTAAGCTTTTGGCAAGCTCTACCACCTGTTTGTCGTAGAAATACAAGCCTGGGATTGCGTATTTGGATTTAGGCTCAGTAGGTTTTTCTTCCAGCGACAGTACCTGGCCTTCCTGATCAAATTCAACTACGCCATAGGCTGAAGGATCGGCGACGCGGTAACCGAATATGCTAGCTCCAGTTTGCCTAGCATTGGCCGCTTCAAGTGATTTGCTTAAATTATGTCCATAGAAAAGATTGTCTCCCAGAATTAAAGCAGCCGCTTCGTCTTTTAGAAATCCAACGTCATTGGCAATCGTGAATGCCTGTGCTAATCCGGCTGGGCTCGCCTGTTCTGCGAAGCTGAAGTTTACGCCAAATTGGCTTCCATCCCCGAGTAGTCTTTTGAATAGAGGCAGATCCGTGGGAGTCGAAATAATCAGTATTTCCCTGATTTCGGCCAGCATAAGGATCGAAATCGGGTAGTAGATCATCGGCTTATCGTAGACCGGAAGGATCTGCTTCGAAACCGAAATAGTCAGGGGATAGAGGCGTGTGCCTGAGCCCCCTGCGAGAACGATGCCTTTTCTTTCATTCATTGCTTCAACTTCTTCTTATTTCAGGCCCAGTCGCTCGAGCTTGTACGAGCCATTGAGTATCTTTTGGGTCCATTCCTGATTATCCAAGTACCATTGGACTGTCTCTCGGAAACCAGATTTGTGGTCCTGTTTCGGAAACCAATTTAATTCACTTTGGATTTTAGATGGATCGATTGCGTAGCGTAGATCATGTCCGGGTCGATCATCAACAAAAGTAATTTGCTCGGAATAATAAAGGCCGTCCTGCCGTGGCTTGAGCTCGTCTAAAATTTCGCAGAGCAGATAAACGAGATCGATATTTCGCCGCTCATTGTTTCCGCCGATGTTGTAGGTTTCGCCGGTTTTACCATTGGAGATGACAGTTAAGAGTGCATCGGCGTGGTCACCGACGTAGAGCCAATCTCGAATATTTTCTCCTTTTCCGTATACGGGGATGGGCGCGCCTCTAAGTGCATTCAGAATTACGACAGGAATCAGCTTTTCTGGGAACTGGTATGGGCCGTAGTTGTTTGAGCAATTTGTGACGATGACTGGTAATCTGAATGTATCGCACCAGGCTCTTGCCAGATGGTCCGAAGCTGCCTTGCTGGCGGCATATGGCGAATGTGGGTCATAGGCGGTCTTTTCCGTAAATAGGCCTTCTGCGCCCAGAGATCCGTAAACTTCATCGGTAGAAACATGAAGAAAACGGAATGATGCTTTCTCCTCCTCCGCTAAATCATTGTAGTAGGCTCGAGTTGCCTGCAGCAGATTAAAGGTGCCGACTATGTTTGTTTGGATGAAGTCGCCCGGACCATCAATGGAGCGGTCAACATGGCTCTCTGCAGCCAAGTGCATGATCCAGTTCGGCTGAAACTCGCTTATGGTATTCGCTAAGTCGGTGGCGTTACAGATATTGACCTGCTTGAACTGGTAACGCGAATTATCCTGGAGATCGGCGATGGAATTTAGATTTCCGGCGTAGGTGAGTGCGTCCAGATTCAGAACCGTATGGTCTGTCTCCTTGAGTAGTGTCCGAACTAGATTGCTGCCGATAAAGCCGGCTCCACCTGTAACGAGAATTTTCATGATTACCGAGTCCTAATGTCGTTCTGTTCTGGCGTAGTCCATTGTTTTAGCGCATTTTCAATTGCTTCTTTGACTGGAGTCATGTGGATGCCTACTGATGCCAGTTTTGCCGAGTTCATTACGCAGTTGCTTCGAGGTGTTTGGGCTGCCTTTTGCATAAAGTCGTCCTCGTCTTCAAAAAAATCGAATTTCTTTTTGGAGACACCGGATTCCTTGATGAGCTCAACGACTTCGCGGGTCGTGATTTGTCCCGGGTTTGTTATGTTGTAAGTGCCGAATGGCACTTTCTTCTCCCAGCAGGCAAAGCTTGCCGCAACGAACTCGTTGAGATGGGAGATACTGTTTGTTGCATCCAGTAACTTGTTGTAGCGGATTAATTTGCTTAAGTAGTTGCGAGGGCCGTCCTCATGATTGAAGGGTATGCGCAGCCTCCAGATGTAATGCTTCGGGCGGCCAGCCAAAATTTCCTCACCGAGTGCCTTCGTGCCGGAATAGAATGAACAATTATTCTGCCGAAAAGTAAAATTCGGTTCATCCTCTTCAGTGAAGCCGGATCCATCCTGCCGTGCTCCAGTATAGATACATCCTGACGAAACGTGTCCCCAGGGGACATTTGCCCGCTCACAGGCCTCCGCGATGCGTGCGGGGAGGATGGCGTTGCCAAATAGGCAATTTGACTTGTCTTTCTCGCACGCGTCGACGTTTGGCTTTCCCGTGTATCCGGCCGCATTAATGAGAAAATCCGGTTTGTTCTGCTTTAAAACTTCGAAAAGTTTCTCTGGATTCGAATAATCGAGGTCTTTGCGGCTTAGACTCCTATACTCAATGCCTTTTTCTGCGAGAAAGCTCTGGTAAGCTCGCCCGACGTAGCCCGATCCTCCTAATATAATGATCATTTTATGGTTAATTTTATTGTCTAAAAAATCGGTTAATTGGCCTAACTCAGACCTAGAGTGTTTCTGATGATGAACCTATGTGTCTGCTGTTGACTGGACTCAAGCTGAGTGGCTCCTCTTTCCAAGGTGTTTCTTGTATCTGGCGAAAGGAAATAATCACACATCTTGAAGCTGATGGTTGCAGCGTCGATTAAAAAAATTATGAAGAAATGTGCGATTAGACCCTCTTTGAGGTTCTTGTGCGATTCTCCTCCACCTTGACGCTTCCGATTATAGCCCTCTTACTAGAAAAGTAGCGGCCCCGCTCGAAAAAATGGTAAGCGGTACACTTACCTGCTGCCGTGGTGCCTTCAATTCCCCCTTTTTATGCTTTTTTTAGATGATGATATGATTTTTGCTCATGGAGGTCGTCGTGTGTGCTATATACACCCTGAGGATCCCAATAAGTGTGTTAAGGTACTGGGGGCGGAGGGAGATCCTCGTCGCCGTCGCAGCTTGGCACCCTGGTATAAGCGTTTGCGGCCGCTCAGGATGTTTGATGATAATCTTCGGGAGTATCGCGCATTCAAAGTGCTGGAATCTCATGGAGAGGAAGTTTGGTCCTTTTTTCCCCGGTGTTATGGACTCGATGTAACAAGTCTAGGTCTTGGGATCACGACGGACCTAGTCAGAAATCAAGATGGGACGGTGCCGCTGACATTGAGAGAGTATTTGGTCACGCATGGTTTTAGCGAGAGCGTCGGATCTGCATTGAGTGTATTTCTCGATTTTATTAAACGGGAGAGGGTGGTTACGCGTGATCTATTGGACCATAATTTGATTGTTCGTGAGTCAGCCTCGGGTCTTCAGATATTTATGATCGACGGCTTCGGCTCATCCGAGGTGATCCCCTTTTCCTCATGGTTTGGTTTTTTGGGTGATCGGAAAATTAACCGTAAGATTTTTAGATTCAAAAAGCGTTATGGACTGCTGCTCGATCCAGAGTAGGCGATTGTCTATTCTCTGGTGATTTTCGCGGCCTGCACCGTTACCGAGTTGGCTTTTATTTGCAGGTAGTGATTCTACTCGCGAAGTGATTCACGTATTGCTGCTTCAAGGTTCCTTTTGACGAGTTTAACCTTTTCCTGATTAATTGAATAAGCTTCCGAGACATAGTTTTGGGTAATTCCATTCAAATTAGCGATCCGGACGTCTACAGGCTTTAATTCGACTCCAAACGTTGAATAGTAATCGTGGTATTTGAAATCCTCTCCATAGATTTTATCGGACATTTTGACCCAAAGGTTGGGGATGTTTAAACTGTCAGAGGCGATGAGCCCGTGAAGCGTTGAAGACGCGATCGCTTTGCAGGCAGCGACTTCTTTTAAGAAGGCTCTTGGCTCGCTCCTAATATTTAAAATTCTGATGTCGTTGCGCTTGGATAGTCGACGTACGAAGTCTGAATCTTGATCCACGATGTGTGGGATCACGCCCAGATTATACTTTTTGTGAACCTCTTCGCCTTTTATCAGTTCCGAGGCTAGGAGTCCTGGGTCTCCCAATGCGACGGAATGCAGTTCGCTTCCGATGATTTCTTCTAGTATTTCCTTTGTTTTGCGGCCGCGAAGAGCAACGACCTTCAACTCTCTGAATGTCTCTAGAGCTCGAAAGGTCTTTCTTACGTCCTCGATAAAGCCACTTCCTAGGATGGTTATCGGTTTGTCCTTTAAGGTGACGGAATAGAATTTGCGTTTTATATTTGAGCTAAACTTGGATGTTCCGATGCGCTGGTCGTAAAGAACTTTGCTGAGAATGCTTCCGATTCCGAAGTAGTCGGCGGTGTAAAAGCGTGTTCTTTGGATCTCTTGATGGAATAGTTCCTGGAATATCGCTTCATTAACCAAGTCTCCAAAATTTCCACCTTTTCCTAAATAATACAGATTCATAAAAAGTCAAAATAGGTTTAACTGCTGTCTGACTTGATCGCGCAGCTGGTTGTATTTTTGGAAATTTTCGTCTTTTCGGTAGCGTAAGTTAATACAATCAATCCAGTTGAGGCCCAGTAAATTTCGGTGTCTTAGAGCTCTGGGCATGAATAATTTGTGGTATTTGAAGTCTAGCTCATCATTAATATTTAGGTTATTATAGATCGACATGAATCGTTGTCGACGAGTTGGGCTTCCGGTAAAAACACCTCTTCCTGTTATTCGATAAACCGACATGATTTCGTCTATGTACAGAAGATTTCCTTTCGACAGAAAATACCAATAAGCGGATGAATCCCAGACGAGACTGCCCTTAAACTTTAACTTAGAGAAATCCACAGTGCTGGTTCTATACAGCCGGCTAGATGGGTGGACTTTGACGAAGTTCCTTTTTGTGAATCGAGAAGGAAATTCGTATTCATTCTTTATGTTATATTTGGATTCAGAGAACATTACCCTAGCATCGTTGTTCGCGTCGCCGCTTTCATACCTGGTGTTGTGACCGCAGAAGCTGCAGTGGGGGTTCTGCCTCAATCCATTGACTTGCTTTTCTAGTTTGGATGAGTCGCACCAGTAATCATCGCCCTCGAGTGTCGCGAAGAACTCCGATCGTACCTGGGTTAGACCTGCGAAAATATTTTCGACCAGTCCTTGGTTGAGCTCGCTTGGTTCGAATTCAATTAGTTCGGGGTAGCGTCTCGCGTATTCCTGGCACACTTCTGTTGTTCCATCAGTGGAACAGTCGTCTCGAATGATGACTTTGTGAGCGAATGTGGTCCTTTGGTTGAGGATGGATTGGATAGCTTGCTCGATGCTGTCCCTGTGATTATATGTAATCAGTATGCTGGTAACTAGTGGCTCTGCGGGCATGATTCAGTTGGATTTAAGCTAGATCTATAGTCTTGTGTAAAAGAGCATCCCACTCTCGGATGATTTTTTCCGGTGAGAATTTTTCCATGTCTTTTGCTGCTTGCTGGCCGAGTTGCATTCGGAGTTCTTTGTTTGCCATGAGCAATGCAAGCTTGTCCGAAAATTCGTCTAGATCTTCGACTAGGTATCCGTTTTTGCCGTCAATGATCAACTCATTGACTGAGGGTGTGTATTTGAATCCGATACTTGGGAGGCCTAGGGCCATTCCATCTGCGAGTCCTAGTCCAAATCCTTCGTGGAGGCTGGGGAATGCGTTAATGTCTGCCTTTCGATATTCTTCGGTAATGTCTCTAGTGTAGCCTTTTATCAGCACTCGCCCGCTTAATCCATTGTCTTCTATCTGCTTATTTAATTCATCTTTATATCTCTGGGATTTTTCTAGTCCCCAGAAAACGAGTTCCCATTCGGGGAATCGTTGTGCCACTTTTGCGAAGGCATCTATCAGCAAATGCTGCCGTTTGCCGCTTTTTGAGATTCGGCCAACATAAATAATTCTATTCTTCGGATGCGCCAGATCTGCCCGATCTGCCGGTTCAAATTGCTTAACTGCATTCCCGATCGTCGTAATGTTTTTTACGCGGTAGTAGGCTGCTATCGTCTTTTCGAAGCTTTTGTTTAAAACCTGAAGGCCGTCCACCTGCTCGATCAGGTTTTTATAAATCGATCGAACCAGTCTTGATTTGCTTTTGATCTTTTCGAACACAACCGGTGGGTAGTTGTGTATCATCAGAATTACGGGCGGCTGGTTTCTTTGCAGAAACCTAACGTTATAAAGATCGATTGGGAAGTAGCAAATGATGATGTCAGGTCTCTCGGATTTGATTATGCGTCGAAAACGAAAAGATGGGATCGTTAAATGTTTTTTGAGGATGGCAAAGAGCTTGGTTATGGGATGTTTTCTACAAGCGCTTAGGTTGGTGAAGCGAACCGTGCTATCCAAAAGCTCGCCGGAGCCTGGTTTTCGATAACTGTCACATACCACATGCACTTCATGTCCGATGGCAGCTAGCTGGTTTGCGAATTGAACCAAAAATTTCGTGTTTAAGGCATTTCTGTCTTTAACGATCATGATTTTCATTGGTGTGCGTGGTTGGCTGCGGAGACGTTTACTCCATTGACGATTTTTGGAGCTGCATGACTGTTTGCTGCCGTTCTCGGATCCATTTTGCTGGAGAGCCTGCGTAGATGCCCCATGCTTCGCAGGTATTGTTGACGAACGAGTTCCCTCCCACCACGGCCCCCTGCTTGAGTTCAACTCCGGGCATGATTATTGAGTGTGCGCCAACTTGAGAGAATCGCCTCAAAAATACGGGGCTCGAATGATATTTGGGCTTAAGTGTTTTGGAGAAAAAAGGACCGATCATCGAATCTCCTTTGAAGTCATCTGACTCGGATAGGATGGTTGCCCGAGGTGAAAGCCCTGTGTAATCCTCCATGGTCACGGTACCTCCTCCGTAAATTGCGGCGTATGCGGAGATGTGCACGTAGTTCCCAAAAGTGATTCCTTGGCCGCCGGAAAGTAAGGAGAAGTCGTCAATCCTTACGTGGTTTCCCAGTTCGATATTCTGGGGCGCATATATCGAGGCCTTTCGGCTGATTAGTACGTTCTCGCCAAAAGACTTTAGTCCAATTTGATTTAGCTCATCTCGAGAGTAAAAGCTTTGAGGGATTTTGTGTTGTGAATGGCTCATTTCTCAATTCATCGGAGGAAATCTGAAATAAGATTACAGATTGTTGTGATTTCGCTTTCACTTACTGCGGTTCCGGTTGGTAATACCACAATCCTATCGAGTTTATCCTCGGTTTTGTTCAGATGCTTATGCGTGTTTTTTTGTTGAGATTTGTATGGCTCCATCTGGTGGCAGCCGGGCCAAAAATAACGTCTTGCCAGAACATTATGATCCCAAAGGTGCTCAATTAGGCGGTCTCGCTTTTGTCGGAAATCATCATCTAATTCGATGACGATATACTGGTAATTGCATTTTTCACTTTTGTTGAACTCGATGAGTTTTACGCATTCAAGGCTCTCCAGACATGATTTATAGCAATCATAATTGGATTGGTTTGCGGAGATGAATTCGGCTAATGAGTCGAAGTTTGTCAGTCCCATTGCTGCGCATACTTCATTCATTTTTCCGTTTGTTCCGATGTGAACGACATTATCCAGTCCCTCGAAACCGAAATTTTGCATTAAACGGACTTTTTTCGCTAGATCTGCGTTGTTCGTCGTGATCGCTCCGCCTTCAAATGTGTTGAAGAATTTGGTTCCATGGAAACTGAAAACTTCGCATTCCCCAAAGTTCCCAATCATTTTATTTTGGTATGAACAGCCGAAGGCATGCGCTGCATCAAAATATAATTTCAGCTCATGTTTTTTTGCGATTGCTTCCAGTTTTGCGATGTCGCATGGGCGACCATATACGTGAGTTGCCAGAATTGCGCTGGTTTTCTCGTTTATATGCTGTTCGATTTTTTCGGGATCAATATTATAGGTATCCGGATCGATGTCACAGAATACGGGTACGATCTGTTGCCACAGTAAAGAGTGCGGTGTGGCAATGAAGGTCATTGAGGGGACGATCACTTCGCCTTTTAGCCCCATTGCCCTTGCTGCGATTTCGAGAGCGACTGTGCCGTTGCACATCGCAATACAATGTTCGACACCTAGGTATTCCTCGATTTTCTGTTCGAACTCTTTGACAATCGGCCCCCGATTCGTGAGCCATCGTCGATTGAACATCTCATCGACGTAGCTGTGAAAGCTGCTCGCTTTGCCGATGTTGGGGGCTCCTACGTGAAGTGGATTTTGAAATTTCATTCTAATCTAGGCGACTTCTTTTTGATGACGAAGCTTCTTGAGGAAAGACCTTCTTATTTGGCTTCGCCAATTCTTGATCGGGATCAAGTTGCAAAATTGGTATGTGGCTAGCGCTGCGAATTTCATTTTGTGGTCGTAGCGCTTGTAGCCTTTGAAATTACGGATGCTTGAACCTTTTGGGACGATTCTTTCTGCGACTAAGTTATGTTTTTTAAGCAGGTAAGTAAGGCTCAGTTGATCGCGCTTCGCATAGCGTGACACGAAGTGCCACCATTCTTCATTCAGCTGTATAATTGAGCGGTGATTATGTTGTCGAACAATTATGTTGTTTTCGAAGAGTCCCATATTTTCCGGGAAATTAGCCTGACGCAAAATCGATTCAACCTGCTGGATCTTTTCGGGCTTATCGGTTTCTGCGATTAGGTTTCTTTGTATTTCCTGATAGACGCAATTTCTTTTTGGATGGGGCGGGAGGGCAATGAGCGTTTTGCTGGCGATGAAGTCCTTGACCCGTTTCTCCAGATGGGGGCCTTTAATCCTTATGTTCGCATCAATGTAGATGCTTATGTCATAGTCAGGAAAGAGTTTGTGGGGGTGCATTTTGTGCCATCGATTTGTGCGTCCCGGGTCGGCATCGATCTGAGTGTGCAGCGGGTTCACTGTCCAGACTCCCTGACCGTCTAAAGCCTGATCGGTGAAACAAACATAGTCCCAATTCTCGGAAGTGTATTTGGGCTTTCTAAGTTTGTCGTAGTCGCCGACAAGCGAGGTGTAGCAGACGATTTTCATAAGCAAATGAATATGATTTTCCGTTTTTTCTTTTATCGGACAAGCTTAGGTAGCATTCTCGTTGAACATGGAATGAGGAAGACAAAAGGAGATTCACAGATGAGTAAAACAATTTTATGGTGGGGACGTTACAATTCGGGGTATTCGAGGAACCGAATTGTCCAGCGGAATCTGGCTGAACTCGGCTGGGAGTGCGTGGACTTTCGACCTCCAATTTCCCCATTTGGGGATGTTTTTGCTTATTTTGGGAAGTTTCCGAAGTTGGCCGCAGTTTGGGTGCCGAACTTTCGGCAACGGGATTGTTACGCAGCAATACGGTTCGCGAATTTTCGTGGGTTGCCGTTGATTTTTGACCCTCTTATCAGCAGTTACGATAAAAGGGTTTTTGAGCACCAGAAATATTCTGAGGAGAGTATTCGAGCCCATCTTCTCAAGCGCTGGGAGTCTGGTATGTTCAAATCGGCTGCACTTGCGCTGGCTGATACGGATGCACATGGGCGTTTTTTCGTCGATAAACTCGCTGCAGACCCGCTGCGTGTGTTTTCTGTGCCCGTGGGAGCAGAGGAGGAGCTGTTCTTCCCTCAGCCGTTTCAGGAGAAGTCCAAAGAAGCCATAGAAGTTCTCTTTTATGGTAGTTTTGTCCCTCTGCAAGGTGCCGATGTTATCGTGAAGGCAGCTAAGTTAGTTCCGGAGGTTAAGTGGACTTTGTTGGGCTCCGGCAAACTTAGACCTGAATGCGAGAAACTTGCAGCCGGATGCGATAATATTTTCTTCGAGGATCGAGTTGCGTATGAGTCTTTAGCACAACGCATTGGTGAGGCGGATATCTTGTTGGGGGTCTTTGGGGAAACTCCTAAGGCGAGAAGGGTCATCCCCAATAAATTCTACCAGTCCATTGCCTGCGCGCGCCCCGTGATTACTATGGATGGACTTGCTTATTCGGATGATGCGCGGGAAGCCGCCGGGGCAGGGGTTGCATGGGTTCCCCCAGGGGATCCTGCTGCGCTGGCTGCCACAGTTCGGGAGTGGAGTGCGCGTCCGGATTTTCTTAGCGCGAGAGGGCGTGATGCTCGGTCTCTATATGAAACTTGTTATTCGGAACAAAAAGTTAAGGCGGCACTGAGTCGGGCACTTAAATCGATCCAATTAGTATAATCGATTTAGTGGTATCGAGTGATCCTAGACTCATTAGTCTCTACTATAGCCAGTCTAGATTGATCTTTGGAGCGTCGGTTTGCTGAACCATTTTTCGCAGACTGATGTATTGATCAAAATGGTGTGGGAATTTGTTTTCGTGCGTCTCGACAAAGATGAAATCAATTCTGTTCGCAATCTTGCCGCGAATGAGTCTCGGCAGTAGAGAAAGCTCCCCCCCTTCAATATCCATTTTTATGAGTTTTATTCGCTCATGCCTGTCCAGGATTTCTGGGAGATTTACGACTTGAACCTCCAAATATTTATTTTGGTTCATTTTTTTCCTTCGCCTAGTAACGAAAAACCATACGAAGCATTCTCCGGTGTGCGATAATGCTCTTGATTTGGCTCATAGAGCTTCATTTTGGCTTCCGTGACTGCGCATGCTTGATTGTGAAGGACTACGTTTGAATAGGCCCTAGTTTGTGCTTTTAGCATGGCGAAGGTCTCGGGATGCGGTTCGTATGCGTAAACGGTTGCACCGGTTTCAGCCATCTTAATTGTGTAATTCCCTTGGTGGGCCCCAAGATCATAGCAGATATCTTTGGGTCCCAAAGCTGCAATGACGCTCTCGAATTGAGAGAGGCTCTCCCGTATTCGATCTTTGTGGAATTTTTTTCGCACCAATCTCCAGATGCGCTGTTTGGTTTTTTGGATCATTTTTTGATTCTAAAGCAATTAGTCTTAGTGGCAGGCGATTGGTTCACTGATTTCCGTCTTTAAGATTGGTCGTCGAACGATACCATGCGACATATTTTTTGATGCCTTCAATAATTGGCGTCTTGGGTTTATAGTCTAGCAGTTCTGTTGCTTTCGAAACGTCTGCGTAGGTTCTTGGAACATCTCCGGCTTGGTCCGGGAGTTGTTCGATCATAGCGGGCTGGCCGGTTGCTTTTTCCACTAGCTCGATCATTTCGCGTAGCGTGGTGGTTTCCGAGCCGCCGAGATTGAAGACTTCGAAGTTACTCTCTCTGTATGAAATAGCGGCTTCGATTCCTGAAATGATGTCTTCGACGTAGGTGTAATCGCGGGCGGAAGAGCCGTCGCCGTATTGTTGAATCGGCTCACCTGCTAAAATTTTTCGCGTAAATTTCGAGATCGCCAGATCCGGGCGCTGGCGTGGCCCATAAACGGTGAAGAAGCGCAGGCAGGTGCAGGCGATGCCGAAAAGGTGGGCGTAGTTGGAGCAGGTTTGCTCGCCGGCGAGTTTCGTTGCCGCGTAGGGAGAGATGGTCCTTCCGATCGGGTCGGATTCTGCAAAAGGGACTTTTTTGTTTACTCCGTAGACGGATGAGGACGAGGCAAAGGTGAAGCGACGGACTTCGTGATAGCGGCAAGCGTCGAGGAGATTAAAGGTGCCGTCGATATTGGTCGTAAAGTAGAGCTTCGGATCTTTGATCGAAGGCCGGACGCCGGCGCGTGCAGCGAGGTGAACGACTTGATCAAAAGCCCCTTTCGCGAAGGTCCGTTCGACCAAAATGGCATCGCGGATGTCGCCTTCGATAACATGGATGTCGTCTTTTACCCCGTCCAGATTGCTCCACTTGGTCTGCGGATCGTAGTAAGTGTTAAAGTCGTCGATAATCGTGACGCTGTGTCCCATCTTGACCATACGTTCGGTGAGATGAGAACCGATAAAGCCTGCACCTCCTGTGATGAGGATATTCATAGAGTTTGCATTGGTGTGGTTTACTTGTAGGAGTAAATAGCAAGGATATTTTTCTGCATCTGTGCTAAACTAAAGGTATCGGATCGCCGAGGCATGGGAGGTTTTTGGTCCCACTTGGCGAGGCGCTCAACCATTACTTTGATATTTTTCGGAGTAATCGCTCCTTTCGGGAGCAAGGCCTCCAGTTGCTCAGCCACGCCGCCGTGGGCATAGCCAGCGACAGGTTTACCTATGGCCAAAGCTTCCAGCGTGACCCGTCCAAAAGCTTCCGGGTCGGTGGAGCAGGAGACGACGACGTCGGAGACTGCCATGACCTCGCGCAGGTCGCTGCGATGGCCGACGAGGGTGATGTCGTTTTCCAGGCTAGCAGTCTGAATGGCGGCTTTGACCTCTTCGAGAAATTCCAGCTTTTTAGGGTGCGGTTCGCCAACGATGAGGCCTTGCACGGGTAGCCCGCGTTGCTTTAGCCCTGCAATGACTTCAATAAAATCGAGCTGTCCTTTCCAGCGGGTGATGCGGCCGGGGAGGGTGATGACGTATTTGCCCTCTAGTTCGGGGTAATCGCTTTTCCACTTGGCCAGCCATTCGGCGGGAGGCTGGTAGCCGTAGGGGAATTCCTGTGGGTCGACGCCTCGGTGGATGACAGTGAGGCGCTCCTCCGGGACTTTGGGGTAGTTTTTGAGCACGTAGTCTTTGACACTGTTCGACACGCAGATGACCTGCTCGCCTTTAGTCATGATCGCAGAATAGGCGTTGACCGAATAGAAGCCGTGCACGGTAGTGACGAGTCGCGGGCGCGTGGTGGGGTCCATCTTCCGCCAGGCCAGATAGGCCAGCCACGCAGGCAGGCGGGAGCGGAGGTGGAGAATGTCGGGGCGTTCCTCTTCGAAGAGCCGACGGAGGGCTTTAACCTGCTTGAGCGAGCTGAGGCGCTTTTTGTGGATGGGTAGGGTGATGTGGCGGCTGCCTTCGGCCTCCAATTGCTCGACCAGGCGGCCGCCGTTGGAGATGACGATGGATTCGTGGCCGTGCTCCACTAAATACTTGCCGACCTCCAGCGTGCCGCGCTCAACGCCGCCTGTATTGAGCTCGGGTAATATCTGAATAACTTTCATTAGTTATTGATTAAAGGTGACTGTGTTTGTGTGCACCAGTCTTATTTGAATACAAAAAAGATTAAGATTTT
>Ga0209555_10001934_pt1 | contig 15170 bp, 3 predicted proteins | sample SaaInl85LU_5_DNA_FD_184643 | JGI IMG/M metagenome (GOLD analysis project Ga0209555, IMG submission 184643) | Marine microbial communities from expanding oxygen minimum zones in the Saanich Inlet - ESP_85LU_5_DNA (SPAdes) (version 2) | ecosystem: Environmental > Aquatic > Marine > Intertidal zone... | reverse complement strand
TGGATTATTATCAAAAGAAAATGTTGTTAATGGAGGTTTTGTTGGTGTTGCAAAAAACTTTTATCACTCTTCACATGCTCCTTATTACATGAGTGATAAAGTATTCGGTAATGAAGGAGGGTTGGGCAATGGCAATACTCCCTGGGGTGGCGGGGGTGGTGGTGGCGCTGGTGCACGTGGTGCTGATAGTAATTCAACGAATCCCACTGCTAATAATATTAATAAAGGCGGTGATGGTCTTGCAATAGTTAATGATGTTGATTTAAAAACTCATTTTGCTATTAAAAACTCAGAAATAGGACATCATTATAATGGTCGCGTTTATTTTGCAGGTGGAGGCGGTGGAGGTAATTGGGATGGTAATATATATTATAATGATGGTGGTTTAGGCGGTGGTGGACGCAGTGGTATGGTAACTACATTACGTTTAGATAGTATCAACGCATTGCCAAATACAGGAGGTGGTGGAGGTGGTGAGGGTTACGACCAATACCAGGGAGGTCATGGTGGAAGCGGTGTTATTTTATTGCGTCATAGATTAGAATATAAAGATGGCGAAGATTTTGATGCTCAATGGTTACATAATAAAATGAGTAGCAATATACATACATATGGTAGTGTAGGTATTGGTACAGAAGCTAATGAAAAATATATTTTAAATGTCCAAGGAGATATAAATTTTAATGGCGATTTATATCGTGAAGGTAATTTAATAGAAACTCCTAAATATGTTGTTGAAGAATCACCTGTAACTGAAATTACACCAATAGTATTTAGTGGCGAACGTCTTTACCCTTCAACATATGCTCGTCAAAACTATTTTTATAAAATTGATGGAGTATCTCCCGACGAATATAGCATTTATGATTCCGATAATCCATATGGACGCGGTATATATAAAGTTGCTTATTCAACAAACAATAGTGATAATAATCATTCTCCACATTATGTTTTTCACCGCCCCGATCCTGAATCTACGACAAATACTAAAAATGCAACCTGGGCTTCTAATCAATATAGTTCCGGTATTTATACTGGTACTAGCGAATTAAATGGCATAAAAGGTGATTGGATTACTTTACAAATGCCTAGCAAAATAATACTAACAAAATATATTTTTACCTCCATTCATTACAATACTGCATATAGAAATAGATTGCCTAGACATTACGTTATATTCGGTTGTAATGATGGCGATGAGTTATGGGAAAAAATATATGAAGAAAGAATATTATCAGATTATTCACAATTTACACATAAATATGTTAATGTAAATGATAGTTATTTAAAGGTATTAACTGAAAGCGATAAATTAACCGGCAATAAAACATTCAACACTTTTGGTATAGTTGTACCAGAAATTCTAGGCAGTTCAATATTAGCAATGGCTGAATTAGAGCTTTTCGGCAAGGAAGAAATAGATATTGATACTATTCAAGGATCTATATATAAAAATGTTATTGCATATCCCGTCGCTTATAGTACATCTAGTGCGTTAGTTAATGGTAATCATTCATTAGCCGCATGGGGAGATAATGGTTATTATGTTCAAGCTAGGACATCAAGTGTTCTATCATCATATTCTTTATATTATATTTTTAATGAAACTAATATAAACGAAGCAAGTACTTATCATAGCAATGGCGGATATAACACCGGATATCCATATCTTTATAATGGCAGTACAACATTTAAAGGAACAAAAGGTATTTATATAGTGCTTGATTTAGGTCGTAGTATTTATCCAAGTTATATATCTTTAAAACCACGTTCTAATTCTAATTATAATGATAGTGGTAGTTTTGTAAATGGTTGTCCTGGGCGTTTCAAGATATATGGAAGTAATAATGTAGATTGTTATAATGATGATAATCATAGTTCTTGGGTTGAAATATTACACCAATCTACTAGTTTAACTGGTACCGATTATAGTCAATCATCCGATACTATAATTAACTTTAAAAATAATAATAAGAAATATAGATTTTATACATTACTTACTACTCATTTATCAGGAAGCTATGGTAATTTAATGTTGAGCGATTGGCATATATTTGGCACCGAATATCTAATTCCCGAATACAAATATTTATCATTTACTTATAGTGATAGCGGCGAAATTGCTAGCGAATACAAATTAACATTTAATGAAGAAACCGAATGTGATATTTTAATTGTTGGTGGTGGTGGTGCTGGTGGTAATTATATTGGTGGTGGAGGTGGTGGTGGTGGTGTATTACATATTCAAAATGTATCAATACCATCCGGAGAATATAATATTAAAGTTGGGAAAGGTGGAGATAAACTGATAGGAGCCCAATATACAACAGCTAATAATAATAATGGTAGAAATAGCGAGGCGTTTGGTATAGTAGTTTATGGAGGAGGAGCGGGTGGTTCTGGTTTTTGGGTTACTGGTAGTGGTAATGGGCAAAATGGATTTAATGGTGGTTCTGGTGGAGGAGGAGGTTCAGCACATGCGAATACTCCTGGTTCTGGTGGTACTAAACTAAATGCTAATATAACAAACTCACAAATTACCCTAACAACATATGACAATTATGGAGGAAATGGTGCTAATGGTATGAATTATCCAGGTAGTGGCTCGTCAGTATCGGGAAATGGTGGTGGAGGTGCTGGTGGTAATGCCCCAGCAAACACAAACGCATATTATGCGGGAGCAGGTGCTGATGGGATACCTATTAATATAGATGGTAATAACTACTATTGGGGAGGTGGTGGAGGAGGTGGAGCATATGATGGTGTTGGTGGTAAGGGTGGTAAGGGTGGTGGAGGTGGAGGTAATGCTTCACAAACAGGAGATAGTGCCGGATCAGGTGGATTAGATGGTATAACATTAGGACAAAATGGGGATTTAGAAGGTGATGGAACACCCGTAGGAGGTAATGGTGGAGCAGGTACAGGAGGAGGAGGAGGAGGTTGTGGTAATACAACTGGTAGTGCTGTTTCAGGAGCAGGCGGTTCAGGCATAGTAATAATTCGTTATAAACCTAAGTATACTGAGCCTGTTTATGGATTATCACAATGGACTTATAGTTCAGGTGATAGTGTTTATCATTTAGGTAATGTAGGGATTGGCACAAGTATACCTTCGACTGAGCTAGATGTTATTGGAGATATAACTGGTAATACTAAGAATTTTAAAATAATACATCCTTTAAATGATAAGAAATGGTTACTTCATGGTACTATTGAGGCTCCAAGATACGAAAATATATATCGTGGTAAAAAAACTATTAAAAATGGCAAATGTTCTGTAAGTATTGATAGAGAATGTAACGAAACAGGTGGTATGTTGCCGGGAACATTCTTGGCTCTCAATAAAAACTCGCAATTATATTTACAAAATAACCAAACATATGATAAAGTTATTGGTGAAATAGGTGGCGATGGTATTATTAGAATCCGCTGTGAAAATACTAGCGACGAAATAGAAGTTGATTGGATGGTCATCGGAGAACGCAGAGACAATAATGTAATTAATGAACCTATTACAAATAGCAGCGGATCCCTAGTATGTGAACATTATATGCCAGGATATAATGAATATAATTGCTAATTTTAAAAATGAGTACATAATTTTATTTTTTTATTATTTTTATAAACTTTTTAAATTTCAAGAGATTTTCAAAATTATGTACTCATTTTATTTAGTTACTTTGTTACTTGGTTACTTTGTTACTTGGTTACTTTGTTACTTATTTTTTATTATACAATTTATATAGATAAGTTTTAGTACATACTCAATGTCAGTAACATTACAAAATAGTAATATAATTATTAATGATGGTACTACTAATTTTATTATGGAAAGATTGAGAGCAGGAGGTAAACGCAAAAATACTATTGAAACAAATGCACCAACAACATCACCGGAAGTAGATATTTATCCTGTATCGAGAAGTAGCGATGATAAATACTTAATGTTCAAGTATGATTTAAATATGAATTATAATAAAATACCTGCTGATGATACTAATTTAATCGCTTGGTATAAATTCGATAAAGGTTCTAATGATAGTAGTGGAAATAATAAACACTTGACACATTATAATCCGGTTTCAACTGGATATTATGATGATGCCGCCTTTTTTGGAGGCAGTACTTACTTTGAAGCAGCAAATAATGGCTATTTTAGTCCAGAAGTATTTAGTATCTCTATTTGGTGTAATCTTACAGGAACAGGAAACGCAAAAGCTGTTGCTTCTTGTAGAGGAACAAGTCCTAGTAGTGGATGGATTATTTATAAATATGACCAATCATTACAATTTTGGTATTTTGGTGGTTCAAGTTTTACAATAAATAATGTATTTAATAATGGTTGGGTACATTTATTAATAACAACAAAAAGAACATCAAATAATGCATGTAATACTAATATATATATAAATGGAATACTAACATATTCAGCATCTAATACTTATATAAGAAATACAGGGACTAATTTGAGAATTGGTGCTGGCAAAAATGAAACATCGTCAACTTATTATTTAGAAAATAAGTCGCTTTTACGCGATTTTAGAATGTATAATATTGAATTATCTGCTACTGATGTCGCCATGTTATTTAATAAAAATTATGGATATACTATTTTAAATGCCGATGCTACTAATTTAGTTGCCTGGTATAAGTTTGATGATGATGTTAATGATAGTAGTGGCAATAATAATAATTTAACAGCATTATCTGGCACAGTTCAATTAGTTAATACACAATATAAAATTGGAAAGTCAGCATATTTTACAAGTGATACTTTAAAATTAAATACATTTACATTTCACAATAAACCATTTGCTGTTGCTTTTTGGTCTTATTATACTGAACCGGGTAGTATAATAACACAACCATTTTCGTTCAGTACAAACAATAATTTACATATTAATATACAAACAAATTACTCATATAGATTTGGATTTTATGCTAATGACCTTGATACATCTGTTTATGATGATAGAAATCAATGGGTTCATTTAATTTTTCAAATTGATGAAGCAAAAAATAGAGAGATATGGCGTAATGGAGTTAGAATAGCTAATGATACATCATACACATTTTTAAATACTCAATCTGCCGATGTATGGATTGGAAACTGGGAAGCAATAAATAATTACTATGGAGGTTATTTAGACGACTTCCGCATATATGATAAAGCATTATCAGCAGAAGAAGTTGACGAATTATATCAAAGAAATAATCAAAATTATCTTTATGACATGACTAATTATAGCATAACTTTCCCTGAGGATACTCTTTGTGATATTTTAGTTGTTGGTGGTGGTGGTGGAGGAGGCATGGATATGGGTGGTGGTGGCGGAGCCGGTGGATATATATATAGACAAAATTATTTAGTGGAAGCCAATAAAGCTATACCTATTTATGTTGGTGATGGCGGATTCGGTGCACCCGCTGCCAATACTTTTGGACAGCCGTCAGCACATCATTATACTATTAATGCTAAGAGTGGTCACAATTCTGCATTCGGCGATTTAATTGCATACGGAGGTGGCTATGGTGGATCATCAGTCCATACACATACTCTTGGGGGTGGTGGAGGTCCCGGTGGTTCCGGTGGAGGTTCATCGGGATACAATGCCACAAATCAAATACAAAAAGCTGGTATTGGAATTAAAAGTCAAGGCAATCGTGGTGCATACGGAAGACAATCTCATTATAGTGGTGGTGGAGGCGGAGCAGGTGAAATTGGCGGAGGTGGTGAAGATGGCGCTGCTGCTAGACAGCGAGGTGGTAATGGATTGTATAATGATATTATGGGTTCTGGATATTATTGGGCTGGTGGTGGTGGTGGTAGTGGTTATAGTACAACAGGAGGAAATGGTGGTCTAGGTGGTGGTGGAGGTGGTGCCGTAAATACTACTTATGGTGGCGCAGGTTATAATGATGGTGAACCTGGTGGTGGCGGTGGATCTAATAGTCATGCAAATACTCCTGGTGGTAATGCAGGAAAACATACAGGTGGTGGAGGCGGAGGTGGTGCTCATTATCAAGGTAATAATAAAGGAGGTGATGGTGGTTCAGGTATAGTAATAGTCAGATATACATCGACATTTGGAGAATATGATTTTGAAGGACAATGGAAACATGATGCCAATAAACCTACTATAAAATATCTTGGTAATGTTGGTATTGGTGCCAAAGCTGATGATAAATATACTTTGAATGTTAATGGTGATATTAATATAATAGGTAATCTTTATAATTATGATGGTGTTTATAATATTGGTCATTATAATGGCAATCCCGAAAAAACTGGACCAATTGTAATTAATAAAGCCGTAAAACTTGCCCAAGATGTAACTAATAATAAAGGATGGTATTATGTTAAATATTTATCATCTGCATCAAATGATTGGTATCCTTCGTATGGTACACGTCAAGTTGAACCTAGCATAACCCATAAATTTATTTTTGATGATTTCAATAGTTTCGATAAACCTTTCCCAGTAGAATGGGATGAAATAATATTTATACGCGATGATAGTAATATGCAAAATAAAGCTTCAAATTATGGAGTACAATATGCATATATGACAAAAGAAACTTGTGGTAAAATATTTGAAAACCAGAAAGATTGGACTTCAATACCTGTTAAAAAAACACAAGATGGCACTAATACTAATATTTCTTATTATAATCGTTTTGATTTAGATTCATATCGTAATATGACACCATTTGTTATGTGTAAAAATAGAAATAGTAGTAATACTACTGATACTATTTATCATGAACGTCGCTATTCAATGGATGGTTCCGTTGCAACTGATGGTAATACTGATTGGGCAGCACGCACAAACCAGGAACAATATACAGAATATCATGTATTAGTTAGAAAATCGCAAGGTAATAATACTTGTATTTCATCTATAACTCCATCTCCATTTTACACAGAACGCACAAAATATATGCAATATCATGCAGAACAAGCTAGTGGTGTTAAGGGATGGCGACTTGTTAGATATTTGCCTCCAACGGCAACAGCATGGCATCCTATTAATGATAATTTAGCTGGTGCAACAACATATGGCACTGCATATGATTATACAAACGCATTTAGTGTTGTTTTTGGGGATTTTGACGAATTTTTATTTAGTACTGGTGGAATGAAACATTGGATCCATGTAACACGCGAACAAGCTATTGGTACTACATATAGTAACTTAGCTAGAAAAATTATTAAATCGTCAGTAATGCCATTTGCATATTATGCTAATTGGTATAATAGAGGCAGCAGCAATGGAGAAGATCCATGGATTGGTTTAAGAAATCATGGATCAGCAACAACAAACGTTCCTTTTATAAATAGCGGACATGGAGGTGATTTAATATTATATTCTGAAGCTTCAATCGGTCATTGGTCTCATCCATCGATAAGCATTGATGGTGGAGTGTGTGTATTTGTAAGAAAATCTACTGATACTGAACCAGAACATTCATATGATACTGAATATAAATTATTGAAATTTGAACATAGCAAAGGTTACGAAAATCAAACGGAATATGTTGTAGATTTCCCTGTTGAAACTGAATGTGATATTTTAGTAGTTGGTGGTGGAGGTGCTGGTGGATATAATGCTGGTGGGGGAGGTGGTGCTGGTGGTTTAGTATATGGATCAGGTGTTAAAATGAAAGGTGTTTATCATATTAAAGTTGGTAGAGGTGGTACATATAGCAATGATAAACAAGATAATGGCGAAGATAGTTTAATTTATAATGAAAATAATTGTATAGTAGCCAAAGGAGGAGGAAGTGGTGCTGATTCTGATAATATAGGTCAAAATGGAGGAAGTGGAGGTGGTGGTGCTTCATATCTTGCTGATAAACCTGGGGGAACATCAACCCAGCAAGTATCCTTTACATTTGAAGGAAAAACATTAACAGGTTATGGTTATTCAGGTGGTTTGGGAAGAATAGAGGAACAAGGAGGATGGACGAGAGCAGGTGGTGGAGGTGGTGGTGCTGGTGCTTCTGGTAATACATCTGGTGATTATACAAGTGATACAGGACAAGTAGCAAGAATAGATTCTGGTGGTGATGGAGGTATAGGAAGACAATATGATATATCAGGTGTTAATACATATTATGCTGGTGGAGGAGGTGGTGCTGTTCATAATAATCACGATACAAATCCTTCGCTTACTGACTATCCAGGATCAGGAGGATTAGGAGGAGGAGGAAATGCTGGAAATCCTTACCAAGTAGGGTCATCTGGTGTAAATGGATTAGGAGGTGGTGGTGGTGCTGGTGGTGGTGGTGGTGGCGCAGGAGGTAATGGAGGCTCAGGAATTATAATAATAAAATATAAGGATTTTACTAAATCACCTACTGAATTAGTACAATGGACTTATAAATCAGAAAATACTGATGTGTATAATATGGGTAATGTAGCCATTAAAAAAGAACATGCTACTTCAAGATTGGATGTTGATGGTGATATAACAGGTACTACTAAAAATTTCAAAATAAATCATCCATTGGGATATAATAAATGGTTGTATCATAGTAGTATTGAGGGACCGCGTTATGATAATATATATCGTGGTGTAAAAAAAATAGTTAATGGTGAAGCAATAGTTGATATTGATACAGAATGTAATGAAACAGGAGGAATGACTCCTGGAACATTTGTGGCACTAAATAGAAATCCACAACTATATCTTAGAAATAATAAGACATTTGATAAAGTTAAAGGAGAAATAGTTGATGGTAATATTAAAATATATTGTGAAAATACTAAGGATAATATAGAAGTTAATTGGATGATAATGGCTGAAAGACAAGATGATAATATTAAACAATCATTATTAACAAATAATGAAGGAAACTTAATATGCGAAAAAACGAGATTACAATAATTCCTCATCATGTAAAGTAATTTTATTAGTAATACTAAACTTATAATACGCATATTACTATTCATGCTAACTGTCTTTGCATATTCCGTATAATCAATATATTCGCATATAAAAAAAAAATTAATGGAGTATTAATTAATTTTTTGCTTTAAAGGCAACCAAAATACATTAAATGCGAGTACATATATATCATAATATTTTTAGCTAGTAACTTATTTTCATTGATTTTATATTTTGTTAATAAATTATTAATTAAACTACTTCTAACATTATTGCTTTTGTTATTAACAACTATATTATGATAATTACTAACAATTCTATAAAACGCGTAATCCAACATAATTATAATAATGAATTATTTTTTTATATAAATATATATATTATTTTAAGTAGAGATACATTTTAATATGCCTATTGAATTAGATAATACAACTATTAATATTATCAATGGGGCAGATACTTATCAAGTAGATTTTGTTAAATTCAAGGGATCTTATAATGATATAAATAATCAAAATATAGAATATTTAGCACAATGGACTTATAGCAGTTCTGATGCAAGTGTATATCATTTAGGTAATGTTGGTATTGGCACATATCCTAGTAATACAAAAATTTTAAATATTGATAATGGTATCAACATAATTGGCGACCTTTATATTAATAATATTTTAGTAAATACTCCTAAATATAAACATTATACATTAACTTATAGTAACAGATATTTACCAGATGTTAGTCCTAAATTAATTCCTTATAATTTACCAAATAATAACGAATATCAAATATATACATTTGTTTATAATTCTCTTAATGATAATGGTGCAAGACAAACTCAATATACTATAAATTTTAATGAACCAACAGAATGTGATATATTAATAGTTGCTGGTGGTGGTGGTGGTGGATACGATAGAGCTGGTGGTGGTGGTGCTGGTGGTTTAATATTTAAATCACAAATACTTAATGGATATTATACTATCTTAGTTGGAGATGGTGGTAATGGTTCTACTAATAGCTCTTCAAATGGTGCTAATGGTTATAATTCAAGTATTATAAATAATAATGTAAATATTAATTATTTATTAAATGAAGTAGCAATAGGTGGTGGTGGTGGTGGTTCATATAGAGTTGGTTCTGATGGAGGTAGTGGTGGTGGTAGTCATGGTGCGTTAACTACTAACATTCCAGGTAAATCTCTTTCAGGGCAAGGAAAAAATGGTGGTGTTGGTTCAGGTGGAACTAATCAAAATTCAGGTGGCGGTGGTGGTGCCGGTGGTCTTGGTGGCAATGGTTTAAGTGGTCTTAGTCCTGAAAATTCAGGTAATGGTGGTATAGGTTTTGATTTTAGTTCTTATTATGGAATAACAAGTGGTGATGGAGGATGGTTTGCAGGAGGTGGTGGTGGTTCTATCGCATTTGATAATACTACGGAAGCAACTAAAACAACAAGTTCGCGTGGTGGTCGTGGTGGTGGTGGTAATGCAGGTTTAGGAAGAGGTCAACATGGAAGTCCTGGATTACCTAATACTGGGGGTGGTGGTGGTGGTGGTGCAAATATAAATCAAGGAAATGGTGGCAAAGGTGGTTCTGGTGTTGTATTAATAAGATGCAAATTATCAAATACAGATTTTAATATTCCATTCATCTCAGATGGTGTTACTAATAATTTCAATGAATTTGAACAAACAAATACTTTGACATTTGGTTATAATGAAAATTATTTAAGATACGATTACTATCCTGAATTAACTACATTTAACGATACTGCTAATTTGATTGCATGGTATAAGTTCGATGCTGATCCAACTAATGGTGCTATATTAACTAACTATGGTATTGGCGGTTCATTATATAATGCAACATTAAATATTGTTAATAATGGTATTGAAAGATTAAGTGGATTTAATACACAATATAGATATTATTGGAAAAGTGATGCCGCACATGGCAATTTTATATCTATTCCGAATACATTAATTGGACAACTTAATAATAATGGACATACTATATGTTTTTGGACAAAAGACGTTTCTGTTAGTGATAATGATTTAGTTTTGCTAGCAACTAAATCTGGAAGAAATGATAGATATATTAGAATTAATTCTCCTTGGTCTGATAATATGATTTATTATGATAGTGGTAATTCATCAAGTACTTCATCATATTTAAGGTCATCAAACGCAAGTGGTATAAGTAATAATGAATTAGTATTTTGGTGTTTTTCAAGAAAAAATATTAGTTCTACACAAAATGAATTAATTATTTATAAAAATGGTAACAAAATACATTCTATTATAGGTACAAGATATGATTATAATAATTTATCTTTATCTGATATATTTGCTATTGGTTATAATATGCCTTCAACTGATGTAGACTTTGTATTTAAAAATAAATCATTGGAAGATTTCCGTATATATAATAAAGCACTGAGACCAGAAGAAATAGAAAATTTGCATTTGGAATTTACATATAATAAATTATTAGCTCATTATAAATTTAATGAATTTACTAATTTAGGTAAAGATAGTTCAATTAATTCTTATAATGCTAATGTTTATGGTACACCTCAACATATATCTCCTGATACTATATCTTTTGATATTGGTAATGGTACACAATATTTATTATTTCCAACTGATGTTATTAAAAATAATGGCTTAACGAGAGAAGAACTAACATTTTCCATATGGGTTAATAAAAAAGTTTCAAATACTGGATATGTTACATATTTTAGTATTGATGATAATACTACAACAGATCTTTCTAAAACTATATTTTTTGGACAATCTAGTGTTGGTTCTACATATATACATTTTAGATATGGTCTTTCTACGGTTGATTTAAATACAGCATATGATAATAGAACTATTGATGTATGGAATCATTATTCATTTGTATTAAGAAAAGATGGGAATAATGCAAATATTAAGTTTTATGTAAATGGAATTGAATATATAGCTTTTAATAGCAATGTAGCATGGTTAGAATTACATAATTATTTAAAAATTAATAGATGGCAAGCCGGAATACACAATGATAATATTAATAAATATATTAGAGACTTCCGTATTTATAATACTGCTTTATCTGCCTGTCAAATAAGATATATATACAAATCATCTTCTCATGTATATAATCAAAGTAAATATACACTACAATTCGATAGAGATACAGAGTGTGATATTTTAGTAGTTGCCGGTGGTGGTGGTGGTTGTGGTAATAATATTTATCGTGCTGGTGGAGGAGGTGGATCAGGAGAGCTACTAGAAAAATATAATTTGACATTTACAGCTGATACTCTATATACTATCATTGTTGGCAATGGAGGTAAAGGACAACCAAATAAATTTGCACCTGCTATTGAAGGTTATGATAGTGGTATTTATACAGGTACAAATGGTGTTATCCCTTTTTATCATAGTAGAGGTGGTGGTCGTGGTGGTGGTGGTTACTATACTGGTGATTTAATATTTGAAGCTACTTCCGGAGGCAGTGGTGGTGGTGCTTCTATGTTATATGATGGCACTAAATATATAAATTATAATTATGGTTTATCTATTAAATATAACACAGACGGGCGTGGTCATGATGGTAAAATGAGCGTTAATCTTGATGCTGGAAGTGGTGGGGGGGCAGGTAGTATAGGCGAATATTCATCTTCAAGTTTAGGTCAAGCTCAGTCTCTTCCTGGTAAGGGATATACATCATATATAACTGATAATGCCGTAACATATGCTTCCGGTGGTTACGGGGGATGGCAATATAGTCGCAATACTGCTAATGCTGGAAAAGGATCAGGAGGATGGGGGTGGGGTGGTCCAGGTGGTCAACTTTCTTATCCCGGTGGTAATGGAATTGATGGTATTGTTATAATAAAATATAAATATATAACTTCAACTTCCGATTCCAATGTCATATGCACGATGAATTCTTGGACGTATACCAATTATAGTAGCGTTTATTATAGTGGTAATGTCGGAATCGGAATCAGTAACCCAAGAAACAAATTAGATGTTAATGGTGATATATCAGCTACTACAAAATCGTTTAGTATCCAACATCCTTTAAATAATAAAATGAATTTATATCATGGAAATATAGAATGCCCTAGATATGACAATTTTTATAGAGGACGCGCTGTTATTGTAAATGGCAATTGCATTGTTAATATTGATAAAGAATGTAATGATACAGGGGGGTTAATTGAAGGTACATTTGATGCTTTGAATACAGATAGTCAATTATATTTACAGAACAATCAAACATTTGATAATGTAAAAGGCTATATTGAAAATGGTAAAATATATATAGAATGTGAAAATACAGAAGATGTAATAAATATTAATTGGATTGTTATAGCTGAAAGAAAAGATACAGATGTTATTAAATTATATAATACAAATATAAATGGAAAATTAATTTGCGAACATTTCAAATAAATATTTATATAAATTATATAGAGATATAAATGCCAATTGAAATTGATAATACTAATATTATTATTAATGATGGCATAACAAGTAATGTTTATGAAGTTATTAAATCAAAAGGGGAAAAATATAGTAGAGAATATAATTATTCACAACAACCAGTTACTTTGGATGAAACAATAAAACCACAAATACCTGCTGATAATTATCAATATCATATATTAACTTTTGAAGGAACATCTGGCTATACTTCAACTACTGATGGAAATCAAAGAACTTATAATATTAATTTCCCCGAAGATGTTGTCGCAGATATTTTAGTTGTTGGTGGTGGTGGTGCTGGTGCGAGTGCTGGAGGTGGAGGGGCAGGAGCACTAATATATGTAGAAAATGTTGAATTAAATGGTTCTTATGATATAAATGTTGGAAGAGGAGGAATACCACAATATAATGTTTATGGTAGTTATTTACAAGGTAAAACAACTACCATTACACAAAATTCAACAATATTATATCAAGCAGTGGGAGGGGGTGGAGGTGGTGGTTGGAGTGACCCTGAAAAATATCACGCTTCTTCTGGTGGTAGTGGCGGTGGTGCTGCGGCTGGTTATACAATAGATAGCATTGGTGGAGGTTTATCAAGTGATAATATTATAAATGGTATAAGTGTAGGTATTTCAAATTCAACATATGTAAATACTGGTTATACAGGAGATAGGGGTCTTAATAGTGTAAATGATACAGGATGTTTTGGAAATAAAGGAGGTAATGAGTATAATCCAGAAGAGCCATTAAGAATAGGTGCTGGTGGTGGTGGAGCAGGAAGTGTAGGTTATGATGTTCCAATCAGTACAACACTTGCGAAAGGTGGTAATGGAGGTTCTGGTAAATTTTATGATATTGATGGTATATCCAAGCCATATGCTGCTGGTGGTGGTGGTGGTATGTCTAATGACCCTACATTAGATAATACTACACCAACAAAAGAAGAAGGATTCGGTGGAAGTGGTATAGGTGGTGATGGAAGAGCTGGTGATAATATCAATGGTTATCCAGGTGCTCCCAATACAGGGTCTGGTGGAGGTGGTGGAGGTGGTGGTACTGGTATTGGTGGCAACGGCGGTTCAGGCATAGTAATCATACGATATTATGTTGCCTCAAGCATAACTCATAAATATTTGGCATTCACTCATCAACAATATCCTAAAATAGATGCTGATGATACTAATTTGAAATTACATTTAAAATTTGATGATTCTTATAATTCATCAACTCCTAATAATGTTAATTTAAGTTTAATATCGGGTACAATATCATATGTCGATGGACTTATTGGAAAATCAGCGAGACCAAATAACGCAAGATTGAGAATTATTAACCCTTCTCAAATAATAACAGAGGGGGAAACAGAAATTTCAATCACATTTTGGGTAAATAACTTAACTTCATCAAATGGTTATCAATATATAACCAGATATTTACAGGGAAACATTTTTGTATTATATAATTATCCATCAGATGCGACTTATCAACAAATAGCAATTGGTGTTGAAGGAAAATCAATATGGTATAATGTAGGTGATATTACTCAATGGACTCATATAGCTTTTACTTGTAAACAGGATGATTATAATTTATATATAAATGGTATAAATGTAAATAGTAGTGCTAATAGTATACAAGGAACAACTAATTTAGATACTGGATTTACACACGAAAACGATGTATGGGAAATATTTAATATTGCTACTGGTGGTACATATACAAAAGGAGATTTTGAAGATTTCCGTATATATAACAAAGCATTAACACAATCAGAAATAAATACATTATATAATGTAGC
>Ga0209555_10001933_pt1 | contig 15171 bp, 17 predicted proteins | sample SaaInl85LU_5_DNA_FD_184643 | JGI IMG/M metagenome (GOLD analysis project Ga0209555, IMG submission 184643) | Marine microbial communities from expanding oxygen minimum zones in the Saanich Inlet - ESP_85LU_5_DNA (SPAdes) (version 2) | ecosystem: Environmental > Aquatic > Marine > Intertidal... | reverse complement strand
TAGAAGAATACTTGTACGATTGATATTAATTTCGTATATTTAAAGAAATAAAAGGTTATATATGCAGTTAGAAAAAAAGTACTATACCGTCCAAGACTCTGAGACGTTAAAGCTAATGTTCCAACATATTCAAGAGTCAGAAGTAATAGCAGTCGATACCGAAACTTCGGGTCTTAATCCAAGAAAGAATAAAATTGTAGGATGGTCTCTATCTGGAGACGAAGGTATCGGTTTTTATATTCCTACTTTAGTTTGGAATTTTGAAAAAGAAGAACTAGAACTTCAGACTATCGACGGTACCTCTACAGAAATTATTTCAAAGAATTTACTTAAAGCGTTACACGGTAAGAAACTTGTATTTCACAATGCTTCCTTTGACGTTCAATTTATTAAAAATTACTTCGGTATAAACTTACTACCAGACGTATGGGTTGATACTGGATTACTTGTTCATACAGTTTACGAGGAGGGTGCTTTTGGATTCGGTAACCCTTTTGGACTAAAGTCCATAGCGATAATGAATCAGGAGGCTCTTGGACTTAATGTCGAAGAAGCTGCTAACCAAGAACAAATTGAACTAAAAGAATCTATTAAGAAAAATGGTGGCTCTGTTACTAAAGAAAGTTTTGAGATCTATAAAGCTGATCTTGATATCCTCAGCAAATACGCTTCTGCTGATACTGACCTTACCCTTCGCATTTGTAATCTATATTTGGATAAGCTTAGAGATGAAGGCTTGGAGAAATTCTTCTTCGAAGATGAGGTAATGCCTATATACCGTGAAGTTACCGTTCCTATGGAAGCTTACGGAGTAGATTTGGATACGGAACTTATTGACCGTATTCATGATGAGATTGTAGAGGATCAAGCTAGGAATAAAGAGATAGTAATGAAATCTCTTATTGAACTTCCTGAAGTTAAGATGTGGATAGTTCATACTGCAACCAGAGAGTACCCTCCTAATAATAAAGGTACCTGGGCTCAAAGACTTGTTGAACGGTATTCTCTACCTCTACCTAAATCAGAGAAAACTGGTAAATACGCTTTAACTCAAAAGGCTATAGAAGAGCTAGAAGATTCTCCTATTAAAGAATTTTTACTTACCGGCAATTTAGACCTAATAGATAAAAAGGAACAGGCTCGTATATCAATGGATCTATGGAGAGAATCTAACGACGGTGATTATATTAATATACAGTCTAAAAAGCACTTAGGAGAAATAGTATTTGATTATATGAAAATTGATCCTAAAGTCTCTGGTGCTAATACTAAATCAGGTAGAGCTAAATTTGATATGGATATGGTAAAGGATTTAGCTAAAACTTATCCTTGGGCCGAAAACTTACGTATTTACAATAAACTTCTAAAAATTAAATCTACGTATGTTGATAGATTTAGAGATAGACAAGAAGATGGAAAATACTATTTTTACTTTAAGCAAAATGGTACTGTTAGTGGTCGTTATGGTTCTGATGCACAACAATTACCGAAACCGTTAGAAGAAGGAGAAGATGCTCCAATCATTATGAAGTACGTTAATATTGTACGAGCTTTCTTAACTGCCGGTAAAGGTAGGAAAGTTATTGATTGTGACTATGAATCTCTCGAACCTCACTGCTTTGCTTCTGTATCTGGTGATGAAAAGCTACAAGAAATTTTTGCTAATAATTACGATTTTTATTCTTACGTAGCCATTCAAACTGAAAAATTACAAGGAGTATCGGCAGATAAAAAAGCTGATAACTATCTTAAGAAATTAGACCCTGTTAAAAGAAATAAAGCTAAGGCTTATTCATTAGGAGTTGCATACGGGATGGAAGCATTTGCTCTTAAAATGACTTTAGGAGTAGAGCAAAAAGTTGCTGAAGATCTTATAAAAGGTTACTTAAACGGATTCCCAGGTCTTAAGAAATGGAGAGAAAATTCTAGAGAAACTGTTAAGTCTACTGGTAGAATTACTAATTACGTTGGTAGAATAAGACACTTACCTAGAGTAAAGAATATCTATGCTGAGCATGGTAATGATATTCTTAACTGGAGATATAGAACCGAATGGCAGGATACTACCTTGACTGAGAAGCATAGAGAAGAGACTTGGGAAAAGATATCTGATGGTGATAGTTGGGATTTAGAAATGTTTCATGAGTACATTGGAGCTCCTAAAGTTAATGATAAAATGAGTGCTGCAGAAATTAACCAAAAATATACAGATGCTTTTGATCGCTTTGTTAGAGACAAAGCAAAAGCAGAGGCTATGAAAGTATATAGAGACTACCGTAACGGACTTAATAACTGTCTTAACTTTCAACTTCAATCATTAGCGGCTGCGGTAGTAAACCGAGCAGCGTTAGCTATTAATAGAAAAGCTAGAGAGTTAGGAATTGATGCTCAGGTTCAAGCTCAGGTACATGATCAGCTGATAATAAACTGTAGAGAAGAAGATGCTGAACTGTTTGCTCCTTATGTAAAAGAGTTAATGGAAACAACAACTATACTACCTGGGGTTACTTTAAAAGCACCACCAGAAATTGCTAATAACTGGAGAGATGGACATTAGACTATTTATATAAAATAGTTATTAGCATGATTTGCAAAGTAGAATACGGTCCCAAATACTACGTAGTTTTTAATCTAATAGATACACCTGCTGTTCGCAAATGGGTCTATGCACTAAACGAAAATAAACAGTATAATTACAAATTATACGGTAGACCGTTAAGTTCATACTACGGTACACAAAAAGACCTAAAAGCACAGCAAGAACTAGTAGATAAGATAAATTTTCATATTCACGAACTAAATAAATACATTTGTGGAGAGCCTTTTCCTCATGAAGCTTATGTGGGTATGGACTTTATACATTCACAACGTATTCACAGAGCATTCACTACAGCAGCAGTGACACATGGATCATGGATTCATAACATAGCTGACGATCTACTTCGTCAGATTAAATATATGGATTCAGAATCTAGTAGAAAAGCAATGGTTAAATGGGCTGAAAGGAGTTTTCATCATACTAATTTTGAAAAATTTGATTACCATGCTGAAATGATCAATTGGCAAATACATAACTATGAACATTACATACCTACTGAGAGATCAGAAGAATTAAAAATTAGTAATTGTGACTGCGACTGTCTTTACAATCAAATTGATAATAAGAGTGAAGTAGGAGATATAGCTAAAAACCGTCCTTCGATTGGCGTAGAGTTAACTATGGATGAATTAAGCAAAAGTTTTATAGGTGATTATATGGAATACGATGTTTTTATACATTCATCTATTTTTGGAAAGGCTTACCTCGAAACATTTGTTGAATATGATGATCCTAATGAGTTTGATGTTGTAAATGTTGAAACTATACTAGGCGATTTTTTCATGGTCGGAGGAGACCCTATGAATAGGAAAAGATTTTTTTCTAATTCTTCTTGGTCTAGATGGGTAGGTGAATTGTTATTACCTATTTATATTACTCACCCTGTTCCATTAGGGACAGTAGTAGAAAAGCACCTTCCAGAAGAACTTTCAGAACTTCATAATCAATGCTCAACTAATATTAGTTTTAGATGGAATTAAAAGATAAACGTTGTATACTTGCCTACACTTCTATGTACGTTGAACCTGATGGTAAAATTAGACCTTGTTGTGTAGCAGGAGATTTTGAAGATGAGTTAAACTTCAACGATTTTGATACTGTTGAAGAAATGTATAACAGTAGACAAATGAAAGAGTTGAGGAAAAGCATGGAGGATGGTTCCCCTCTTTCTATTTGTGACGTATGTTATAAAGGAGGTAATAACCTTATGCCTTACTGGAATGAAAAATGGAAACATAAATTAGATAACCCTGAATTAAGAGATGATAACTATAATGTTAAGTCACTTGATTATTTAGATACAAGATTCTCTAGTTTATGTAATTTTAAGTGTAGAATGTGTGGGCCTGGTTTATCGTCTACTTGGGAAGAAGACTATGTAGCTATACACGGTGAAGTAGGAGAGAACTACCTAAAGTATAGGAAGGTTATAAATCCTGATCCGGTATCAAAATTTAGCGCTAAAGACCTCCAGAACATTGAACACCTTAATGTAGGTGGTGGTGAGCCTTTTATTACAGCCGATTTTTGGAAACTTTTAGATAGTTTTACTGATGAGCATAAAGCACAGATTACTATGTACGTAAATACAAACGGCTCGGTTATTAACTTTAAGGGTGAAAATGTTTTAGAAAAATTAGCTAAATTTAAAGAAGTAGTAATAGGAGTCTCCTGTGATGGTTTTGGTAAAATAGGAGAATATCAAAGAACCGGGTTTAAGCAAGAGAGGTTTGATAAAAACTTTACTGAAATGGTAGAGTTTTCTAAAGTTAATCCTAACGTTATTACAACCCTTGAATATACCATTACAACAATGAATATATTTCATCTCCAAGATTTTATTTACCATATCAAGGAAAAATGGCCTTCTATAGGGTATGAAGGAATTCATATGCATTGGGCTACCTCCCCTGTCTACTTCGCTCCTGTACTAGCACCAGAAAACTTAAAAAATGATATTATAAATTATATTATTTCTATACAGCATAATAAAAGAAATGATGGGGCTCTATACTATATTAACCAACCTAACGAATACAGAGCACAGTATTCTTATTCAGTTGATGATTCATTAACTCAGTTCTTAAACCATTTAATTTACTCAGATACTAATGCAATTAGAGAATGGGGCCCAAACAGAAATGTAGGGGATGCTAAACATTTTATAGAAAAGTTAGATGAGCTAAGAGGAGAGAACTGGAAAGAGGTAATACCTCATATGAAATCTATTATAGATGGTTAAAAGTATATTTGATTTTCAAGCAGAGAAAGCAGCACCAAAAATTAAAATAGAAGACGGTGGGGATAAGCATGTAGCTATGTTACAGGCAATAGCTCCTTACGCTAAACCTAACATATCTAGAAACCTTACACAGGTAGAAATTCCTCATAAGTCAACTAAAAATACTAAGGTTGTAATGATTTTGATGCCGGAATGGAACGAATATTTTCCTCCATTTGCACTTGGCAGACTAACAGCATTAGCAAAACGAGCTGGGTATAGAACAAAAGCATATGATCTAAATATTAAAGCTCATAAGTATTACCATAGTCTTGATCCAAAACCACTTGATTTTGATCCTTGGGATCCAGGAAGATTTTTTCATTGGCAGAATCATTATATGGATTCTCTTCATCCTATTTTTGAAAAGTTATGGCTAGAATATATAGAAGACATTGTTAAGTATGAACCAAACTTTGTTGGATTTACAGCTTACTACTGTAATTTCGGCCCAGTCAGATGGTTTGCAGAGGAACTTAAAAAAAGACTACCTAATGTTAAATTAGGAATTGGAGGTCCTTACATGCAAACTTCTCACATGAAAGTAGAAGAAGAAAACTTTTTTGACTATGGTGTTATAGGAGAAGGGGAAATACTTTTTCTAAAAATGCTAGCAGAAGCTGAGAACGGTACAGTGCATGACAGAGTTCAGATATTTTCTCAACCTGAAGAACAAAGAATTAACCTTAACAATATGCCTGTACCAGATTACGAGGATATTGATTTTAATGACTACAGATTTCCTAACGGTATATTAGCTGAATTTAGCCGTGGTTGTGTTGCTAAATGTACCTTTTGTGACGAAACACACTTTTGGAAGTACCGACAAAGACAAGCAGTAGATGCTATTGATGAAATAGAACATTTATACTACGCTAAAGGAACAGATGTAGTATGGTTTATTGATAGTTTAGTTAATGGAAACTTAAATGAATTAAGAGCATTTGCAAAAGCAGTAGTTGCTAAAGGATTAAATCTACACTGGACCGGATACGCAAGATGTGATGGTAGAATGGATTTAGACTACTACAGAGATTTAGCAGCATCAGGTTGTACAATGCTAAATTATGGATGTGAGACAGCTAGTGATAAGGTTCTAGAGGATATGGATAAAAGGGTAACTAGAGCAGAAATGGAGCAGAATTTTAAAGATGGACATGAAGCAGGAGTTGCTACAATGACCAACTGGATTCTAGGATACCCTACAGAGACGCCCAATGATATCTGTGATTCAATGACATTCCTATATAGAATTAAAGATATGAGCTTAGTGACTATTTCCCATTCAGCAGGATTTGTTCTAGGACCGAATTCTATAATTGGTCAAAATTTTGAAAGATTTAATCTTGCCCATGTTGCTTACTGTAACCATTGGATAAACTTAGATTACTCGTTTGGTAAAGGTCACATCCTAACCCGAAGTAAAATGTTCAGCTTATGGCTCCAACAGATGAAACTACCAGATCATGTAGCGTATCTAAATAGAGGAGACCTTCCCGGTAATCATTATACTATTGAATATGATAACGCTGAAATCGAAGAACCGTTAGAGTATGAAGTATTTGATTATAACGTAATAAAGACAGGTATTAGTCCATGGGCTGATAATATGATTAATGAATTATTTCCTGTATTTAGATTACTTTGGCGAGCTAGAGGAGGATACAAACTAAATGTAAAATTTAATCCTGAAATTGACCTAAAAGAATTTGGAGATATGTATGCTGGAGAATATACATGCAATGCTACCTTTACTATAGATTTCAAAGGAAACTGGGAATTAGATATAGATGCAGAATGGATCCAACCTATTTGGGACGAACAGGCAGGAAAATGGACTTTTACATATCATGATTTTTCACAATATGAAAATAATGCAGCTATGAGAGCTAGAAAACTTGCTAGATCTAAATACGGTATGGGTAGAATGACAGAAGAAGATTCTAAATATTGGCAGTCTCAAGCACATGATTTAAATACTGAATTAGATTTATCTTTTAAGTTTAAAGATAAGATCAAAGGAAAGTGGCAACGGTATAATTTGATATGAGAAAAATAGTAGCAAAAACTTATAGATTATTTTCTTATGGATGTAGCTTTTCTAGCTGGTACAATCCAACCCCTTTAGACTGGCTAAGTAGCTGTTTTACTGATTATTATAACTTTGGTTTGCCTGGAGGATGTAACTCAATTGTTAGTGACAGAGTAAATAAAGATTACCATTTTATGGATGTAAATGACCTAATGATTATTCAATGGACAGGTCTATTACGGCATACTCCAAAATCACAGATTGATATAGATGATTATGCAGAGGAGTATATATACCCCTGGGAGGTGGGAGATATAGAACACCCTTATGATATAGTACTACAGTATCATAATAATACTAGAAATTTATTTTCTACACTAAAGCTAAATAAAACTAACTACATTACTACTCATATGATGTCTCCTTGGTTAAGTGATACATTAGGAGAACCCAACGGTTACTTTTACGGTATAGAAAATGACAGCACTAGAATACCGTTTAAAAAGAAATACGACAAGCATTTTAAGACAATAGTAGATACTGGACTATTGAATAATATAGAAACACTATTCAAATCAAACCCGTACTCAGTTGAAAGTATGATGGATTTTTACTTAAGGAAAGAAATAGATATGGAAAAACCTATACTCATGTATCTTCCTGACAGTCAAACCTTTACGGCAGACCATCATCCAGCACCAATTGATACACTTTTATACGCTAGAGAAATTCTAGCTCCAAAAGTTAAGAGTATGTTTGGAATAGACCTTAGCTACTTATTTAGCAGCGAATTAGATGAATATGCTAAAACTTGGATGTACTTAGTGCAAAACGAAAAAGAAATAACCAAAGATAGAGTAATGTGGATGGAAAAAGGTAATTCAGTTCATCATACAAATTTTAAACCTTATATTCCATGGTGGATAGACAAAGGTGAATTAAAAGAATATAAGTTGCCTATAAATTAAAAAGTTCATATATTTATAATAAAGAAAGTCGACCCCAGAGCGATTTTAATTTTTGTATAACCGATGACCTTAGGGCATCATAAATTTAAATGATATGAGTACATTATTTTATGAACGTAATCCGTTCGACATTTTAGTTAGAAATTTTTTCCAAGACGCCAGCACGTTTTCTCCGCTGGCAGAAACCAAAGTTCCTCACCCAGTAGACATTTATACGACCGATACCGAATTGGTGTTCGACATAGCGGCTACAGGAATCGCAAAAGAGGACTTAGAGATTCAAACTCAAAATAACACACTTAGAGTAAACTACAATAAGTCTAAAGATGAAGACACAATTGATTATATCCATAAGGGTATAGCAAAACGTTCTTTTAATTTAGGCTGGAAGATTGATAGTAAGTTCGAATTAGGTAAGGCGAAAGCTACATTTGAAAACGGACTATTATCGATTGCAATTCCTTTTGCTAAAGGATCAGAGTTAAAAACTTTGAAAATCAGCTAAATTTTTCTGCTCTGGGTTTGATTTTCTAATAAATTTTCTTATATTAATTAAAAATAAAGTATATGTCAAAAACGTTATTACCGTCTAACGACCGTATTCTGATTCGTCCTATAGATGAAGTAGAACAAACATACGGCAACATTGTTATACCCGATATGGGTAAAGAAAAGCCTGAAATGGGCGAAATAATTGCAACAGGTCAAGGTAGACTATCTGAGTATGGAACTTTTATTCCAGTTAAACACAAAGTAGGTCAAATAGTATTAGTTCCTAAAATTGGTACTCTACGTATTGACTTTGAAGGAGAAGAATACTATATTGCCCAAGACAGAGAAATTTTAGCAGTTATAAAAGAATCAGACGATGAGTAAAAAAATTACATATTCAACAGAAGCTAGAAATAAACTAGCTGATGGGGTAGATAAACTAGCTAATGCAGTTACAGCTACTCTCGGACCTTCAGGTCGAAACGTTATTATTGAACAAGATATGGGCAACCCAATCTCGACTAAAGATGGAGTTACAGTAGCCAAATCTATTCATTTAAAAAACAAAGTAGAAAATTTAGGAGCCCAGATTGTAAAACAGGCTTCTATTAAGACAGCAGAACAAGCTGGAGACGGAACTACAACATCTACGTTACTTGCACAGACTATCTTAACTCAGGGACTTGATAGAGTTAAAGAAGGTTCAAATATTATTGACATTAAAAGAGGAATTGACAAAGCAGTTAAAAAAGTAGTTGACTACTTAGTAGAAAATTCCAAAGATATCACGGATGAAGAACAGCTAAAACAAGTTGCCACTATCTCGGCTAATAATGACAGTGAAGTTGGTGAATTAATTTCCACTGCTATGAGTAAAGTAGGGCAAGATGGGGTTGTTACAATCGAAGAATCCAAAACAGGAGAAACATATTTAGAAACAGTTGAAGGAATGCAATTCAACAGAGGTTATAAGTCTCCTTATTTCGTCACAGATAATAATACTATGACAGCTGTTCTTCAAAATCCGTTGATTTTGATTACTGATAAAAGGTTATCATCTATTAAAGAGTTACTACCCGTCTTAGAGGGCGTTTCACAGCAAAGTAAATCACTATTAGTAATAGCGGACGATATTGATGGAGAGGCATTATCTACTATGGTAGTTAATAAGATGAGAGGTATTCTTCCTGTTGTTGCTGTCAAAGCTCCAGAGTTTGGTGATAGAAAAAAAGCAATGTTAGAAGATATAGCTACTCTTACTGGCGGTAAAGTTATCTCTACTGAGAAAGGTATGAGGTTAGATAAATTTGATCCTTCTTGGTTAGGAAAAGCTAACAAAGTAACTGTAGGTAAAGACACAACTACTATCATTGATGCTAAAGGGTCAGAAGAAGAAATCAATCAAAGAGTAGAAGAAATTAGATCTCAAATCGATGATACAGTTTCTCCATACGAAAAAGAAAAGTTACAAGATAGATTAGCTGCATTCTTAGGTGGAGTTGCAATTGTTCATGTAGGTGGTCATACTGAAGTTGAAATGAAAGAAAAGAAAGATCGAGTTGATGATGCTCTGTCTGCTACTAAAGCTGCTTTAGAGGAAGGTATCTTACCTGGAGGCGGTATTGCATTATTAAATGCTTCTAAATTTTTAGAAGGCAGTAGAGAAAAAGGAGACTCTGATGAATTACTAGGATATGATATTGTAGTTAATTCTATTGATAGACCGTTTACCAAGATATTACAGAATGCTGGTTATAACTGGGAAGCAATTAGTGGGATTGAGGAAGAAGTGATGAGCAAAGAAGGAGATCTATGGGCAGGATTTAATCCAAGAGAAAACGTAGTAGTTAATATGTTTGATGAAGGTATTATTGATCCTACTAAAGTAACTAGATTAGCTTTAGAAAATGCAGCATCAGTTGCTGGAACCTTACTTACTACTGAAGCAGTAGTTTCGAAAGGAAAAGAGAAAACTGAAGAGAAATCAAATGATGCTCAACAAATGCTTCTAGGGTAATGAAAATTAATAAAAGAGAATTATTAGTCTTTGGTTTCGTGGTGATGGCAGTACTTATTAGATTACTGCCTCATCCACCAAACTTTACTCCTCTAACAGCACTAGCTTTATTTGGAGCAACTACATTTAGAAATAAAACTATAGGAACGCTACTACCCCTACTTGCAATGGGAATCTCAGACATATTTTTAGGTTTCTATTATATTTCCTTTTGGGTTTATGGTTCGTTTATCTTAATTAGTTTTTTAGGACATTATGTTAAAAATATTAAGACTAGTAATATACTGTTAGGGAGTTTAATATTCTTCCTAGTAACAAATTTTGGCGTCTGGCTTTCAGGCTACCCATTAAACATGGAAGGGTTGCTATTATGCTATACTATGGCAATACCTTTCTTTATTAACTCAATAGCTGGAGATCTCTTCTTCAGTTACCTTTTAAAGTATAGCTTTAATTATTCAGAAAATAAATTAATTTTACAATCATGAGTGCAAAACAAGAATTATTTGAGCAGATTGCAGAGCAGTTTGCTATTTTAAGTGAGAACAATGAAGGAACTACTAAAGCTTCTCAAGCAAGAGCTAGAAAAGCAGCAGGTGAGATCAAGAAGTTGATTACTCCTTACAAGAAAGCGAACATGGACGAAACGAAAGGGTAGGGGGCATTTCTCTCTCCTCGACGAAGTCGCCACGCGCGAATTTAAACTACCCTGCCCTAACCGGCGGGGTTTTTTTTGTGCAAATAGTTGCCTTTCCGGAATAAAGTTCTTATATTAAGGTATAGAAATTAAAAATAAAGGTTATGTTTGATCAAGTTCTTAGATTTTTCACATGTGGTTTAACAGGAGATGAATGTGCAATTATTCTTCGTAATGGAGAGGAGATTTGTGTAACAGCTAATGAGGCTTGGGATATAGAAGCTCAAAGCCAGGCCCGTCATGATGCTTATCAACTTCGTGGAGAAAGAGGTTGGTAATTTGAAATAATTTTCGTATATTTAAGTATTAAAAATTAAGGTTATGTTAGACATTTTTACACAAACAATGAAAGATTTAGATGCAGTAATGGAAGCTGCACAAACAGTGATTGATAACCGTACAGGCGTATGGGAGGCAAAAGTAGGTTGGGAGATTGCCGATGGTGAGTTCCAATGGGACATGAAGAAGTCCTTTGATAATCGTTTTGATGCCCAACAATGGGTTGATACGTTAGTTAAGACCGGTAACTTCGATTCCGGTGAAGTAAAGAAAAAGATTAAGATTTCGGCCGAATAGGGTTAATGCTCCTATTCCTTGTTGGTAGGTTTGATCACCATGCCCGTACAGGCATTCCCGGACGCGGGAGGTAGGCCGCTTCAAATAACCCGGTTATCATGCCGGGTTTTTTTATTGCATTATATTTCGTATATTAATAGAACATTACGGCAAGTTTAATAAATTATTAAGACATGTCTATTTATTAATATAAAAACATCCAATTATGAAGAGAGCATTAACACTAATGTTGCTATTATTCGGGATGATAGCAGTAGCCAACACTACCGAGCCGGTAGAAAAGGAAACAACCAGACACTGCCACCACAAAGCTGCATATTATGCAATTCGGGCTGATCTGGAAGACGGAAAAATTACCATCAAGCAAGCTCAAAGACGATGGCAAAACAAAGTTAAACAATTAAGGAAAGAAGAGGGTAAATAACCCTCTTTTTTTTTGTATTTATAATAAAGAGTTCTTATATTGTCTCATATGAAAGAAAGATTTGTATTTTTTGAAGAATCGTGGAATGAAGAATCAACGTCAAATAGGGGAGGAAAAATATTCGATGGGCGAACTAGCTCAACTCGCGAGACGGAGGATGATACAAAAAAGTCACGGTGATGATTCAAAATATTCACGTAAGGTAAAACATAAAAATGGATCTAAAAAGTTATATTAAAGACATCCCGGACTTTCCGGTAGAAGGAGTTTTATACAGAGATATTCAACCACTACTTGCCGATCCTCAAGCATTCGAAGATGCAATTCAGAGTATGACTGACCTAGTTAATATAGACTCAGTTGAGTACTTTGTTGGTATAGAATCAAGAGGGTTTATATTTGCTACTGCTATGGCATGGATATGCAATAAAGGATTGAAAATGATTCGAAAAGCTGGTAAACTTCCAGATGTAGAAAAAGCTCTACATAGAGTAGAATATGATCTTGAGTACGGATCTGCTGCTATTGAAATGGAAAGCGGTTGGGGTAATGTAGTTGTAGTTGATGATGTTTTGGCTACAGGAGGTACAATCAGAGCCGCTGAGAAACTATGCACAAACGCTGGTTATCAAGTAGTTGATTCCTTATGCCTTCTTGATATAGGTTTAATAAAAAATCACGATATAAAATGTCTAATATCTTATTAGTATCTGCAACCTCATTAGAGCATAATGAAACAGATATAGAAGGAATTCCTATCCATATTGTTGGAGTAGGAAAAGTACAGTCAGCAATTAATACAACAAACCTAATAAAGAAATATAATCCGGATGTTGTAGTAAATTTTGGGTCCTGCGGTAATTTAAAACACTACCCTTCGGGTGAAGTTTTTGAAATCGGTACAGTATATGACGACTTTTACGGATGTGTTGTTCCAGAACATGAACCAATTACTCTTACAGAATCTAAATATAAATTATTTACTACGGATACATTTTACGATAAAGACGCAGTATTTAGTAATCATTATACTTCTATGATTAGAACTTGCGATTTTGTAGATATGGAAGGATATTCTATTGCAGTAAGTTGTAATATTGAAAATAAATTACTATATTGTTATAAATGGGTTAGCGATGATGGTGACAGAAATTCTTGGGAGGAAAATGCTGCCATTGGATTCAATAACTTCAAAAAATTATTTAAAACTAAATTCTTATGATTAAAAGAACAGCAGAGGTAGTTTCACCAAAGCACCCTGATAAGTTATGTGATAGAATCTCTGATGCTATTTTAGACTTATTCCTAGAAAAAGATCCTTTCGTTAGATGTGCTGTAGAGACATGCGGAGGACACGGTAAAATTTTTATAACAGGAGAAGTAACATATTCAGGCCCTACAATCACACATGATGATATTAAACAAGTGTGTTACCTAATTGCAGGTATTGAAAGTGATAATGTGATTATTAATATAGTTGCCCAGTCTCCTGAGATAGCACAAGGAGTAGATACTGGAGGAGCAGGAGATCAAGGTATTATGATTGGTTATGCCTGTGATGAAAATGAAGACTATATGCCTCAAGAGTATTACTTAGCTAGAAAACTAAATCAATTAGTCTATAATAAATTTCCATTTGACGGTAAAACACAAGTTACTTTAACTGGTAAATCGGTAGACGTAGTATGCTCTTTTCAAAATGCTCCTAAAGCAGAATTAGTTGCTTTATGTGAGGAATTTTTTAAGAAAAGTAAGTACAAAATTAAATCACTTCATTGTAACCCAGCAGGTGATTGGAAACAAGGAGGTTTTGATGCTGATGCAGGAGTAACTGGACGAAAACTAGCAGTAGATAATTACGGACCTAGAGTTCCTTTGGGAGGAGGAGCTTTCTCAGGAAAGGATGCTACTAAGGTTGATAGGTCAGCTGCTTATATGGCTAGGTATATTGCTGTAGACATTCTCAAAAAGAAAAAAGCAAAAGAAGTGTTTGTAGAATTATCATATGCTATTGGATTCAACGAACCTATTCAGGCTACTGCTACTATTGACGGTAAGCAAGTAGATATTTCTACAGATTATAACCTATCCCCAAATGGTATTATTAAGTTTTTAGATTTACGTAAACCTGGATTTGCTATGACAGCAGCATGGGGTCATATGGGTAGAGGTTATAAGTGGTCATAGTTTATGCAAGGAGAAGAGCTTATAATTACAGCAGATAGAATTCAGCTTAAAAATAACGAAGGAAAGCTAAATAACGGCATCGTTATGGATAAGGTTGCTAAAGATATCACAGAGGTATTCTGCAGGGTGGTGCACACCCCTAATGCTAAGATACTTGATGTAGGTTTCGGATTAGGTTATTCTGCTAATAAGTTTTTAGAGTTAGGAGTAGATTCGTATACTGTTATTGAAATTAATAAACAGATATATGATAAAGCTGTTGAATGGGCTAAGGATAAACCAAACGTTAGAGTACTATTGGGAGATTGGTACAATGTTATTCCTGAGCTTAGAGAAAACGGTGAAAAGTTTGACGGTATCTTTATGGATACGTATGGTGATCTTTCTGATAAGTATGCTTTATTCGAAGATTTCTGCAAAGGTATCGCCAATGAAGGATGTATCTTATCTATCTACGAATATCCTAGCTTTAAAAAATGGGAGGAATTAAATGGTAGACTAGTTAAGTTTGATCATACTGATGATTATCCTTTGAGATTAAAAGACGGACATACGGTATGTTGGACATACTATACAGCGGGTGAATTTAGAAAGGAAAAGTTCTTCGAATACACACGTAAGTTTTTGTCTCCTGAATTGTGTAATAGGTTGATACAGGAAAATCATGATACCTATGAATATCAACAAGCTTCCGCTACTATTGATAATATAGTTCATTCTAGATCCTATTACTCTACTTCTGTAAAGTATAATAAGGAGTTGGAGGATATAATTAATAAGACTATATTTAAGAAATTTAAACCCAGAAAAATGGAGGACCTTTATATTCGAATATACAGGTACGAAGTAGGGGATAAATACGATAGACATGTTGAATCCAGAAAAGGTATGCCTTTAG
>Ga0209555_10001930_pt1 | contig 15180 bp, 15 predicted proteins | sample SaaInl85LU_5_DNA_FD_184643 | JGI IMG/M metagenome (GOLD analysis project Ga0209555, IMG submission 184643) | Marine microbial communities from expanding oxygen minimum zones in the Saanich Inlet - ESP_85LU_5_DNA (SPAdes) (version 2) | ecosystem: Environmental > Aquatic > Marine > Intertidal... | reverse complement strand
GTTCCGTAACTTGCTAATATGATGTTATCTGTTGTTTCTTCAGCTATCTTTCTGACTGCTTCACGGTCATCAGCATTTACTCCGCCATGTATAAAGTGTACAACTTTGTTTTCATGCTGCAACATAGGTTCCAAAACCTTACCGTGCTTTTCAACGAATTGAAACAATACTAATGTATTTCCGGATAATGACCAAGCTAAATTTCTTATAAATTTATTACGTTTTTCGTTCGTAACAATCCAATCGATTTCATCTTGATATGTCAATCCCCTGCATTGTTTTCTATCAATATCAGGGTATTCAAGAACAATTGCTTTAATATTAAATGATGCTAGTGTTTTATCCTGTATCAACTTAGCGGTTGATGTTACTTCGAAAACAGGACCAAACAGTCCTTCTAAAACTAACTTGTGTGTTTGTGTTCCATCTAATGTTCCTGTAAACCCATATCTATATTTTGTTGTGGGCATTTTTTCAAGAATAGATGTTAACGATTTCGCTTTAAATAAGTGCGCCTCATCTCCAAATACAACATCAAATTTCTGAAACCAATCTTTTCTTTGTTTATATATTGATTGCCAAGTTGTTATTGTGATATCAGCGTCAACGTTTTTATCAATACCGCCTCGAATTTTATGTATTGACAACGCATTGCCGTTATTATATTCTACAAAATCAGACGCCATTTGATCAACAAGAGATGTAGTGGGCACAACAATCAAACATTTTCTGTCATGCATCATATGAAAGCGTGTAATCATATATATGATAAATGATTTACCGGACGCTGTAGGCGATAATAACATCGCTCTGTTGTATGATAATGCATGATGGACTGCGGTTTTTTGATAATCACGAGGTTCGAATTTTGTTCCCAATTCATTACAAATTATATCTGCTATATTCTCAGGAACCTTTGTTTTCGGGTCAACTGACTTGTCAATAACTACTTCATAGTCACGTGCTTTACAAAATGTATATATGTATGATAATAAACCTGCATATACACGTCCTGTCATTGCATTGAAAAGACGAATTTTCCCATCCCACATTTTATTACGATATGCCGGCATAAATTTTGCGCCTGGCACGTCAAATGTGAAAAAATCAGAGAGTTCCATTTTTGTGGATGCATCTGTATTGACTTTTATGTATACATCATCAATCTTTTCAATATGTAAAAGTTCCATTATGCCCCTGTTCTGAACCTTTCAAAATCAAGTATAGTTTTCAATTGATATCCTCTATTATTTATTTGGCGAATAATTTCCTCGATATAATTGACTTTGTACTCTTGTGCAGACACTCTTAAAGTTTTGTCAATGACCTCATCATCTGCGTCAATGTACTGTTGGATATCTGATTTCAAAATTTTTAAAGGTTGAGGATCCCATCCATATTGCTTAAGCTCAACGGGACCCAATTCACCTCTATAGTATTCTGTTTTAATTTTTGTAAATTTTTTCAATTCCAACTTCATTTGTTTCAACTTCATACCTTCATTGACATAATAAAGGTAGTATTTGTTATGAAGTTTTGGAATATTTGACGACTCATTAGAGATGTCGGCTTGATTAATTTGTAGGTCGTTTGACCATTCGCTCACAATATCTTCGATTTTCATAATATATCCTTTAAAGTTAACACACAATTTTTGTTATTATAACAAATTTAATGTGTATTGTCAAGAGTTAATATTGCTATCATATAAACTTCTGTCAATGTCAGTTTCACCTGCTAATTGATCTTCTAATGAAACATCTTCATCTTCTTGATATGTAATAGGTATGGCTGTTCTACGTTGTACAGGTTCAATTGTCCATCCGCCTGTTTTGAATGTAATATCAACAGTAACATAATCAATATCAATTTCAGTTGTATTCATATTTATACCACCTAAAGCTATGGGAAATATGTCTTTGAACTTGATGATTATCGCCGGATTTTGTTTATTGTTTAGTATAGTTAATGTTGCATCAGAATATGCACCGTCACCTGCAAGTAAGTTTGCATATGTTTCAAAATTTTCAGGAGACGTTAAGCCTTCAAGCCAATTAAAAATTTCTAAATAGCTTTTCATTTCCTGGTCAACACGAATAGACAAGGTAAATTCGTCATACTGCAATCTATCACCGTGTCTATATAACGGTTTGAATGGCGTCGCAGTTTCTGTATATCCTGTAGAAACTCCAGGAATATTAGCTGTCTGTACAAAGAATTGTACGTGAGGCAATCTCTGTATTACAAATCTAAACCCTGTAGGGGCTAAGAAATTCTGTTTGAAACTAATTGCTGGCATGATGATCCTCTAAACAAAATTACATTATTATTTATATCATAAAAAAAGGGCTCCCGAAGGAGCCCTAATACGACAGTTAAAACTGTTCTTATTATTAATCGAATTACATGATGTTTTCGATTTTTGAGCGACGGTAGTAAACGTTTGTACCATCACCGATTGCGCCTACTGCAGCCGAACCAGCAGCCAACTTGCCACGAGCGAATGGGTTTGCAACCATGCCGTAACGAGTTTTGAAGCCCAGTTTTGACTGGAAGCTGTTCTCGCCAACGGCACGTACCATCTGTAGCGGTACATATGGGCAATAGAACAAGCCAGCGTCAAATGCGTTTGCGCCTTTGTAGCCAACTACCAAGTAGTTTGAACCTGCATATGGATCGATGTATACACGGAAGCGACCGTTCAGAACACCTGCGAAAGTGTTGCCTGTGTCATCTGATTGCAAGTTGTTTGAGTTCAACGCAGGAGTGTAATCAAGAACACCAGCCATCTGAAGTGCAGAAGCAACGTCTGATGAACAGATGATCAGGTTACCTTTACCACGACGAGTTGCTTTTGCGATTGCATTCGCTTCACGCTCGATGTGGAACATTAGACCTTTGAACTTTTCAACTGACCAACGACCGTTTGCATCAACGTCTAGATCAAATGTACCAGCAGTAGCAACCTGATCTGCAGGAGCACCTTGTACAGCAGAAGTGTAAACTGTGCGAACAACTTCACGGTTGATTTCTGCCAACAATTCTGCTGACAACATGTTCGCTAGTTCTGTTTCAGCGTCAAGACCGTGAATTGCTTTCAAGTCTTGTGCTAGTTCAGTTGTGTATTCTGCTTTCAACGCACGTGATTTCGCTTCAACAGTTACTTTGTCGATCTGGAATGACATTTCTGCAAATGCATTATCTGGTGCATCACCTAGCGCTTCAGCATCTGCTGTTGCCATGCCTGTACCAGTTGCTTCTGAACCTTTACCAAGCAAGTTGGTGTGAGTACCTGCACCTGCGTATGAAGTATCTGCTTCATCGTAGAATGCTTCTGAACCATCAGACGTGTATTGTGAACGCATTGCAAAGATCAAGCCTGTTGGGCCAGTCATTGGCTGAACGCCTGCAATGTCGTATGCAATCAAGTTAGGCATTGCACGACGAACAAGTGAAATCAATACTGGGTCGTAGTTAGCAACATTTCCTGTGTTGTTTGAAGGTGCATCTTCTGCAAGGAAAGATGATGGCGAGTATGACTGGCCTTCTTTCAATGCTTTTTCTGTGTTCTCAAGCAATGTTGCTGTAACAGCAGCACGGTGTGAATCTTTAATTTCAGGTAGCGCATCGTGACCTAACACTGGCGCCCACTTTTCCATAAGTTCGTTATTTCTCATTTGGATATCTCCTTTGTGGATTGTCTAATACTATTTATAAAAAAATTATTTTGTAGTGCGAGCAAGCGCATTTACATATGCAGCAATTTGAGGATCAAGAGCAGGCGCCAATGCTTCCTCAGTTTCATCTACTTCTTCTAAAAGTGTTTCTGCAAGATCATCACCTGCGTCAACAACTTTTGTTTCGAAGTAGCTTTCTTTGATTACTGACAATTTTCTTGTGTAATCGTCAGCATCAACGAACGATAAGCCTTCTGAAAGAACACGTAGCTTTTCAACTTGTGTATCTGCAAGACCTTCTGATACTGTTTCAAAAGCAATTGAACGTGCATTTTCTGAGATCTGCGCTTTTGCTTCAATCAATTCTGCGACCGCTTCATTATACTTTTGTGTTGCTTCTTCGGCACGCTGTTCTGCGATTTTAACCGAATCTACAACCTCTTCACTCATTTCGAGGTTATGTTCTTTTACTAGGTTAACAACACTTCCGAGTAACGACTCTGCAACTTCAACTTTAATATTAGATTCGATTTGCACTTCGTTTTCTTTTACCCACTCAGAAACAACGTAATCTAGGTACGAGTCAACTTTTTCAATCAACTCATCAACAACAACCTGTACGTTTTCTTCAAGTTTTGTATCAAACGCTTCTTCAAGGTCAGCTTTAACAGCTTCAACACGCTGGTGAATAGCTGCTTCAAAAATTGCTGTCGTTTTTTCTTTAAACGCTTCAGACAATTCTTCGCCGTCAAATAAGACTTCAATGCCTTCTTTCATGCCTACATCATTTGTGCCCATAGGCGTTTTTTCGTCAGATGAACCTTGCTTGTGTGACTTTTCAGCCGCAACAGATTTATCTGCTTTACGTTTTGTATTTGTACCACCAGCTGGGGTAGTTGCATCTGCAGCCATTGAATCTTCGCCAGTTGCTTTGGCTTCATCAAGTTCTGCATCTAAGTTTTCGATATGCTCTGCCATGTTAATCTCCTTTGATGTCGATTTCATTACTTTTATTTATAAAAATTCATGTTTACAGTGAATTAATGAACTTTTGGAATAAGAAATTAGCTTTTTCTTCTAAAGCCTTAGGATCTTTTCTTACTATTTCTTTAATCTCTTCTTCAATTTGATCAAAGGTATTGGCTGTCGTCCATGAAGATGATGCAACGTCATACACCCATTCAACACCCTCCATAACACCTTTTACAAATGCATCTGGAGCAGACGGATCAGCAACAATGTCGCCTGCAGTCGCAAGCATAAAGTCACCTTGTACTTCCATGATGCCAGATTTATTTTGTTTAATTGATCCCATACCTCTTGATGAGATGCCTAACTGACCACCCTCATCAATAATGTTCTTTACGATTTTGCCCATAGGTGTGTCCATAACTTTAGCACGACCTACGATGTTAGATCCTTCCTGTCTTAAATCCGTGAACATATGTGATACACGATCTAAGTTAATTGTGGGACCGTCTGGGTGACCTAGTTCTCCAAATGCACGATTCTTAGAAACAAATGTTTCATTGTATCGTTTTACTTCTTCACCTAATACGGCTGAAGGATACATTCTGCCGTTACGATTTTTGATATCACCTTGCATGATGATACCTTCAATGAAGTAGTTTTTACCTTTTGAGTTGCCTTCTTCGTCAAGAATTTCTTCTTGGATGTATTGAACATCTTCAGTCAACTCTTTAATTAGTAACGACATGTTTAACTCCTTACGCCTTATATGCTACGCCGGTTGCCCAAACGCCTGATGCTGCCTGTGGCGCATCGATAGTATCGCCAGGTTCTTTTTCAATTACAACACGTTCACCCGCAGCAATCATAACCGTCATTGCGCCAGATGCGATTAATGTTGCAGATGTATTTGTGTTTACAACAGAAATTAATCCTGAGTTAGTAACTGTATCTGGTGCTAATCCGATATCAACTGCAGGTGTAAGGCCTTTAATAATCATTTATTTTACCTTACTCATTGCGAAATCCATCATTTTCATAAACATGGTTTCATCTTTGTTGATTGCATCGGCGAATTTCTTTTGGTTGGCACTATTCAATGCGTCATGGACTTTAACCATGGCAGATGCTGTGAACATGTCAACTTTCGTTTTTGCGCCGTTGCCAAATTTAACTTGACCGACTGATTTCTTTTTTACGATAGAACGCAAGTCGTCGATAACACTTTCTGACACAACTTGTTCGTAAACTTCCTTGTCGTTGTCAAGATCAGCATCACGTTTAGCTTTTTTACCTTTAGACGTGAACTGATCTTCCTTACCTACCGGATGTTCTTTCTTTGAAAATACGTGCTTATCAATAAAACGATTTTCATCAGGCGCATTTCGACGCTCTGGTGATTCATTGAATTGTTTGAAAGTTTTAATCATGTTCGTCTTCTTCTTCTGCTGAGATATCTTCAAGTTGTTCCGGTTCAACTTCTTCTGCCTCTTCGGCGGCACCAAACATTGAATCATATTTATCTGCCAAAGCTGAGCTAACTTTATCGTTCATCACTGTCGCAAATGCGTCTTGAAATCCTGCAGCATCTTTTTCAGTTGCTGCTTTAATCATCGCTTTAACATCATCCATATCCATCTCCTATATTTTTTATCAGATTACAATTATTATTTATGATATTTTACATTTGTACGTCATTATCGACGTCTTCTTCATTTTCACTTTCACCCTCATCTGAAATTTGGCTTTCAATCTCTTTGATATCTTGATCATTCATCTGTAATACATTTCTACGAATCCAATCAATAGAGTAATATTTGCCTGTATATTCATCAATATCACGTAGAAGTTGCAATCTATTCTGTAAAACTTCTGAGTTCTTTAATTCTTCAAAATGATTGTCAATCATAAAATCATAACGAAGTTTTTCTTGTATTGTTGACCATTCTTCAGGAGTGATAACACCCTTTAGAATCAATTGTTTCTCTAAAATTTTATCAAAAATAACAGAAAATCTTGCACGTAAACGTGTGATAAATTTAGAGAACTTAACTTCGTCACGTGTAATTTCAGACGCACGACCTAATGAAAATCCTGTTTCAGGTTCTAATCTCGATATTGGCACATTCAATGCTTTAAACAATTTCTTCTGAAAATACATAATATCGTCTAATTCGCCTAAATTTTGACCGCCAGGCAATGTAGTGATTTCTGTTCCACGACCACCTTCACGGCGTGGTAGCCAAAAATCGTCAGTCATAGACATATGACGTCTATCATCTTTAACTTCACCTGTTGACATATCATATACTAAACGGTTTTTATGTTTAGTCATCATGTCACGTAGATATTGTTCTGCTTTCATTTTAGGCAAATTGCCCACATCAATATAAAAAATTCTTCTCTCAGGCGCACGTGAGATACGATATATGACAGCCGCATCTTCCATCATACGCAACTGATTAAGAGGTTTAATAGCTTTATGTAAATGTGATACTATGAGCGTGTTTTTTTCGTTCAATAACCCCGAATTGCAAGACACAATCGAATCTTTTGCAATTTTTAAACCTGCAACGCCGCCTTGCTGCATCATCGATGGTTGTGATGCAGCATTAAATCCTTTTTCATTATAAACAAAATATTCAGCTTTTAATTCTTTAGTAAACGTTGATTGTGCGTTATTGTCGTTTAGCTCAAGTTTTTTCTTTTTAAATTCACGAACTTTACGCAGTTTTCTTGGGTCGATATAACGTAGTTCTTGAATGCCTTTTGATGTTGCATTCTCATCTATCATTACATGATAATGAAGGCGTCCATCGACATACCATTTTGAAAATATATCATACCCTTGATTTTGAAAATCCATCAATTTGAGTATAGTATCGAATTCTTCAACAATTTTATTTTTAATGTTTTCGGGTAAATCTAATTCATCCGTTACACATTGTATTGGAACATCATCAAAAGTAATGTTTACAGTTTCATTAATAATATCATCTACAGCTTGCTGAACTTCAGGTTGCTGCATCATCTCTCTGTATTTTTGTACGGCTTCTGCCTCTGACTTTGCTGATCCTTCAAGATCAACAAATGAACTCATAGCACCGCCGGTTGCAGTTACATCAACCGCACCATCATCGTTATTAGGTGAAACAAAAGTCTGTAATGATTTTTTATTATCATCAGACTTTCTTTTAATTTCAAAACCAAAGAGTTGGGCCATTTTATATATCCTTAACTTATAATTATAGGGAGTTTAACACTCCCCACAATTATTTATTAATCACGAGTTCCAGCATCGCCAGTAATGCCGCCAGAAACATCCCACCAATCATACTGGAATGTCACGTCAAAACGTTCAATATCATCAGTTGTATTCCAATCCATCTGAATATTGCTAATTGATGTTGGAAATAAACCATTAAATTGATACGATCTAATCGGCACACCTGATTTTGAATACTGTGTAATTTGCGCTTGTTGCTTATATGCACTTGGTGAAGGTGTTGGGAACTGACGTAAGTTGGATACATGAGAATTGATTGAGTTCATCCATGCTTCCATTGCATTACGAATAAGAAAATCTTCATCGTTAATTACAGTAACTGACCATTCACCGAATGTTCTGTCACCTGCCAGTTTAATTTTACGACCGAAGTAAGGTACTTCGATAGTTCCCAGTGTTGATTCTGGAATTGAAGATGCTTGCACCATAAAAGGTACTTTTAAATCAGCAACATTTGTCACCGGGTTGGTGATTTGAACCTGGAATAGAGACGCTTTAGCGCCTCCTCCAGCAAGCTGACTTCTCATTTCATTGATGTTAAAAGCCATTTGTTTTCTCCTCTATACGCTTTATTTTATTTATTGACGTCCGACAATCTCTTCAAATTCAACGCCGGATCTGACAGCAACAAAATTCAGCTGAACGTAGTTGATTGAACGTGCCGGTTTAACATAAATGTCCCCAACAAATTCATTTCTGTCAACAATTTCAGGAGTATTGTTAGTAGCGTCACATACAACTTTGAAGTCATAGATGCCTCGTCTACCTTGAACGTCTCTGAGGAATGGTTCGATAAGATTTACAAATTGTGCTCTTGTAAATTCATCATTGAATTCAAACAAAGTGAACTTAGAAGCTCTTGCAACAGCTTTTTCGAGCACAATGAATAGTCGACGAACATTAATTCTGTCGAATGCAGAGTATTTTTTAGTCATTGTTCTGTCGCCGAACAATAAAACACCTTGCCCTGGCTGTGAAATGATTGGGTTAACACCTATCTTATAGAGCGCATCACGTTCTGCTTGGTTAGGATTGAAAGGTAATTTGATTACGTTTTTAATAAATCCACGATTGTATCCTGCAGGAGAGAACCATGGATCACGCTGTGCGTCAGTTTTAACACACAATCCTGCGGTATCGCCATTCATCGGCACATAGACATATCTATCGTTATACTTATCGTACTGATATTTATATCCACTATCCATAAATCCGTATGATGAGTCAATTGCTAATGCGTTCATGTAAGATGTGATTAGATTGACCATATCGTCTCTGTTTCTACCCACAACTGTGTCACTAGGTGGCGAGCAGAACGCAACACAATCTTTTCTTGACTCACAAATTTCTTGTACAATGAATCTTGTTAGAGATGCATTTGAATTTCCGCCAATTGCTTTACCTTGCAAAATAAGTGAAACATCGACTTCGTTCGGTGACTTGAACAAACCGTATCCTGTGTTATCACCTGTAAGCAACGCTAATGTTGAATCATCGGTTTCATCAAATCCATCAGACCCATCTTGAAGCGGCAATTGCCCGATTGGTGTGCTTGATACAGCTGTTTCATCTGGAATGTTGATATATGAAGAGCGCAAGTTAAGCACATCAGCAAGATATACGTTAGTTCCGTCAACTTCTTGTGTTCCTTCAACTAAACTTAAGTTTTCATAAATTTCAAGAGCTGCATTTTCAGTACCAAATTCGCCATTTGTATCAATAACAGCAACGTGAACTCGTTGATCATCTGGCGCAATATCAAAATAGCGTGATGAAGGCGCATTCTCAAGATCGCCGAATGTTAATGTATCGATAACATCAACACGAAGAGAGTTTCCTGCTGCGCCAGGATATTTAGCAACAAAATGCTGTACAACAGGCGCAACGATTTCAGGATCGATTGTGCCTGAAGGTGTGACACTTGCGATTGAACCAACACCGTCTCCTTCAGGATCAAGAATTGTATCGACCGTTAATGTCAAATCGTTTACAGGTGTAGCGCCGCCCAGATCAGCACCAGAAATGACAACATTATCACCAACCTGATAATCTTGACCGCCTGATACGATTGTAGCACTGTATTCAGTATCAGTTTTTGTAATATCAAAAACTTGACCTGTGCCCGCTGGAACAACTTTAATTGATCCGCCACGACCTGCATTGTTTTCATCGTAGTAGTACAGTGTTGCAGGAGTATCCTCATCAACATTGATTAACACATACGCACCTGCTTGACCAGGAGTTCCATCTGTGGTTACACCGCCTGTGTATTCAGTGCCGCCACCGTGTGTGCCGTCTGCTGTTTCAGAGAATCTAAATGTCCCACCGTCCATAGTAGCGTCTGAAATGTCAAATGTATATGCAACACCTGTTCTGAGTGTTAATTCGATTTGTGATTGTCCGCCAACTTCAAAAACTCCGCCAACAACGTCAACACCAAATACTTGATCTTGAAGTGTATATGCACCGGTCACACCTTGATATTCTACAGTTGCAGGGATGCCGCCGCCTGTTTGATAGTTTGATGCGCTACCTGTAGACACACGTGATACATATAATTGATTGCTATATGCTAAAAAGTTAGCAGCAGCAAAAAATGTTTCAATATTAAAACCTGTCTTTGGTTTGCCGAAAATTCTTGCTAACTCGACTTCTGATGAAACGAGAACTCTCTCGTTGATCGGTCCCCAGCGGAATACGCCAGAAATCGCACCTGAAGTTGTCGAGACAGCCGGCACAACCGTTGACAGATCGATTTCGCTGATGTTTACGCCTGGGCTTACTTGAAATGCCATTTCAATCTCCTTGTTTATCAATCACCTTAATGGATGTTTTCTAATGATATTTATAAAAATGACTATTTAATGATGGCCACTAATGTCGTAGTTAAACCATTTATTAAAATGAGTATCATCATTGATGAAAATATCGTCATCATTATTGTTGAATCCTAGTGGCAATAAGTGATCGTCTAATTGTTGTTGTGATTTTTCTTTTAAAAGTGTCATAGTATCAATATTAGTAATATCTTTAAAGAAGGTTTGGTCTGTTAACCAACTAAATAAAACTAGACACATAACTAAATCATCATGGCATCCTGATTCCGCCTCATATGACACACCTTTTCTAGAAAAGGTTGATAATTCATTTATTGTATTGAAGTCGCTTATGATTAGCTTATCTTGCTCAACCATCAACTTCAACATGTTACATCCTACAGCTTTAACGCTTTTCGTTGTTCGTATTCCTTTGTCTGCGGCTTTGCCGAATCCTCCAGAAATTCTTTTGCCTGATCTTCCTGCTGACTCTGTGAATAATAATTGTTCAACTTCAAATTCGTAATGCAGCAAATCAGAAACTTGTTCACCTATGTCATTAATTTCTATCAATACGTATGCATCATTATACATTTTAATACATCTGTGTATGATGTCCGCATAATCAATAGGTGTGATTAAATTATCTCTAAACACACAAACCTGTTTGTAAGGAACAGATGTCACATCTAATATTTGAAATGCTGAGTAATCAAGCCCCTTTCCTCTTGATACATCAGCAACACAAACATATGTATGATTTTCGATTGGTTGATGATATATTTTAATATTTTCGGCTTCAGCGACCGGTTCTCTAGACACAATAGCTTTTAATTTTGACCCATCAATTAGTGTACCTGACGAACCTAAGAATTCACACTCAAATTCTTGTGCGAATTTCTGATAATCATAATCCATCGCTTGAAGCGTTTCTTCTTTCCACTTCTCGTCACGTCCTGGAACATCATACCACATGACTTCAAGGAATTCATATCCATTACGACCTTCTCTTGCCCCTTCACACGTTTTGTAAAAGTGATTCAATCCATTTGGTGTTGATGTGAAAAGAATCTTTGTTGTGTTACCGGATGAAATTGTTGGAAATACTGATGCAAAGAACTCATCCCAATTTTCTACAAATGCCGTCTCATCAATATAAAGAAACGATATAGATTTACCTCGGATAGCAGAACTTGATGTAGCTCCTGCAATGATTTTACAACCATTTTCAAATTCAACACTCCCTTTGTTCCATTCGATAACACCTTGTTGCATCCATTTTGGAAGTGCCTCGTATGCAATCTTAATACGATCTAAGATTTCACGTGCAGCATCACCTTTGTTTGCAAGCAATGCGACTGTTTTGTGGTCGTTAAACAACACGTAGTGTAATATGACTGCAACAGCGGTTGTTGTTTTGCCCGCCTGTCTTGACGTATTAACAGCCATACGTCTATGATTTGTTATCTTTTCAATAATTTTTTTCTGATAATCATACAATCGAATTGGAATCAATCCGTGGTCAACGTGTACGATTTGAATATATTTTTCTGAAAAGTAAATAGGATCTTTTGCGCACTTAACAAACTCCTGAATCATATCAGGTGTCCATTCAACAGCGGTGCCTTTTCGTTTTAGATTTAAATTACCTAAGTAACCTTTATCTTTAACTTCAACCATTCTTCAGATCCTTCAGCATTGCTTGTAGCTCTGCTGTAGATCCCACAAACAAATTATTATTTACTGTTCCGTCACCTGCAGGCGGTTCTGGTTTTTTAGGACCTGCTTTTTTCTCAGACATTGCAACGAGATCTTTGTTTGCATCAACCAACGTTTTCATAATCGTTGATACGACCTCATATGCACGAGGATGCTCAGACGCTTTCGCAACGTCAAGCATATCTTCTAATGCTTTTGTTCCTGTTTCAATAACATTATAAAAGTTTTCACGTGCATATTGATAATCTTTGTTCGCACGTTCTTCATCGTCAGACGCATGTTCTATAACAACAGGCGCACTAGGTTTTGCAACAGGAGGTTCATCAAAGCTCATAGGAGTTAAACCTAAGCTATTTGCAATAGGATCATCTTTCATTACAAAATTCCTTTATTAATCAGGATCATAATCATCACCATCTGTAATTTCAACAATATAATCCCAATTATCATCCCAATCAATTTCAGAGAAAGGTAATGTTTCATTAGGATTTTTTGTCGGAGTTCCAGAAGATGTTAATCCCGGAGTTGTTTCGACAATAGAAGAAGGTAAATCGCCAAGGTTTGTGTAATTTTTAGAATTTTCATCTTGATCAATGATTCCATCTGAAGTATCTTCAATAAGTCCCATGTTTAAATTATCACCTTGAACAGTTATAATACCCGCAAAATCTGTATTTTCAGGCGAAATGTAATAAAATTCGCCAGCTTTTGTTGGAGTAAATTTCAATGTAGATCCGCCCAATGTAGGTTGACCTTCAACTTCATCACCTGAAATAACATTGTCAACATCAAAACCAAATCCTCCTGTATCAGGATCTATGATCGAATTTAATATCACCAACGAATATTCATTAGACTCATTAATAATATTCAATGTATCGCCATAATTAATAGTGATATCAGGCAACTCCTCTTGTAATATGAACGGTGATGTATTAGCATTTCTATTTACATCAAATGAATCTGTGTTTGAAATACCAAATATTTCTCCGTTTGATGTTTCGAACACATCGAAATAAACAAAATTCTCTACGCCTTCGATAATATCATCAACAATTGTACTTGTTGATGAAGATGTTTGCAACGAAACAGTCTCAACTTTATCTAAAGTGTCATCAAATATATTAGATCTGACAAACTTTACAATCTTTTTATCAATTACAGGCCCAAAATAATAACCCTTCAAAGTGAAATTTAATGTCCAAATCAATGCTCTGCGAGTTTGAAAATCTGCTTCATATGTATCTTCCGTTACAACAGAGTTCAAAACAATAGGAATATCGAAATAAACATCCATTTCATCTAATAGTTTCACAGATAAAGTTTGTTCTGGTTTGAAGAATGGTAGAATTTGCTCTAATATCTTCGTGCCATCTTCCGTATACTTAGTCATAATGTTTAATTGAAAATCTAAATTATACGGCGCCGGTGTGTACCTTGTTCTCAGAACATTTTTATCGCCACTAATAACAGAGTTAGAGATTGCGTTTGTTAACTTTCTTGTGCCATCATAGGCAACATTTGTTATCTCAAAAGTTACTCTAGGCAATGTCATTGCAGGTGCATCGAAATCAGGATCCTGTTCAAAGCGTGCAAGAAACTTTTGCATAGGTCCATAATTAACAGGTATATCAATTAAGAAATCGATATTGATATTGTCTTTAGAACGCCCAATTTTTATATCATTAAAAAGTGTGCCGAAAATTGCGACATATCTTCTTGTCGTTTGATTGTAAAATCTATTGCCAAACATTAAAATGTATCCTCACCGAATGGATTTTGCTCAGAAAAATCAATGATATCGCTTGCTGCTCTCTCAATTGTTTCATTGTCTGCCAAAGGATCGACTTTTTCAACTTCAATCGCTGATTGACCCGCAAAGGCCTCAAGGTTAGATGATCTAGTAACCAGATTTTCAAACACATTATCAACATCAGGATATCCTGTTCTAATCACTTCGTTCGAATATTCAAACAATTCGCATCTCAAGTCGTATGTTTGCAAAGATCCCATTTGATAAAAAATTGCTTCATGCTCAACATGACTGATTTTAAACATTTTGTTATTAAGAGGTAAGTATATTAAGTCACCTTCATAAGGACGTGTGCTATCTATTTCTCCGCCGATATCCTGTGTCCAAATCCTTTGTGATACAGTGAACGTAATTTCGTCACGAATCTGTAAACCGAATTTAGATAAGAAATCCCCCTCGCCTTCAAATCCATCGACATTTTTAATGTACATTTCAATTTGAAATGCTTCACGATATTCCGGAACATCATCCTCATTCAATAAATCATCTTTATTTCCATAAGTTCGTTTTATGTAAATTAAATCTTGACCATAAATTTTGATAGATTCGATAATCAAATCTTCTATTAAAGTCTGTTCTTGAGAGCTGGAAAAATTATTAAAATAGAAATTGGTAGTCATAACCTACTACCCTATCATATCGACTACAGGAAGCGAATATGAAGAAATCATTTCTTCTTCTAGTCTTTGAATTTCATCCCTTGCGTCATTTAAAATTTGTTCGCCATTAAACTGAACGTTTCCAGGCAAAGACATTCCGACAAACTTGGTTAAGTTTGACCCCCACTGGTATTTAATTTTAGCCGTTGCATAATTTTGTAGCCAACGATCTTTCCAAACATCTTGATAGACATCAGGATCAACTATTTTATATGCTTCAACAACAATGTAATTGCCTTCA
>Ga0209555_10001928_pt1 | contig 15188 bp, 19 predicted proteins | sample SaaInl85LU_5_DNA_FD_184643 | JGI IMG/M metagenome (GOLD analysis project Ga0209555, IMG submission 184643) | Marine microbial communities from expanding oxygen minimum zones in the Saanich Inlet - ESP_85LU_5_DNA (SPAdes) (version 2) | ecosystem: Environmental > Aquatic > Marine > Intertidal... | reverse complement strand
TATAAAATTAAATTTTAAAAAATTATAATTAATATTTATTATTCCTTTTATTTTATTATTTGATAAGATATTTACTACCTTTACCTTACATATATTATCTGAAATAATATTTGTTAATGGTGTATTTTTATCAGTATGTAAAAGAAATGTATTATTTAATTCATAATTTTTGATATCATTATTGTAATTTATTGTTTTAAGAATAGATGTGTTATTATTATTTGTTTTTTCTTCATTTATTTTAATATCTGATATAAATTTTTTTAAGTAATTCATTTCTACATCTAATAATAATAATATTATTAATTTTATATTATTTAAAGATATTAACATATTATTATATAATTAATTATGTATCAAACATCTATTAGAAATAAAAAACAAAAAAAATATTTAAATAATTCTTATAATAATAATTACAATTTAGATGAAAATAATGAAGAATATGCCATTATCACTAAATTATTAGGTAATTGTCGCGTTACTTTATTCACTAATTCGGGAAATGAATGTATGGGTATTATAAGAGGTTCATTAAGAAAATTTTCAAAAAGAGTATTAATTGAAAAAGGTGATATTGTTGTTGTATCTATAAGAGATTATCAGGATAGTAAAGTTGATATTGTGCATAAATTTAATAGAGAACAAATTCAATTATTAATTAAAGAAAAAACTTTATCACAAACTTTAATTAATTTTTATAATAATAAAATTAAATTTGAAAAATCAGAAAATAATACATTAATTGACGATGATGATAGATTAGAGTTTGATTATAATATTAGTATTAGCGATAGCGATAATGATGATAAAAATAATAGTAATATTATGTCAGAAAATAGTAGCGAGGATGATAAATTAGATATTGATAACATATAGAATAGATTTATATTCCATTTTTTTTAATATATTAATCGTTTAGATGAAAGATAAAGATAGAAAAAAAAAAGTATGTTATATTGAAGAACATATTATGACAGATGTTAATGATAATACTGCATTTATTAATTTATTTTGTTTTTATAATGAATTTAAATTAAAAATGCAATTTTTTATCTTTATAATTAAAGATTATAATGTTATTTCTATATTAAATAATTTAGACGATAAATTAAATCTATTAACTAAAGATTTTTTAAATAATTATTTATATCAAAATAGTGAACTTGATTTTACTAATAATATGATTCAAATAAATTTTAATATTAAAAATAATAAACAACTTATTTTAACAGAAATTGATTTTTTTAAAAAAAAACTAGAATCTATTGATATTAACAACAAAGTATTAAAAAATAAGATTATCACATTTATTGAATTATTAGATAAAACCAATTATGAATTAAAATTATTACTAAATAATAGGGATATATGAAAAGAGTAAGTTCTCTTCATATATCAGATGAAGAAAGATTAAATATGCTTTTAGATAAATGCGAAGCAATGTCTGTATTATGTCAAAAAGCTACTCAATATTGGAGTCTTATTAAATTTACTTTTCAAATACCATTAATTATTACTAGTTCCGTAATGTGCATTTTAAATTCGTTTGATAATGATAAAGGTAATATGAAAATCCCTAATGTTGTTGTTAATGGTGCTAGTGTTTTAATACTTGCACTACAAAATAATTTAAAAGTTCCTGAAAAAGTTGAATTATTTAAAAATTTAAGTAATAATTTTTTACAATTAGCACATCAAATTGAAGGTATGGAAAAGGAAGAAATGTCTAAAAATGCAATTAATGGACTTACAGAAAAATATGATTCTCTTGTAATACAATGTCAATTTGAAGATATTAAAAAAAGTATTAAAATGGAAGTTATTGAATTATGGGAAGGTCGTTCTGTACCATTACAATTAAATGGTGCAAGTGGATTAAAAAAAAAAATTACATCTAAACCACCAACACCTACTGCAACTACTATAAATGCTAATAATGATAAAGATAAGTTATGGAATAATTATGATAATAATGATGAGCATATGGCTTAAACTAAACTATTTTTAAGTTCTTTAAATTTATTATTTAATTGCAATCTTTCTTCTGATATATCTATTTTTATTTTATCTTTATCTAATTCTAATTTATTTAAAATAACAAATTGATTATAATCAATCAATTCTTTATTTATATCATTTTCATTATTTATATTTATATATTCATTTTCCCTTTTTTTTGTTATTTCTTCAAAATTATTAGCAGTTGCTGTTTTAATTTCAAATATACTTACATCAAATTTTGCTTTCGTTTTATTGTATTTTATTATATCAGTATTTTTTATAAATTGAAAATAATTTATTGATTTAACTGTTCTATCATACAAAGTTATTTTATCTGATATTTTTATTATATCTTGTTCCTGTATAATTTTATTTACATAATTATATTTTATGATATAGTATTGTCTCATATATTTATTTTTATATTTTACTAATTGCAATTGAGCATCTTTTAGTCCTTCTAAAAATTCTCTATAATTCTTGAATCTTATTATACTACTTAATATTGTTATTATTGTACCATTTACTAATAATAATATATGTAATGTAAAATTTATTGTATCGCTATTTGAAATTATATTAATATTTTTTGTATCTATTATTGATAATCTTACTGCTTCTATAAATGTTATTATTGATGATAATATCAATATTGTTAATGATATTATATAATATTCTTTATTATATTTATCATAAGCTTCTGTTACCATAAATAAACGAGTACTTGCTTCGTTTTTTGAATCTATAATTCTTGATAATAATTCATCTGTTTTAATTACAATATTTTTATTTTTAGTTTCATATTCAGAATATACTAAATTATGATTTTGAATTATTTCATTATTCATATATTAATAAATATAATATATTTTAATATATGAATAATAAAATAATTTATTGCATATAAATAGAAATGTCTAGCAACAAACACCAATTAAAACAACATATAGATATATTGAATAATCAACTTACGGCGGCAGGAAAAAGAAATGATCTTCAAGAGACGCGGCGGCTGGCGAAAGAGCTGGAGGAGGCTAATGCCGCCTATATAGCTGAAATACGGCGCGAGGAGGCTCAACAGCGGAAGGAACATGAGTATAGTGAACTCGCGGCGGCGCAGCAAAGGGTAAGAGACAGCAGGGCATTTCAAGCGAAAACTAAGAGACAGGAGACGAGCCGCAAAACCCCCGAACCTAGTATCAGAGCAGATTTTATGATGGACAATAAACGTCTAAATATGAATAATCTAAATCCGGAAGCGACAGCGTTAGAGGAAAGGTTTTTAAAACGGTCGCCTACTGTCTCCGCAAATTTTGTGCGGCGCACTGATGGTCTAGGTCCGGAAGGGGTAGAGAGCAAGATGATGTTTGGTAAAGGTAGCGGTAGAAAAAAGAAAAACAGTAAAAAACTTAAAAAATCTTCTAAAAGCAAAAGAAAAGTGTCTCAAGTTAATAAAAAAAATGTTTTGGGAAAACAAAGAAATGTTTACAAATTTGTTGGTAATAGAAAAGAATATATTAAATATAAAAACAAATATGTTTCACTCAAAAAATACAAAGAAATGCATAAAACTAAACCTAAAAGTAAAAGTAAATCAAAAAAATAAATAATTAATTATAAGGGTCATATAACATTGTTTTGTCATATTTTTTTTCACTATTTTGACTTTCTGTTCTTTCTAATACTAAATTACTTGTTGATATAATATTTGGTTCGCTAAATAAATTTATTTGTGGTATATCTATGGTATAATTTATATTTGTTATTTCCAATAAATTATTTATATTTTTTTTTAACATTAATGCTAATTTATTATTAAAATCATCAATACATTTTAAATTTATTAAATTACTATCCATTATTAATATACAATATTATAATGTTAAAAGTAAAAAAAATAAATCATTTAAAGTAATTTATTGTAGTATCGGTTAATTCATTGAAAGGTTTTGCAATATTTTCTTCTGCAAATTCGTTTAGTGGTTTTGTAATATTTGCTTCTGTAAATTTGTGAATTTCATCCAAAATATTAGACAACTCACTTAACAATTCATTTTCTTTTGTCATAGAATCTGTATTATTACCTGACATTACTATAATTATTCATTATTATTTTTTCTAATTGAAAACTGATTATTTTTTAATTCTTTTAATAAATCAAAATCCATTTTTATCTTTTTCTTATTATTACCAGGATTATTTACTATTTTTGATATTCTTTCAAATATTTTTTCAGTATTATCATTTTCAAAACTTTCATTATTATTTAAATATTCTGTTAATATTTTGATATAATGGTTATACATCATATCTTTAATATATGTATCTACATATTCTCTATAATATCTAACTTCACATGAATCAGTAATATATTTTAATAATTCATTATTTTGAATATCTTCCTCTAATTTGTTTAAAGAATTACTAAATTCTTTTAATAATTCTTTTGATAATATATTATGTTTTGTACATTGTATAGTATCTTTATCATTATCTAATGTAGGCAATGTATATATAGATAATTGAAATTTAATTACTTCAAATTTTTTTTGATATTGTAATAATAAAGATAAACGACTACTAATTATTTCTAATTTATTTTGATAATCATTAAATTTAATATAACCTGTTACTATTGTTATTAATATTCCAATAAATATTGATGAAATGCTAATTATATATGTCAATTCCTTTATTTTTTTATTTTCTGTATTTTCAATAATTAATCTCACTGCTTCTATAAATGTTATTATAGATGAAAAAACTAAAATAAAAATAGATGACCACCAATATTTATTATTTATATTATGATAAGACCTTCTTGCAATTATTATGTTTTTTGTTTGTTCGTCTAAACATTTAATTAATCTGTTATCTAAATTATTTTTTAAAGTAATTAATGATATAAGCTCATCTTTTTTAATTATTTCAACATCTGTTTTTAAATTATCTAAGGATTTTTCTAATTCTTTTTTTTCATTTTCCATTTGTTTTTTATTTTTCATTATTTCTTGCAATGCTGTCATTGCATTTTTTACTCTTCCTTCTAATTCTTGCATATTATTACTAGGATTTAATTCAACATCTGAATGAATTTCAACTATATGATCCATATAAATAAATAAATATTATTTTCATATCCACCCTAACTTATCATATCTTTCATAACATTTTATATAATCTTCATAATTATCAAAAGTAAAACACGCATAATCTCCTAATTTATTTGTCATTAAAAAGTAAGTCATCTTATACTATATATTTACATAATATCATGAGACCCTAATATACTTATATCGTAATTTACCTTTTCGTCTTTTTTTAATTGCTTTAAAATTTTACCATAATCATTTCCAATTACTTCATTGCCAGAAGGAAATATTGTACCTTTTACTTTATTTTTAAGTAATTTGTCAATTGTAAAGTCCTCTTTTTTTTCATATCCTTCTCCAAAAAAACATTCTTTAACACTTTTTCCCATTTCTTTACATTTTTGCAAAGATTTATACATATCTACCGGTTGTGCTGTATCTTTATAATATACTTCAAATGTTTTTGAACCTGAATCATTACTTAAAGCAGATTCAATTAAAATTTCTGATAAATCTTCGCGCGAAATTATACCACTCTTTGTTACTCCTTGATTAAATTCTATTTCATCTACTCCTCTTTTTTCACCTGGCGAAAGCATTCCTGGTCTTACTATAGTATAACTTAGTTCTGGATGTTTTTCATACATTAGTTTTACTAATTCTTCACCTTCTTGTTTATTAAAACAAGGTTCGCATGTTGTTTCACCCCTATCAATAACTTCTCCTGGATTTTCATATTCATTTTTCATATTTTTTTGACATTTTGCACATATAGATGAAACTACAACTAATTTTTTAACATTATTTTTTATAACTTCATTTACAACATTTTTTAATCCAACATCCTCTACATGATTGCTTTCTTCTACATAATCATCTTTACTTACAACATTATTTTGTTTATTTAACATAGGATCTAAAGGGTCCATTTTAACTTTAGGACGAGATGCTGCACAATAGATAACAGCATCTACATTTTTTAAAACATTGTTTAAAGATTCGGGTTTCATTACATCGCATACGATATTAGTTATTTTGTTTTTTTGTTTAATATCATCAATAACTAAGGTATTTTTTCCCATATGTTCCCTATCAACTATTTCCATTTGTCTTCTTGTTAATGCAATTACTTCTTTGTTTCTATTAAGTAAATTACGAATAGTATCACCACCTGTATAACCAGATGCTCCAAATACTGCAATTTTTTTAATTTCTAAATTATTATCAGCTAATACTAATTTAGGATTTAAAATAATAGGTGACAAATATAATAAATTTCTTCTTGAAATATTATTACAAAATCTTGCTTTAAGATTTAAGATATTTGTTGATTTTCTTTGATTTTTACTAAATTGAAAAATATTTCCTCCTTCAGAAATCATAAATCCATTAATGTTTATTATTTGTGTTAAAATAAGAACAGACTTTATTATATTTTTAATCATTATTATAATATAATAGTATATATTTTTATATAACTTAATTTCAAAAAAAGTACATATCGTATAAAAATATAAAATTAATAAATATTTTTTAAAAATTATTTATTTTATATGATATGTACTTTTTTATATTGCTTGACAATTTGAACATATATACGAGTTTTTATAATCGGTATAAAATTGACAATAAATACAATTTAAATTTACTATATCATCTTCGTACAAAAATCTAATTTTGTCGCTACAATCACAACATATTTTTTTAGTTGTATTTGTTAAAATAATATTGCATACATCACAATTATTAATTGATAATTTACTAAATTCAATATCCATTAATAAAAAAATTAATTAAACCTTAAGTATATTTTATCCAATTTTTAACACAAATATTATCATTCATTGTATTAAATGGTAATCCCGGTGTTCTTATCCAATTATTAACACAAATATTATCATTCTTTACAGTATGTGAAAAAAAACAATCACATTTAATATGACAAAATTTACTTCTTCTTCTTAAATAAGGTGGAATTATTTCTGTATCATTTTTTAATTTTAGTGTATTTGTAAAATTTGATGTATTTGTTATATTTGTTTCGTTTATAATATTATTTAATAAATATTTAATATCATATTTATAACCAAAATTAAAATTAAACAAATTTAATATTATTACTAATATAAATTTTAGATATGTCATTATATTAATTTATAATTATTTTTTTATATTGTTTTCGTGTATAAATCATATAATATATATATCCATAATATAAATATTGCTAAACTCAAATCCCATATAATTAAAACCATATAAATATTTTATTTTATTAATAATAAATGATAAAATATTTGTTGGTTTCTTTATTATTTATTAATTCTGTTTTTTCCTATAAATTAAATATTATTAAAAATATTTCCTTAAGAAATAACAATAACTTAATAAGTAGAAGAAAATTATTTACTTTATCTCCATTAGTTATTACTTTTTTATCATATGATAAAAACGATAATGACAAATCTATTCAAGAATTAAGACAAGAAGCAAATAGAATTATAGAAATTATTGAAGCACAAAAAGAAGCATTTGAATTACCTAAACTAAATGATAAATCTAATATTGATAATAATAGTAAAATTGATGATAAAAAAATAGTAAATAATGATATTGAAAAAATATTAAAAGATATTTTATATACTTTTAAAAATAATGATCCTGATTTTGCATTAACTAAATTGAAATCATATTCATCAGATATGAATACTATTAAACAAACAAGTAATGAACGATTAATTGCATTATTTAGTGATAGCAAATATGGTATACTTTTTAATAAATTTAAGGATTTTGAAATAACAAAATATTTTTCATATTTTGAAGAAGATGATGAGTTTTGTAATGTAGATGTAAAAATTAAAGCAGCATATAAAGATTTATTATATAATGGAATACAATTTAATGATATATATTATCCTGAAAATACAAATTTAAATGATAATGATAATAATATTTGTTATATTATATATAAATGGAATTTTATAAAAAAAAATAATAAATATGAATTAGTTTCGTGTTATTTAGAACCTCGTGTTTAATTATTATTTAATTTTATCATAATTATTCCACCAATATTTATAATAATTATTAAATTTCATAATAATTTTTTCTTTATAATGATCATATTTTTCTTTTGTTTTATTTTTAACTTGAATTAATTCATTATATTTTGATGATTTAATTTCTTTTATTTTTTCAATACGATTATCTTTAATTTGAATTAATTTATTTTTATACTCTACGATTTTATTTTTATATTCTAAAAATTTTGTTTTAACATTATTAAATAGTCTAACACAACAATCAGATAATACTTGTATTCCATTATATGACAACATTTTATTATTTTAAAAAGTTATAAATTAATCATTTTTTTTAAAAAAATGATTAATTTATATTGATAATAATTATCATGAATAACACTGAATATATTTGCCCATGTGGAGGAGGTCAATCGTGTATTGTTGATAGAAGAAAAAATAATGATTGGGTTCATGAAGACATTATATTTGAAGCAAATAAATTACCTTTAAGAAAACATTGTTATCAACAATACTATGAATCACAATTAAAAGTTCTATTTCCTAATTCTAATTAAGTTTTGGTTCAATTTTTGGTTCTAAATTTTTTAAAGGAATATCTATTTTTCTGCTTTTTTTATCAAAATCTACACCTCTTTCATTTTCTAGTTTAGTAAATGTCGTACCTTATAAAAAATATATTTGTCCTTTATATTATAACTATTTAAAAAAAATTGATTAACTATTTATATTGGAAAATCAAAAGATGTTTCGACATAAACTACATCATTGTGAAGTTAGTGATTCATTCGTTCATCCAATTATGAAATTAAGTAATGGAAAAAATGGAAATGGTGAATCGCGTTTATTTCTTAGTTGTTATGAAAATATATGTGAAATAATTCAAAAAGAAAAAAAAATTAAAATACAATTTGATGATAACTACATCGATAATTTAGAACCATATGTTTCAGATGAGACTAATTTTAAAAAAAAGGATTTTAATAGAGTTAAAACTTGGAAGAAAAATATAAAAGAAATCGAAGGCAAAAAAATAATGATTGAAAAGCAAAATGGTGACAAAGATGTTAGAAGAAATTATATAGGTTCAAGCCCACATAGGCGCAAAAAAAACAAAACAAAAGAAGAAAAAGAAAACATAATAAAATGGGATACATTCAGAAAATCCTTAGTTCCAACAAAGACTACATTAGAATTTAGTATTGTTGAAAATGAATTAATAGTTTATGTATTATATAATGAAGAACATCAAAAATACAATAAACCTAGTGGATGTAGTTTTGTTTCATTAGAATTTCTTAAAGATTTTGGTATAATCAACAATATTGAGATTCAACACGCAATGAATGGCGGAGAACATAAAGAACGAAAAGATAATGGATACTTTTGGCCTGTAGATGGATATCATGATTGTGAAAAACATAAATGTTGTGGATCACGTGATAAACCTTGTTTTTGGAATAAATATGTATTTGAGTTTCAAGGCGACTACTGGCATAAAGATAAAAAAAATGAAGATTTAGCAAAAAAAGAATTTTACATTAAAAAAGGATATAAATGGTTTGAAATAACCGAAAGCGAATATATAAATAGGAAGAAGTTAATTAAAAGTATTAATCATCTTTCTTAAATTTCATAATATAGTCTATTTGCTTAATAATTTCAATAAATATATTAACAATTATACTATTGCCTGCTTGTTGATACATACGAGTATCTGAAACAACAATTTTATAATCATCTGTAAATCCCATAAGTCTTAAACATTCGCGCGGAGTTAATTTTCTAATTTTTTCTTCATATGTGATGTAATTATCAACACCAGCTCTATGCATTTTATGCATACTTGAAAGTAATGGTCTCGCAATATCTAAATCAGTTTCTGTTGATGTTTTAAAGTTTTTTGTTCCACTTGAAAGAACATAATTCTTTAACTTTTCTGATAAATAATATTTAGATGGTATCTCTCTATATTCCTTTATAAAATCTCCATGCCAATTAAATTGTTGGTTTTTTTTCTGACATAATGCAATATCTCCATTAATCTGTGTATATTTTTTTTTTATGTTCTTTTCATTTGTTACAAATGACACACCTTTTTCTTGTAAATAATATTTGTTTTCAACATTATCTTCAAGCAAGTCTTTCATTTTAATTAGAAGTTCTATTTTTGGAGGGGGAAATATATTCAACTTAATGTTACTATTTTTATTAATTCCTACCATAAATAATCTATTTCTGCTTTGAGGAATGCCATAGTCTTTTCCATTCAAAATACTATATTGAATATCATAATTTAAATCATAAAATTTCTTTTTTACAAAATCAAATGTTTTTCCGTTTTCGTGGGTAGTTAAACCCTTTACATTTTCAAATATAAACATCTTTGGTTGAGCTTCATTAATTACTCTTATAAACTGAAATATTAAGTTACCTCTATCATCTTCAAGTCCTTTCTGTTTTCCTACAAATGAAAAGGATTGACAAGGTGAACCACCAACAATCATATCAACGTTTTTATATTTATTACCATTAACATTATTAACATCTGAATACCAATCATCTTGATTTATTTTATAATTTGCAAAATAACTTTCTTTCACATATTTACAAATATCACACGCAAATACAATTTTATGGTTAATATTTAAACGATAAAGTGCATGTTCTATTGAACCAATGCCTGTAAATAAAGTGCCTATTGTAAATGTATCAGCATTGTTTGTTTCCAAATTTAGAATATTATCTGATAATTTTTGTTCTGTTGTTAATGCTTTTTGATGATTTACTATAAGAGATATTAATTCACCTTTATTTTTATTAGAATATCCTCTTATTTTATGTTCTTTACAGAAAGATTTTATCTCTTTCATTTTCATTTTTTCAAAGTTAATATCAGTAGATGATTGCTTTGTTGACATCGTATTTATGATTATATTTTCATTATTATTTAATATCAATTTTTTATTTATAATAATATTCTCAACAACCTCTTCTATTTTTCCTTTATTATCTTGACAAGGTAATTTTTTATTTTGATGTTTAGTATAGTGGGATTTTTGAGAAAACTCTTTCAAACAGAATTCGCAAGTATATTTCGGCATTCTATAGTATTACTATATATTTTATTTTTAACTCATTTTTAACTCATTTTTAACTAAAAGAGTTAAAAATAAAATATAATTTACTTAAAGTCAGCGTTTTAAATTTTCAAAGGTGTAAACAATTAAGAAAACAATATTATAATTCACAAGAAACTGCTTTAAGAAAATTCTTTATTTCCTAATTAAGTTTTGGTTCAATTTTTGGTTCTAAATTTTTTAGTGGTATATCTATTTTTCTGCTTTTTTTATCAAAATCAGCACCTCTTTCATTTTCTAGTTTAGTAAATGTTGCACCTTTATAATTACCTAATACTAAATCTGTAATATATTCCTTATCATTTCTTAAATATTTTAATTTAATTTTGTCACCAGGTTTATAATTTTTTAATATAGCATATAAATCTTTTGGATTATTAATTTCATTATTATCAATACCAATTATAATATCTCCAACTCTTTCTATTTTTTGTGTTTCATTATTTTTTTTTATACCTTGCAATCCTGCATCAATTGCCGGAGAATCATTTGGAACTTCTAAAATCAAAAGACCTTTTTTAATAATAGGAAGTCCACTTTTTAGAGATTCACTTTCTGATGGATTCCGTTCCATATATGTAATTCCTAAAATTGGTTTTTGTACATAACCGGTATTAATTATATCATTTATTGAATTAATTACATTGTTAATTGGAATTGTAAATCCAATACCTGCTGATACTCCCATACCTAGAGAGGCAGTATTAATTCCAAGTAATTCGCCCTTACTATTTAGTAAAGGTCCGCCACTATTACCAGGATTAATTGCTGCATCTGTTTGAATAACATTATATATTTTTCTTCCGGTTGGTGCCGATAGTTCTCTATTAATTCCTGATATAATTCCGGTTGTTAATGTATGATCTTGACCAAATGGATTTCCAATTGCAAATGCAAATTGACCAACATTTACAATAGTTTTTGAATTATAATTAATTACTTGTAAATCATCTTTGGGGGCATCAATTTTTAAAATTGCCAAATCATTATCAGGGTCTATTCCGGTTAATTTAGCATTATATGTAACTGTTTCTTTATTTTTTTTTGTAATTGTCACAAATGCATTATCTACTTTATTAATTACATGAAAATTTGTTATAATATGTCCTGATTTATCCCAAACAAATCCTGTACCAACACCTTTTGGTAAATCTTCAGAATTTAAATTAAATTTTTCACCCATACTTGTATATTCTGTACTAATATAACATACAGATGATAATGTTTTATCATATAATTCTTTTTGTTTTTCTTCAATATAATTTAATAAATTATTTGTATTTTCAGCATTTGTTTTGATAGGTTTAAATAAATTATAAGAACCAATTCCAACACCTGTATATAAAATATTTCTTCTTAATTTATCACAATTATTTTTATAATTATCTAAATTGCTCGTTACTAATAGTTTATTAAAATTAAAACCAAATACAGAATTTACTGATAATAATATAAACACAAATTTTTTTAAAAACATATATAAAATATATTATATAAGTTTTATATAAAAAAAATTTAATTTTTATCTTTTTAATTTTCGTTGCGCTAATTTCATGTTACCAGTATATGCATGTTTTAAGTCACTTTGCATTTGTTGTTGATGTGCATTAGTTGCTTGCCTCTGAATAGATTGCATCATTCTTTTTCTTTGGCGTTCACGATGTATATTATCAATACGACTTGGTCGTCTAGGTAGTACTATTTTTTTTGAGGGGGTTTGGAAGGTCCAAACAAAAAACCACCATAATTTTTAATTTTTTTTTGAATTGTTGCAGGATTTATTCTAACACTCTTTTTTTTTTTGTGTATCATTCTATCGCCTTCATCTACTAACATTTTGTCTTTTAAAATAGATAATAATGGACCTGTTTTTTTAGATATATACATAGATTTTAATTGTGACGCTTTTAATTCTGCTTTTCTAAGACTTTTATTTACACTTTCTTTTATTTTACTATAATTAAACTTTTTTTTTGTGTATTTTTTTGAACTTTTGACACCACCTTTCATTTTTTTATTCATATATTTTTTGTAATTTTTTATTGAAACCATTTTATATTTACCTTTTTCTTTTTTTTTACAGTATGTTTTTTTTGAATTTTTTTTTCTATATACTTTTACTTTTCTATTCATAATAACTTCCTTACCTATATATATATATTTAGTCATTACTATTATTATTGAATATATAAAAAAAATGATTTATATTTATTTTACATTTTATAAATGCATAAACTACTATTCTTTATTGTAATTTTAATTAATGTTATTAATAGTTATCAATATATTGCAGATAGTAATTATATTAAATTAAGAAATACATATCATAATGATAATTATTTAAATATTAATCCAAATTTAAAAAATATAAAAAAATGTAATATTTGTAAGTTAAGAGTCAATATTAAAGAATATATTCCTGAAAATTGTACAATTCCAATTGGTTGTCCTTTTAATAGAAAAAATATAAATTAGTATTTATTAGATGAATATTAATAAATTACTAGAAAAAAAAGATAACTATTTTTCACAATTAAATAAATATTATAAAAATTCTAAGGTTATTAATAAAATTAAAAAAGAAATTTATAAAATAAATATATTATTAGCACCTAAAAATAAATTTTTATTATTATTAAATGATTATTATGAAAATCAAGATTTAGATGAAGAAAAAAGAAAAAAAATAATGAATAAAATTAATAAGAAAATTTATACTCTTGTTAATTATGTTAAAAAAAAACCTTTTTTTATAAGTAAAAATAAAACTGAAAAAAAATTAATTTTCTTAATTAGATATATAAATTATTATACGACTGCATATAAAGATGTTGATATTGAACATTATGATTTTAAGTTTGTTAAAAATGAAAAAATTATACATAATATATTTTTAAAATATATTATTGATGAAGAAGCTATAATTTCCTCATCTCCAAATATTACAGATTTATCACATCTTGATATTTTTAATATTATTCGGTATACTGCTATAAAAGATTTTAATATTAATAATATATATGAAAATATTACGCGTTATGCACATGGTTTAATTAATTTAAATGCACTTGATATTAATTTAAATAATAAATATATTCCACCATATGATATAATTATTGAAAATATTCCTTTTAAAAAAAAAAAAACTTTTAAGTCAGAAATTGGAAATAAATTTTTTGATAGTAACTATAATACATTATATATATATGAAGATAAAAATTATAATGAACATTTAACTAATGAAAAAGGAGTTGAATATGATTATATTAGAAAATATAATTTTATGGGTAAAGGTAGAATACCTTTAGGTGCGGGTATTATAACACAAGATAGCAATAGTATTGAAGTAAGTATTGATGAAATAAAAGAGTTAATTAGTAAATATAAATACAAAAAAATAAAATTTTTAAGCGATGTAAATGCAAATAACGAAACATTATTTTTCAGTACAAATAAAAGTCTAAGTGATATTTATAAAAAATTTATTGCAGATAAAATATATAATTTAAAAGATATATTATTTAAAGATGATAAAGAAAGAATATTTAATAATGCAAAAAACCCAAGAAAAAAAAATCCAATAACTCCAAAAAATGAAGAAATTATTCAGGATAATCCTACATATCTTCCACAAAAACTAGAAGAAAAAATTAATCATAATCCTAAATATAATAGTTCAAAACTTCATTCGCAAACAGTAAAAATATCTGAAGATATTGATAAGAAAAGTCCCAGAATAAACTATTTGCCAATACCTATTTTAAAAAACCCATCCACACAATCATCTACACAAGCAAAAAAAGAAAATCCATCCGCTAAACCATATACACAACCATTTACACAACCATCTACACAAACAAAAAAAAAAAAATCACCAACTAAACCATCTACACAAACAAAAAAAGAAAATC
>Ga0209555_10001926_pt1 | contig 15188 bp, 14 predicted proteins | sample SaaInl85LU_5_DNA_FD_184643 | JGI IMG/M metagenome (GOLD analysis project Ga0209555, IMG submission 184643) | Marine microbial communities from expanding oxygen minimum zones in the Saanich Inlet - ESP_85LU_5_DNA (SPAdes) (version 2) | ecosystem: Environmental > Aquatic > Marine > Intertidal... | reverse complement strand
ATATGGCATTTTTGCCGCACTATGGAACTCAACGCTTACATAATTATCATCACAACGGACTAGATGAAACCCAATTTGAATTATATGAAAATTAATACACCAATATCAGTAGGCGAGCTTGTAGATAAGATCACAATCTTGGAAATCAAATCAGCAATGATTAAAGATGAGAATAAATTAAAGGAAGTTGAAAACGAAATAGTTCAACTTGGTCAAAAATTTTTAGATATTTCCAATCCAGCAGTTCATCAGATTGGATTTATTTTAGCAGAACTTTATTGTTTGAAGGCTGATCTGTATGAAGTCAACTTTAGTCTATGGAATATTGAAGACAATATTAGGCAATGTGAAAAAAATAAAGATTTTGGCCCAGAGTTTATCCGATTAGCTAGGGATGTTTATCATACAAATGATCGACGATTCGAAATCAAAAATAAAATTAATCTTTTAACAAATTCGGACATTAAGGAAGTAAAATCATATGAGTCATATAGCTGAAGTTTATGCAAAAGATTTAGGTGTTAAAATTGGGAAGCCAATCATCACAGATCATTTTTATCCAGGGCTTCCCGAAAAATATATAACTTTTCAGGCTTCTAACAAAATGCCAGCCGCCAATTATTTATATTGGGATTTGGTTGTTAATTTAATAAAGCCTTACATTGGCGATATAAAGATGGTTCAAGTTGGCGGCCCAGACGATAAGCCAATCAATGGAATAGATTTATACACTCTAGGGAACTCTTATAAGCAAATGAACTATGTAATCAAAAATTCTAAAGCTCATTGCGGCTGCGATAGTCTTCCAGCCCATGTTTCCAGTATTTACGATGTGCCTTCAGTCATTTTACACTTTAATCTTTATAAAGAAAATTCAAAACCTCTTTGGCACAAAAATAATCATTGCATTAGTTTGTCTCCAGATTTTTCGGAAGTTAAACCTTCTTTTGGTACTAATTGCAACAGAATCAACGAAATTAAACCAGAAACTATTGCTCAAGCTATTCTTGACCAATTAGGAATTAAAGAAACCATCAAGTTTAAAACTATAAAAATTGGATCAAATTTTAATAATCAGGTTGTTGAAATTGTGCCAAACTTTTCGGCTCTATCTGAAGAATTAAAAGGTAAGCCAATAAATATTCGCGGCGACTTACATTGGGACTTAGAAAATATAGCTAGATGGTGCCATTTTAGCTTGGTCAATTTATATTTAGAATCTCCTTTTAATATCGAGCTTCTTCAACATATGCCAAATTTAAAGCAAGTTATATACAGGTACAACAAAAAAGAAGATTTAACAGAATTTTTAAAAGCTTTAAAAAAACGCAAAATTAATATTTCGATTCAAGTAGGTAGCAATTTAGACATTTCAGATGTAAGGTTAAAGTATTTTGATTACAATGTCTTGCCAGAGCCACAAGCTCAAGAAGAGGTTAAAGCGTCAAAATTTATATCCAAAAAGAGGTTTGTCACTAATGCAGAAGCATTTAATTCAGAATCTTCTGCAAAAAGACTTGACAAATCAAATAACTTCGTCTATGATGAAGCCTCATCTAAAGAATTAGAAAGTTTATATTTATATGACGAAGAATAAATTATATGGTCCAGACATCTGGAAGCGCAACGAACACGGACTGCTTGATTCCGTTGATTATGTTTTTAACGAGGATGGTTCCGTCAACTGGCGAGCCATGATTAATCCAGAGCATCTGTATCCCAACAAGGATTGGTTTGAGATGCGCAAGATGCCAGCGCCAGAATCTATCGAAGGATTGGACGATTCTCAGCTTTTGATCAAGCTTGGGGGAATTAAAGAGCTTGCAAAGCTTCGTGGATTTAAAAGTGTTTCTTATTCAATTGAAGAAAGTTCTGATGAGCGAGTAGTCATTCGTTGCACAATTGATTGGGTAAAGAATTATGAAAATTTAGAAGCTGATAATTTGGGTTGCAGTTTTTCCTCTGTTGCTAATGCGACACTTCATAATACAAATGGTTTTGCCGCAAAGTTTTTAGAGTGTATTGCTGAGAACCGCGCATTTGTTCGCGCTGTTCGCAACTTTTTAGGCATTCATATTGTAGGTGCTGACGAAATTGACTCGTCCAAGAATAAATCTCCTATCGTAGTTGCCTCATCAACCTCTGGAGCAAAGGATATTAGCCCACAAGGGATTTTAAAAGAAAAGGCAGGTACTGACTTCAATTCTTTCCTAAATGAGCTACGAAAGCTTTATGGAGACGGCAAATATGAAAATGACCCAGAGACAATTAAAACCTGGAAAGATTATAAGGATATTCCAGCAAAAGAATGTCGAAAACTTCTTAAGTTATTATAATGATATTTGAAGTAAAAACAGTTGATGAATTAAAAGAGCTTCAAAATATTCTTGAAAACTTTTATGAAATATTACCTTATAGTGGCGACATTACTGAATACAGAAAACACTGGCTTCCGACTTGGAAAAATTTAATTGAAACAAGAAAAGGTAAAATTTTTGCTCTAGAAAAAAATCAAAAAATTATTGGTGCTTTAGGATTTCTCATAACACATGCACTAGAAGACGGTGCTTTATGTTGTACTGAAGCTTTTTGGTACGTACATGAGAATCACAGAGGATCTGGAATTAAAATTTTTAATAAATTTGAAGATTATGCAAAATCTATAGGTTGCAAAAGAATTGCAATGGTTCATTTGGAAAATTCCATGCCAGAAAAATTAAAAAAACTTTATACAAGAAAAAAGTATAAACACATAGAGAGTATGTATTTAAAAGAATTATAGTTCGCCTAAAACGAATGCTGTTCTTGTTTCGTTTTGATCTAATAAAGAAGATATTTCAAATTCTGAAAGCTCGTTTCCCAATGGAATTGTAACCGAGTTATTTGCAACAACAAAATCATTAGAAGAAGAGTCTAAAGTTGCTCCACCGCTTCCAGAAATTATAATGTCTTCGACATTTGTTCTAACTCTAAAACTGGCTGTAAAATTTTTGGGTACATCATTTGAAATGATAATTGTAACACCCGTATATATATCTGTGATGGTAGTAGAATAAAACTTCAAATCATTCGCGTTTGATCTCGAAATTATAACGTCTGATGAATCCGTGATTTTGGAAAACTCCTCAAATTCTCCAAACATGGTGCCGCTAACCGCATCAGATTCTTGACCAAAAGTCAAATAATCTCTTGGCAATGCTTTATAGAATATGTTTTCTTCTGTTCTGCCATTTATATCATCAGAATTAATTGTAATAAACGTAAATTCTTGTTCAGGCTCTAACAAAACAGATTCGGAATCTACTCTATTTGTGAAATTAATAGTGTCTGGCGCAAATGTTGAATTAGATCCAGTGTAAATATCTACTGCTTTAATGTTTTGAATTGTTAGGCCAGTATTGCCATTTAAATCACCAGAAAAAAAGGTTTTTAGAGTTATAAAATTATCTAAAACTGTTATATCTTCCATAAGCAGTAACTCTTCACCAGTTGGTTCAAAAAGAAGATTTTTGCCGTTAAACTCAACTCCAGTAATTGCATACCTTGGAAATTCAATATTCAAGGTCCCAGATCCACTAGAAAAACCAGCTCCGTCATCTGAACTAACAAAACATTCAAGTTGATATCCAGATGTTGCTGGATGCTGTCCTACTACTACTTGATTTAATCTCATAATGTACCTGTAACTCCTATTTGCATAAAATTAAAATTAGAACTAGACAATCTATTGATTATTTCTTCGGATCTTTCAACGCTTCCTACCAAGCTTGCTGTTGTTTTTTCTGAAGCATCTACCAATAATGGAAATCCTGTTATGTTAAATATAAATTGCGTATTTACATCTCCCGAAAAGGCAGTGAAAAAACTGTTTGGATCGCTGAAATAATTTCCTACAGTCGCTCCATTTACCAAAGAAAAATATTTATTTATATATCCGCTGGTTAAAGCTTCGCCATTCAACTCAGAATTTCCTAGAATTTTAAAACCTGTTTGAGAATCCAAGCTAACACTAACAAAAGGAGAAAGTTCAGAAAAAGATGGCGCAGAACTGTCTCCTAAAGCATCTACTCCAGTCCAAGAATCAACGTTCCAAGGGTAGTCGGTATTGTCTCCACCTTCCCAAGCTACACCACCGAAACTAATGCTATCAGGGTTTTCGTCTGTTAGTATCCATTTAGCCCCGTCTAATCTAAACCTTAAGCCACTTGTGATTATGTTTTGGAACAGGGGTGAAGATCCAGTATAATCGCCGTCAAACGTATTTGTATTCCCGCTCGGAGAAAGTTCAGAAAAGGATGGCGCAGAACTGTCTCCTAAAGCATCTACTCCAGTCCAAGAAGTCACATTCCAAGGGTAATCGACATTATCTCCACCTTCCCAAGCTATTTTTTCAAAACTTGAGCTTCCAGGATCTTCATCGGTCAATATCCATTTAACCCCATCTAATTTAAACCTTAATCCACTAGTGGTTATGTTTTGGAACAATGTAGAAGATCCAGTATAATCGCCGTCAAATGTATTTGCGTTTCCAGAAACACCAGTTCCAACTCCAGTAATGTTAAACCCAGTAACATTCGAATCTTCTATAATTCCAAGCCCCGTTCCAACTCCAGCAATATTGAACCCAGTTATAAAAGACTCGTCTCTAAGTTCAGTTATGGATGTATTTACATTAAAATTTGTAGCATCGTCCAAATAACCCGTTAACCCATTTTCTCTATCAACTACTATTTGCAAGAAATGTAAATTGTCATCATTTAATGTAGTTGCGCCAGTAGCCGCTAAATAATCTATTCCATTTAAATTTAAATAATTTTTTCCATCACCAGATTGGAACCAAGCTACACCAGTTCCATTTTGATGAGACTCAAGTAGGTATTGTTTTCCATTTAAATTTGGATCGAATCTTACCCAAGCGGCTAGTGTGAAATTGCCAGTATTTATTTCTAATTCGTCTCCAGTAATAAGTATGTGGTTTGCAGATCCTCCAGTTAATTGAGACCTAAGTCCTGGCTCCAAACCCGTTTCTAACATATGCTGAAAAGCTCTATTTTGATTCCCTGTTCTATGAACAACAAAGAATTTATCATCAAAGTCTGAATTATCTCCAGACCTTTGGCACATAACAGCATATTGATCATGATTAAATCTTAATCCCGCGTTATTCGTTCCGTTAGCTGGCTCTAAGATAGGATCGGATGAAAATTGAAAAGCTTGCTCTCCAGTAGCAGAATAATTTAATGACAATATTGGGAGTTCACTGTCAGAAGAAATATTAAAAATATTTTCATCTAAAGCTATATAAGCATACAAACCAGTTCCATCAGCAACAGTTAAATCTGATTGAAAAGATTTAAAGAAGAATCCGCTCGTCGAAACTCCCGTAATGCAAGTGTCCGAAAAATAAGTTTCCGTTGTTGTGTCGGGTTTTTGAAGCTGTATGAACACTTTTGGAATGGTATTAAAATCTTCATGAAAATTAACGAATTGATAATCAGAAGTATTGTTGTTATTTACATTACCTATTTGTATTGTTTTTGAAGCTCCATTAAATTTAAAAACTCCAGTTTTTGATGCTATATAAGCATATTTAGCCACTCTATCCGAAACACTAGTAACGGAAAAACCCGAAGATGTAGAATCTACTCTTCCAATGGGTTTAGAAAAGTCACTATAATCCCCATCAACTATTTCATACATAAAAATTGCTGGAACATTATCAAAACTCTGCTCAAAAGCAAAAGTCTGAGTTGTCGATGTAGATCCAGCTAATTCAAAACTCGAAACTTCAAAATCTAGACTTGGGGGCATCACATATCTTCCATCTCCAGTATATCCAAATGCATTATCTAATTCTGAATTTAATATCGTTACAGAGCTTTGGTTAGAAAGTGTTTTAAAATTATTTTGTATAATGTTACCCGAAGCATCTTTTAGATTAATGATTTGATCATTTACTGCTTCTATTACGGAGGCCCCACTACCTCCGAATATATCTTCAAATTCAAAATTAACAACAACATTTATATTGGGGTCATTTTCGTAAAATGAATTTTGAGCGATTCCAGTTTCATCAATATTACTGTACGATGATAGGTACGCTGTATTTATAGAAATATTTTGATATTCAACAAAATTATCTTGAGCAGTGAAACCAAAATCAGATATTTGTGTAGTGAAAGATACTGATGTGGCGTCAGTGCTTCTTGATTTAGCTGGGGTTATATTTTCCGAAAATACATTGATCTGATAATCCCCAATTTGATCTATTTTTGCTGTGCCACTTAAAGTAAATACCGTTGTCGAACTAGCACTTTTGAAAATTTCAGAAACTATAACATTTGTATTTGGCTCTTCCAGAAATACAATATATTTTTCAGGCACTCCTGAAGCTGGATCTGTTATCGTTATAGGCAAACTTAAAGATCGATCGGCGTTTTCACTAAATGCTCCAGTGACTACTGAAGCTGGCTTATTTGGCTTAATTACTTCAGTTAATCTTAAATCTGGCTTAAATGTGTCGTCTTCTATATCAAAAGCTATATTTTCTTCAACAAATTTAAATTTACCAGTATGATGGATTGTCGCAGATACATTGAATCCCTTTTCTTTATCTTCTTGTATGTTTAATACTCTATAATAATTTGGAGATCTGCCACTCGCATCAATATTGTAGATAGACCCGTGTTTGATATTTACATCTTTTTCTGAAAACCATTGACTTCCAGTATTTCCATATAAAAAGTTGTTTAATCCATTTATATATATAGCTACTCCGCTATCTACTATGTCATAACTCAATCCCGAACCACCTGGTTTAATTTGTAAAGATATTACTTGTGGATTACGTATTTCTTTATAAAGTTCGTTATTAGCAGATGGGTTTCGATAAAAATCTTCTATTCCAGATTTTCCTACTGGATTATATATGTGTATATTTCCTCCAGTTATGTAGTCTAATTGATCACTACCAATAGCTGGTTCTACTATGATTGCTTCAGGCCCCTTTCCAGAATTTAACGTATTGAATGATCCATTTCCATCTGGATCATAGTAATTTGTTTCTCCACTAGCTCCCAAGATTGTGCCGAAATTTTTAGTAAAATTTCTCATTTCATCTTCGACCATTATTATATCTCCTGGTTCTATTAGAAGGGCTTCAAATCCAGCACCAAAAGAAACTGTTTCTGTTGTATATTGCGATTCAAACAAAATGTATTTAGCTAATCTATGAGCTTGAGATCTTGAAGTTACGCCAATACCATCTAATTGTTTAAAATTTAATCCTACATATTTAATAGCTTCAGTATCTTCGACATATTCCGTTGCGCTTTTATAATTATTTTTTTTATCCAAGAAGGAGACTTCTACGGCAGATAATTTGGTTGATTTATCTACATCTGCATAAGAGAACATTCCATCTTTCACATTTAAATTATTAAATATCAAATGTGGGGGGAATTTATTTTCTTTTGGCGCTGTTGTGGTTAGATTATTAAAGTCTTCGAAAAAATATGGCCTATCTACTTTGACAGTTACGCAAGAATTATTAAAATAAGTCATTGCCCTAAAAGACCTAGCTAAATCTTGAAGCGCTTCGAAAGCTCCCGCTTGATCTTTTATAAGAATATTGCAACTAAATCTCGGCTCTAAGCCACCAAATCCATCATCTAAACCAATAAAATAACCAGCACCCCCATAATCATTTGTTGTCTTGCTTCCGTCATTCATTGTAACGGCATCACAATACATACCTATTTCATACAAAGTCCATTTATCGACAATTTCTACATCTCTTAAATGGGAACCTATCCCATATCTAGTATTAATCAAAAGGTCGTAGTAGATCCAAGCAGGATTGTCAGACCATCCAAATTTAAATGTTCCATCCCAAGGACCATCATAAATTAAATTACCTCTTGTGCATTGGTCGCTCGAAAACCTTCTGTCAGATCCATCTGCATTGATTGGATTATAATTTGAGGGTATTAAAATCTTCTTACCTTTAACTCTAAAAGTTCTCGTCGGAACTTGTGGAAAGTATTTTGAATCTATAGATGTGGCAACATAGCAAGAGTTTGGATAGACGTAAGTCTGATCATTGATTTCTGTTATAGTTGCAACACCAATATCTCTTTTAATTAAATTAGAATAAGTTTCGTATTCTACTTTTTTTATTCTTACAAAATTATATATATCAGTATCAGACAAAACTGGTAAAGTTATATTTTCCAAACTAACTGAATATGGAGAAGTTATGATTCCACTTATTGATATTATTCCGTCACCATTACCCCAAGTCACTCCGCTGCCGCTTCTGGTTGTGAACGATGCTGTTTGAATTGTTTCTACACCATCTTTATCGACCTTTCCGACAAACGCCTGAACAGTTACAGTTAATGGCAAAGGTGTTCCCATTTTACTTTTTCCTGCATTATTTTCTCCTGCTGTTGAAAAGCTTTTTGTATCACTAAGGCCATCTATCTGTAAACCAACCGTTAATTTGTTTACATTTTTATCATAATTTATATAATTATATGGTTTTTCTAAAACTTCTCTTACTCCTAAACGTTGCCATTCTACAAAGTCTCTTGGGCTTGTTCCTTCTCTTCTTATATCTCTGCTTCCTGTACCTGTTCTTGCTCCATTTTCTGAGCCTAATTCTAAAACTTCATATGTTCCACCCGTAGCATTATAATAGTTATTAGCATTATCGGGGAGGAAAATATTAATCTCTGTATCACTTATAATTTCTTTTATTACGCCGAGTTTTCCATTAAGATTTTCATTGCTAGAGTCAGAAATTTTTAAAGCAAATCCAATATAATCATCTGTAATTCCATGAGGCGAGGATGTAGTCACCTTATATGTATCATCTTTTGCTCTATTCAAAAAAATTAGTAGCGCCCCTATTAGTCCTCCTGATCCATAATTGGTTGTATTAACCCAAGATACACTACTAACTGAACCCGTATATAGTACAACACCTAATTCGTATTTCCCTTTTATCGGAGCAGCTACTTTATGTAACTTACTTGGCGTTTTTACTATAGAACTAGCTTTTTGATATTCTGCGCCATCTCTAAATTCTACATCATATTTGGAATGCGTTGGCTGATTGGTTTCTTCCCTTAATGAAATATCGTTAAAGTAAATACCTTTGTCAATTCCATTTGTTGAACTACCAACTGTATTATCGTCGCTTTTAAACTCTTTTTTAGCGTAATCTCCCTCTAAAAACCTTCCTTTTTTATCTGTTAATCCACCAACTGGGCCTTCGCAGATTAAATCAAGTGCTTCATAAATTTGAAACCCAATTTTCGAAAATGTGCCGTCTGGCGGCATAAGATAAGAAGGAGAAGCTCCCTTACTTCTACCAGCGATTGATATCTTTTTTCTAAATATATTTTTATAAAAACTCATTATGCTAAATCTTCGGCAACGACATTTGTTGAGATAATATTTGATCCAACTCTTAACTCTCCGTAAAGCAAAGGAATAGGAAACCCTTGTACTACATTATTTTCCAAATTACTAAAAATATAGCTAGATTGATCAATTTTTGATTCCGCTGTCTGTGGTTTTGGCGTTTCAACAGGAAACAGCAAAGACATAATGCCTTGTATTAACATACCTATAGCTAAATTTGCCAAAAATCCGCCACTGGCCAACGCAGTTCCCAACGCAGTGAGAGCTGCACCCACAAAACCAGCTACTGCTGTCACGACTGATACGACAGCCGTGACCACAAAAGCCCCACCTACAGCGGGGACTATATGAATTTCTTCGGGAGCTTTTGCCGCAGAAAGCTGTTCAACGGTTTCCCATTTTTTATTTGGATTTTGGGGATCTATGAATACATAATTCAAGCCCTCTTTAAATTTTGAAATTAAAAAATTTCTAACTCTAGGGTTGTTTGTATTCAAAGCTTTTGTTATATCCAAAAGCTTACTTACTTTAAATTTATGCTCCCTGCCACAGATTGTAGCTAATTCTCCATGTATAATAACATTAGTCATCCAAAAACTCCTTTAACTTTATTACACCTTTTTCTGATCTTTCGAAATGGGGCATATCAAATAAGTGAAATCCTTTAGTCGTTAAAGAATATATTAAAAATGGATAAAGACAATTTTTTGAATTTTCAATATCGTATTCAGAAGGATTTTCCTTTGCGTTTACATGTGTATGAAATATTGCCAAAAGCTCACCGCTTAATTTTCTTTCTAAAAAATCTGCGGGATTTATAATGAAAATGTCATTATCTTTTGAACGATTCTTGGCTGGTTTAAAAAAAAGCTCTTCATCTTTATAACATACAAAACCGCAGACCTCTTTAGTTGTGTCTGTATTTGCGTATTCAACAAGATCATTTAGAAATTTATCCTTTTGGTGGGTATGCATGAGTTCCTGGGTATCCTCCGAATCTTAGTTGTCCTTGAAATCTTAATTTACAATCAGAGACTTTTTTTGAGCATTCATCTTTTTGCCAATTTTTTGATTTTGGCGGGAAATTTTCGTTGCCAGATACACCATCAGAAACACAAACATAAAAAGTTTTTAGTCTTTCTGCTGGTGCGGATAAATCGGTTTCATCTTCTTCTCTTAGTATGAAATTTTCAATTTGAACAAAGACATAGTCACCTTTGTTATAAGTTGTGCCGCTTTTCCATAAACCTTTGTTTGTAGATGGAGTTACAGTAGCTCCACTAGAATCTGTGAATGGTTGAGAATTTGAGGTCGTTTTTGGTTCCCCCTCATACCTACAACCATGACCTCTGTATATCCATGTGCAATACCTAGAATAAACGTTTCTATTAGGTATATAGACATTATCTAATTCAAAAACAGTGGACAATTCAAATTCAACCAATTCTTTTGTTTCTGTTGTTCTTCTATTTATGTAAAAAGTCTGGTCAGGCAAAAACATTGTACCAGAAGCCTCGCTTGCTTGTGTGGAAATATCAAAATATGGATTTTTGCCTCCTTCAAAATTTAAATCATCCAAAAACCTTGCAAAAGTCCGTTTTCTAACTACTTTTGCCCCGATTAGATTATTGTGGACTTTCAAATATTTAGATATCACATATTGAATATTAGATACCTTGAGTCTGGGTCTGGGTAAACTATTATCTCCTTTAACTTCAAAACCTTCGACTTCCATTGGGTATGATATATACTCCTGCCCCTGCCACACAATTCTTTCCGAAAGTGATTTTTGATATGGGGTTAGAGCTAAGACGCTATTTTGGTCTTCTGGCCAGTCATAATATATTAGATAAAATTCTAAAATTTGACTAGGTTCTAGAGACATTGCCTCTGAAGCTACTTTTTGATTTATTCCTTGCGCCATATTTAAGTTTACACTTTTAAAATTAAATTTATAATAAATTGTGCTTAAAGAAATTAAAGACAAATTTTATACTTTTCAGAAAGAAATTTTTCCAATAATTGATTCAGTCAGTGAGGTGGAATATAACTTCATTATCGAAACCTTATCCTTAATTAATAATGATGACATCTATGAAAATGAACATTTATCCAGTTATTCTTACCCAATTAGCGTTTCTGGCAAATCTGTAAACTCTTCTAGATTTATTTTTGGGACAAAAACTAATACAAATTTGTTTCAAAAAAATGCCCAAAAAATGCTAAAATCTTTAAACATCCAAGAATCAAAACCCGAAGGGTTCCAATGGTACGGGATCGGTTGGGATATAGAAAATGATGAAATTAAAATTTATTTCTTAAAAAAAGATTTTTCTGAAATTTTTTGTAAAGAATATTGTAGAAGTTCAGCTAAAAAAATCAGAGATAAGGTCTATCAAGTTGGCAAATACGCCACAACAATGAAAAAAGACAAAGAAACAGTAGAACAAATTAACACAAACTCCATAGAACACGAAATTGTAGACAAAATGCACAATTTGGGCTTCATTCTGGATACATACAGTGAGTATGGGGATAAAAAAACATTTTATTTTGATTAATATGGAACAATATCATTTCACAGAAGAGGCTAATTATAAAGAATCTTACTTAATTGCAAAGTTACAATTTAGAAAAATTATTAACAATTTTAATGAGATAAAATTTAGCTATAATTTTAACAAACTTTACAGTGGCGAGAATCATTATAAACTATTTTTGAAAAAGGGCGATAGTTTAATCTGTGGTGCTTTGGGCCATATTTATGAAGGTAAAGTTTTTATGGACATTTTCTTTTGGAACGAGGTGTCTTATGAATACAATATGCAAATTGTCAGATGGTTTTTTGAAGAGTTTTTCAAAAGAACTTCCAAAAAAAACGTTTCTTACGCTATTTTACCCCTAGATAAAAATAGAAAAAAGTTTGATTTTTTTAAAAGACACAATGAAATATTTTTTCGATCCGATAAACAATTTGATTTAAAAGACGAATATTTAAAAAGCTTATATATCCACCACCATCTCTTAGAAATAAAATATGAATCATATTTTTGTGAAACGCAGCATCCAAATTAAAACAAATAAAACAAAAGCAATATTTTGTTAAAATTCCAGTCTTTAAGTGTAAAACAATAATATGTCATCTGAAAATCCAAATGAATTAAGAAGTGAGATTCATAGCACCTCAGACACTGGCGTTCTTGCTGGAGGAACGCTAGAAAGTAGAGTAGCTGCTTTAGCCTCAGTATATCCAACTGGAGATTCCCAAAATTTTCACATGTTTACTCATATTATACAAGAGCTAAACAGAAAACTCGACCAATTTGGTTTCGCCGATAATATCGTTCAACCAATAGATGCGGGATTTCGGCCTCTCAATTTTAATGATTTCTTTGGAGACGCTTCTCCAAGCCCTAACCTCCCAGATTATCTAGAATTAGAAAATGATTCATTTCTATTTCAAGAAAATGGATTCAAATTAATCTTAGAACAAGATATCTAGTGTAAAGAGTTAATATGGCAGACAAAAAAATATCACAATTAACAGAATTAACTACCGTAGACCCATCTAATGATCTTTTAGTGATTGTCGATTTTAACACAAATGAGACGAAAAAGGTTAAAATAGAAGATCTTCCTTACGAAGTCTCGGAGATTACATTCTTTGCTCTTACCAATGAATCAACCAGCAGCAAACGAGTTGTCGGTTCATTGGATGTGGCTGATATCCCTGCAAGTTGTGCCTATGCTCAGATTGGTAACTCAGTGACATCGATTGGGGACTATGCGTTTTATAGCAATTCACTCACTTCAGTCACAATTCCTAATTCTGTGGAAACGATTGGGAGCTATGCGTTTGGTTACAGTTCACTCACTTCAGTCACAATTCCTAATTCAGTGACATCGATTGCGGGCTATATGTTTTATACCAACAGTTCCCTCGAATCAGTCACAATTCCAGATTCAGTGACATCGATTGGGATCTATGCGTTTTCTAACTCTTCACTCACTTCAGTGACAATTCCTAATTCTGTGGAAACGATTGGGAACCATGCGTTTTCTAGCAACTCACTCACTTCAGCCACAATTGGTAATTCAGTGACATCGATTGGGAACTATGCTTTTTCTAACAACTCCCTCGAATCAGTCACAATTCCAAATTCTGTGATTACGATTGGGTCCGATGCGTTTGCTAGCAACTCACTAACTTCAGCCACAATTGGAGATTCAGTAACCACGATTGGATTCCGCGCGTTTATTAACAACTCACTCACTTCAGTCACAATTGGTAATTCAGTGACCTCGATTGGGATCAATGCGTTTAGTAACAACTCACTCACTTCAGTCACAATTCCAAATTCAGTGACCTCGATTGGGTTTTATGCGTTCGCTAACAACCCAACTTTAAACGATGTAACAGCTAACATTACAAAGACTGTTTTTGATACGGGAACGAACATACTGAGTGGCACAGCAGCCGCCCTTACTCTCCGAGTTCCTACGGGAGACACGACATGGGACGCACTTGAAGCTGCAAGTCCATCCGCGTATCAAGGTAATGCCGCCGTAACCGTTGTTCGAATCTAATATGAGTAAAACAATCCATTATACATCAGGACTTCCAAGAGCTTGCTCAACTCTCTTGCAGAATCTCCTTGCACAGAACCCAGAAGTCCATGCTACGGCGACCAGCGGAATGCATGAGATCATGTATCTGTCTAAGGCGTTCTTTAAGACTGAAGAGTTTCGCACTATTCCGAATCCGAATGATGGTGAAAAGTTGTTCGGTGACTTTATGCGAGCAGGTATAACTAACGCATTCAACAGCGTGACGGATCGCCCTATTGTGGTGGACAAATGCCGCAGTTGGATTGGTAGTGCCTCCCTACTGTTCAAACTGTTTCCAGATGCAAAACTATTGATACCTGTTCGTGATATTCGAGGGGTGCTTTCGAGCATGGAGAAGAAGTTCCAGCAACATCCAGAGTTTCAAATGGAAATGAGCCAGCAGGACACGGCCAACATTCAGACTATTGAGGGTCGTGTAAACTTCTGGCTCCAACAACCACCTGTCGGAATCGCTATTCAACGCATCCATGAGATTGCACGTCTTCACAAAGATAAGGTTCACTTTGTTCATGCAGAAGACCTAACCAGCCACCCGCAAGAAACGATGAACAGAGTGTGGAGTTATTTGGGTATGGAGCCATTTATACATAACACCGCCAACGTAGAGCAATACACACAGGAGCATGACCTTGGATGGCCTTTTGGTGATCACATTATTCGCCCAGAGATCAAACCGCTCGTTCCAGACTGGCATGATACACTTGGTCGTCAGCTTTCCGACCAACTCAATCAGAAATTTAATTGGATTAACGAATTATGAAAAACGCATTAATTAACAAAGAAACAAATAGAATTATCAAAGTTAAAGATGGTGATTTTTTAAATCCACCTGAATTTGCAGAAGTGGTATCTATTTCTAATGCAAAAGCCGCCATTTTCGAATCTTCGACTGAGCCGATGTTTTTAATTAACAACGAAGTTGTTGGCTTAGACGTAAAGATGGCGACCAAAAGAGAAGAGAGGAGAGAGCAGCGATTTGCTGAAAATTCAAACCTTTTTAAATCTCGCAAGATCGAAGAAATTAAAAAAGCCAGAGATGCAGAATATAATGCAATTCTTGTAACTAGCGACGGCCTTCAATTCAAATCAGATTTAGAAACAATCATTGACGTAAAAACTTTGATTGAAAT
>Ga0209555_10001924_pt1 | contig 15200 bp, 23 predicted proteins | sample SaaInl85LU_5_DNA_FD_184643 | JGI IMG/M metagenome (GOLD analysis project Ga0209555, IMG submission 184643) | Marine microbial communities from expanding oxygen minimum zones in the Saanich Inlet - ESP_85LU_5_DNA (SPAdes) (version 2) | ecosystem: Environmental > Aquatic > Marine > Intertidal... | reverse complement strand
TCTGCTTCACACATTCCAAAATCTCATCTTTGATCTTCTGGAACTCTCGCTCTCGCCCCTGAAGTCGTTGAGCTTCGGTGGGAGGCTCATAGTCGCTGTCACTGTCATCGTCACTCTCCGTGTCACTGTAATAGAACGTGTCTTCGTGGAACGCTTTGTTGCCGTTCATGTGGTCATGAACACGTTTCATTTTATCAGCCATCTCCAGATAGATGCCATCGGGAATCTTACTGGAGATGTCATCAAGGCAAGCCATGAGGCTTCGGAGGTCTTCCATATTGAATGTTTACATGAAAATTACACTATTTTGATTCTACTTAGGTAAATTTATCTTCTTCAATCTAAATCGTACGTTTTTAAGTTAGATGTGATGTTCAGCCCACAGTTGTGTATAGATTTCACAGAGTTTGCGGTACGTCTCTTCCGAAAGGTTGTGTTTGGTTCTGTCAACGATGAATTCCTCTCGAAACTTTTCAATAATGGTATCCATCGTGTAATATAGAATTATAATTTCTGTACTCCACTTAGGTATGGAACATGTACGAAAGATAATGGAAATCATGGATGATGAGATGTTTCCAACGAAGAGAGAGTGGGTGTACGTGAAAATATGCAACGAACTCAAGCAGATACACATTCAATTACAAGAACTGTCAAGGCTGAAAGCACTACATGCACCAGCTACTGTCGACCCTTCGGCGCGTGTAGAAGTACGTTCGCTCGCTACACTCGACCCCTCGGCACCTCTCCGACACAGTACCTAAAATTTCTCTGTGCGATTGTACCTCGGTGTACAAACCACATGAGTTCTTCGTATCCATACGTTTGAGTAAACTCTCGCCAATAAGACTTGGTAGCTTCTCGAAGTTGTGCAAAAATTCCAGCTTTCACTTTGTTTTCGGGGTCCTTCTCGTGTTCGATATAAGCATCTTGAAGTGCGTTTGTCGCCACAATCCACTTATGACATCGGTTGAGGGCATCCGAAGTCATGATAAAATCCTCACCTACGACATCTGGGGTCACGAGGAGTGTCTTCTCGCTTCGATGGAGTTCCTTCATGATTCGACACATCTGCAGATAGTCCCCCTCCGGAACATTTTGCGCATTCTTGTCTATCAGACTCATGAGTGATTGCATTAAGATAAACTGCTTCGAATGTCGTAGGTCCCGGGGTGACGGGAAATGTGGGTTCGTATACGGGACGTGATACGACTTTCGGTTCCGGGATCATACTTACATAACAATCAACCTATTTCTAATGCACTTAGGTTCATAATAGATTTTGATGTTCTTTTATATTTACTTTCATATTGTTCATATTCTGTGAAAAGATTCATAGTGTCATCATTTCTGTAAATAGATTGACGTATTTTTTCACTCAATTTTATGATGTGTTTCGCATCATCTGTATACACACCTTTTGTCATTACGAAGGATAGTAATTTCCTACACTTCGTAAGGAGGATCTCGAGACTTTCTCGGCGTTCAAAATCAGTTTCGTGCGCCATTTCTATGTACCTACACTCGCCACAATCATTAACAGCTTCAATTATCCGAACAGGTTTCGGGGCAAAGAACTTGGTAACCGTGTGTAAGAAATCGAGCATTTCTTGGGTGTGGGTGGGGCTTCTATAGGCTGTGTGCAGTAAATAACTTCTTCCCAAATGATACGCTGAACGTCTGGGCAAAGGGGTGCGGTCGCCTGACAAAATGCGATACGCAATTCGTCAGTCACGAGCGGAATTAAATATTCTTTCATGATGAATCGTCGGTATGCTCACGTTCACTTAGGTTAATTTCGCGTTCGATAGAAACCTTCTCAAGTTCCACATCTAGATAAACCCTGTAAGGGGCGTCCCATAAAGCAGTTTTCAGCCACGTATACACGTTGGTAACGTATTGTGGTCCCATATTCAGAACAGTTCTGTAAATCGCGTATGCGTACATTACTATACTATTATCACTTCTTCTTTTTATATGAGTTCATCAATCTCACAAAATCTACAATCCCTCCGACAGCAATCAAACCTGTGAATATAATAGTGTTAATCGCGATACGTGGAACCATTGTATCATAAGACGATTTTCTTTTCGTATCCTACGCGCACATCTGTATTAACGTGTACAACATATCCGGCGGTTTTTACGTTTCTGCAGAAAGCTTCATCGTCAGTGACCATGTGGACAAGAGTCTTGTCATCTTCAGTCTGGATTTCTATGGGTGGGTGGTAGAAATACGGGTATGTCATCTTCTCGATAACTTCGCGTGTACACGCGAAAAAGCCCATTTCGGTGTGATCGACCGGTATGTGCTTTCGATTGGGATCGACAGATTCTACACGCGCCATTTCGTACCTACCATTCTTCTTATAATACTCGTCATCAAACTTAGAAATGTACGATAGATTGACCGCACCATCAATCCGGTACATACCCGAAATGACCGGAAACTTGTCTGTATCTTCTACGAGCTCGATAACTTGCTTGGGTGTAAATATGACGTCATGGTCGATGGATAGCCATACGTCGTATGAGACTTTCCCATCGAACGGCTTTTGGTCTTTTCCACGCAATGGTTCAAGACCTAAAGATTGTAGGCGGGCGATATGTGTCCGTTTATTTACACCGGTAGAAACACCAATGGAATACCCTTGCTTGGTCAATTCTAAAATTGTTTCGGACCATTGCATCAAAAAGGATGAAGAGTATTCATGGCCAGTGAGAGCTAAGATAATATGTTTCTTCGACATATTGTGTGTATATTACAATTCAAATCTTTAATATTCTACATCTGACACATCTCGCATGTCAACTTCGTAAACATTTACATTTACGTCGCCGAAATATACACACCCGTTTACGTGCCACACCTTCTCACGAACTTGTTGACGTGCGAACGATCGCGCTTCACTGGTATTGAAGAACACATTCCGGTCAAGAATGTGGTCACCAACGCACACGTGAACAATAGAGTATAGCATCGCGATTTAATTATTTAATGTTTTAAACGTACTTAGGTTGAAACGAGGTCGTGGAAGTGTTCGCAAAAGTTTTTCAGTTTTGGGAGAATCTCTGTGTTCCACTTAACCTTATCACGTGAGAGTAAATGTGTACACGTCTTACTGTCGTGTTGTTCAATCAGTTTACACGTATCAAGGTTCAACATTTCCATATACGTCTGACACTGAATTTCCTCATAGTCTCGGACACTTTTGAACAGACGATTCGCGCGATTTTTTATCTCGATGATCGTAGAAGCGTCTTCGGACAATCGATCAATTCTACCGACGATCACATATTCCGTACCCCTAATCTTACACACGGTGTATGTATAAAACGTTTCGTCAATTTGTAGTGTAGGGTCCATGTCGGCGGTCGTATCTTCATGACGAATGCCGTGATTCGTATATAGGGTCTTACGAATATGGTCCTTCGCCGCTTCCATCTTTTCATGTGGGAGATCACTCTGTGTCGTTAATTGATTTGTTATGGCCCTATATTTTTGCTCGACCGAGGTACTGTCCATCGATTTAAACTTTGACGCATCTTCCAACAACTGTGTCGCGACCGAACACTCGTTTACGGCATCCACTGCGATCTGTTCCTTCGTTCTACCCTTGAAAGTATCGGGTAGGTATTTACACCACAGGTTCATGATCACTTCACTGGGTGGTTTAAACCTATTCTTGTCAATCATACTCGCAACATCGGACGCTTTCAATACAATCTTGGGTATACCTATGCGGTTATATGTACGCTTCTTGTCCCGGAGGAGTGGATAAATTTCACCGCACGCACGTGAATCTGCGAGCGCGTTGTGCGCGTTGTCGAGCGTCTTCCCAGTCAGTTCGTTGTATATGATGATCAACTTTTTGGGTTTAAGGTACCATTGATGCACCATTTTATGTGTGCACATAAATGTGATATCCTTAAGAGGTTCAAGACTCACACCGCGGCGATAACACTCGGAGAACAATACATTCTCATCAAACGCAGAGTTATGTGCGACAAGTGTCTTACAATTACCGATGAAATTCACGAACGTCTCGTACACTTCTCCGAAGGGTACACCGTGTTCAACTGCGTGTTCGTGTGTGATGCCATGAATATGCGTCGCTTCAACCCTAAACGTATCGGGTTTTACGATCATGTGGTGTGCGGCGAGCTCCTTACCGGAAGCGTCGTATTTGACAAAAGCAATCGAGACCATTCGACATTTGTCAAATACATGCGTATTGTCAATGGTCGCAGATTGACGGGTCATGGGGAGACCCGTCGTTTCTGTATCCCATGCGACGTATGACATATTTAAATATACTTTTTACTCTTTAATCACCTTACCAAAAGCCGGTCGTACGCGACTTAATAGGTAATTTATTGTTATTAGTAGCCAATTGACGTAGGTCTATTACACTATCCATCCCATATAATTTAGACCTTTGTTCTGTTGATTTTACAAACCATAGCCTATTTTTAGTTTTTGTAATGTCACAAATATAGGAATACATAGCTGCACACATGGCGTCACCCGTTCCCAATACATACATATACCCCGATTTAGTATTAGTTTTATTTAATGCGACAGTAGTTAATATTTGCATGAAATCACCTAAAAATTTAGAAATTTTGTCATTGACAGTTGCCGTAGCTTTACGAGCTGCGGGTGCTGTTATACCACCAGGTACCGTCACTTTACCCTTATCATTAGTTATATCTATTACATAGTTAAGTGTTGAGTCATCTAGACGGTATTCTAAAGTGGTATTACCGATTTTGAACACGGGTTTACGGTAATTCCACGAAAGTGTCGTACTCGGGGTTTCCTTCATAACATATTGGGAATCCTTCTTAGCACTATCCATCTGCATGTCGTGCCCGGGATCCACTAAGTTCGCAATCGACACGGTATTGTAAAATGGTTTTGTTTCACTGGTTCCAGCAGTTTCTCCTATTCTAGTAATTTTATCCAAAACGTATGAATATGGATACGATACACGCCTTTGTGCGTTTGATAGTGTACTCGCTTCATCTTCTTGATCAAATAGTAAGCAAGTGTCTGTCCCATCTTTAAACATATCAGCGGTTATCTGCCTATTACTAATTTCTATAGGTTTTCCCATATTAAATAATGATTCATATTTTTCCTTAATAACAGATTCGTAACTTTTATTTGGTAAATTTAAAAGATTTTTATATAACTTTGTTTTCATATTTTTATCAATTTTCGTGTAGTCGCTTCCAAAAATTGTTTTAATAATGTCACTTTCAATAAACACATCGAACGACATACTAATAATTCCATCGTGTTTCATATCCAAATACATCAAATACACAAGTTCAATATATTTAGTTTTGTCTAACTGTATAGTTAAATTTAAAACGTCCGCCCCACGCGATTGTTTTTGGAATAATTTATAGTGTTTATATATTATTCTCACTGCTTGTTTTACCGTTTTTCCACCGAATAACTCGCGAGTTCTTTTATCGGTCGATTTCTGGATATACATGTAAATCAAAAAATCCTTAAGATCCTCGAACTTGGCGGGTATTGATGTAGCTCTTATTATTTTAACTAATATAGGGGCGTAGTAGGGTTTAGTCACTGGCAGTTTTTTTATTTCTGGGAACATATTACTAACACGTTCAGCATCTGCTTCCACTTTTGGGTCGCTATTTTTAGGACTATTATTCATAGGTCTGACAATTTTAGCAGTTTTTGCACGTGCGGGGGTTTTAGCACGCGCTTTGGTTTTAGGTACTGGTAGGTTGACGGGTTTAGGTTTGACAGGTTTTACACGTGCTGAACGTCTAACAGTATTCGCTTTAGTGGACTTGACATTGGCAGCTGCCCGGGCTTCGTTTGCCCTCCTCTTAGCCGACGCAGCTGCTCGAGCCTCGTTTTCCCTCCTCTTAGCCGACGCAGCTACTCGAGCCTCGTTTGCCTTCCTCTTGGCCGACGCAGCTGCTCGAGCCTCGTTTGCCCTCCTCTTAGCCGACGCAGCTGCTCGTGCGGCCAAAAACGCACGATTGTCCACATTCGCAAGGCTTTTCGTCCCACGAACACCTGGTGTAACGCCGAGTACACGTTTCTGATTCGAGCGTGGGAGTGAGGGTGTATTCCGTTTAACGGAGGCAGCTCTAGCACTGACCCCAGCGTTTTTCCGAGTAGATATGGTCGCAGAATTCGCCTTCTTATTGGAAGTTGTGTTATTCTCGGAATTACCGGAGTTGATGTTCATTGCCGAGTTGTTACTGAATGATGTCTCTCGGGCAGTTCTGACATTCTTTGTGGCGGATTGGGTCATCGCACGCTGAGCTCCAACTGCAGCTGTAATTAAAGGTAATTTCACACGTTTAGACGCTGGTACATTTTCTGGGTCGATCGGTGATCTAACCCGAGACGACATCTTAACATTGTAATACATTTTATTTTGAAATGGGTACGTCACAAGATGCCACCAGTTCATACACGAGTACACCATCAACGATTTCTTCGGCAATTAAGATATCTTTCAATTGTTCAAGTTTAATTTTATTAATTTTCAAAAGATCGAAAACTTCCTGATAGCACTCATCGACGATCACTTTCATTTCAGTTTCAACCGCGTGAGACGTACGTGTCGACATCATACGCTCATCGATGTTCATCTTACCGATGACATCACTGAATCCACAACTCGTGATCATTTGACGAGCGATAGAGTACACTTGCGAAAAGTCGCTGGTCGCACCGGTAGATACCTGGTTGCGGCCGTACACGAGTTCCTCGGCCGCATGTCCACCGAGAGCCACTTTAATCTGGCTCAGCAGATAATCCTTCGTGTACATACCCTGCTCGTCGGTAGCTGGCTGAAAAAACGTGATTCCACCAGCGTCGCCGCGGGGGATGATACTCACTTTACGAACTTCATCGTAGTCAGACATGAGTGCGCCGATAATAGCGTGACCAGCCTCGTGATACGCGACACGCGTTTTGCGCTTATCGGACATTTTACGACTCCCGCGAGCGCCGACGACGACACGCTGGTATGCATTCTCGATGATTTCAGGTGTGATTTCTTTTCCCTCGTTCACCGATCGGATAGCCGACTCGTTCATAAGGTTCGCGAGATCTGCACCAGAAAAGCCTGTTGTTTGACGAGCGATGTCTCGCAGGGACACGTCTTGAGACAGATTTTTATTTTTTGTATGGACTTCCAAAATCTTTTCACGTCCGTGAACATCGGGGAGATTTACCTGAATTTTACGGTCAAATCTTCCCGGACGTAAAAGTGCCTCATCGAGAATATCCACGCGGTTGGTAGCGGCAATGACGACAATTTGAGATGTATCGTCGAAACCATCCATCTCCGTGAGAAGTTGGTTAATCGTTTGCTCACGCTCATCATTACCCGGCATGTTACCGGCAGCGCGTTTTTTGCCGATCGCATCGATTTCGTCGATGAAGATGATGCACGGTTGGTTCTTACGTGCGTGCTCGAATATATCCCTGACCCGTTTGGCACCGACGCCGACAAACATTTCGACAAACGACGATCCACTGCATTGAATGAATGGCACAGACGATTCACCCGCGATCGCGCGGGCAAGAAGTGTCTTCCCCGTACCGGGTTTTCCCGTGAGGAGAGCCCCCTTAGGGATTTTTGCCCCGGAGAGCATATACTTCATGGGAGATTTCAAGAAATCGACAATCTCAGCGAGTTCATCTTTAGCGGAATCTATACCTTGCACGTCTTCAAACCTCGTAGTGATGTATTTCTCAACCTCGAGTTCAGTCTTGTTCATGTTAAATGGGTTCTGACCAGCACCACGCGCTTGTGAAAAGATCATGCGAATGATAGCATAGGTTAATACCGCAGTGAAAAAACCGGAAGCCAAATCAGAAGTCGTAAACGGTACAGTCGCGTCGATATCGTATGCGATGGGACTATCGATGATCGTCTTCCACAGTTCAGGTGTATTCTCATACGTCGTGACATTTACAGAACCGTCATTTTCAGAATAATAAATCTTACGTTGGTTCGGTTTAATGACAGCTTCTTCGACAGTCTTCTTCTTTACACCATATACAAATTCGTTTAATCTTCGCTTTTCGAATTGGGGTTTTACGGGTAACGTGGGTGCTTGCAGGGGTTTACCAATGCTAAACATCTTATATACATATTGACACCACTCTTTTAACCGCGTTAATCTGCATCATCTGCTTCGATATCCTCGTTCGCATCTTCCTCCACGTCATCCTCTACATCGTCGGCAATACCTTCGTCTTCCTCTGGCTGTACATCGTCATCATCGACGTTTTCGTCATCTTCGGGTGGTTCATCAAAATCTTCGTCGGGATCTACTCGCGGTTTCACTTCCTTTTTAGGAGCCGTGGAAACTTTCTTCTTCGGAGCCTTTTCGAAAATAGATTCGATAATTTTTTCGTACCTCACCTTCATAGCTTTTTTCTTGTCAAAGTTAGATTGAAGATTTTTAATAAAAGTTTCCGAATATCCCATGTTTTTATACGCTGAAATTACAGATTTGGGAGGTGGTGTCTTGGATTTACTATAATACTTTTCCCAAAGATTCACCATCGACGTGAGTATTTTTACTCGAACGATACCCGATTTGAGAATATTGATCTTAACAACCAAGCGGTCCGGGAAGTCGAAATGTTTTTCCATATCCGAGGACCGATTAGTTTTGTTGGGAGGGTCCGATACTTGCGGCTTTTTAAATGGAACTCCTAATTGTTTATAATTTTCTTCGAGAAGTCTCAAATATTGATCCGAATTTTGATAATAAAAACGTTTCTCTCGTTCGAGCGTGGGAGTAACCCGTGGGTGCATGATATCATATACCACACCGTGCGTCATATTCATGCGCGGCGTGGTATCGAGGACAATTTTTTTGCGTGGCAAAGGTTTCTTCAACATCTTGAAATACATTTACACAATTTTTTTGCAACTTAGGTCAAGTTCACACTCCAGAATATGATGTGCCTGAAAATTTTGCAGGGACGAAAACGGACCCCACATCTCGATCACCTTGCGCTTCTTGTCATACCATAAGTATGAAAGATCCAAGTATTTGGTCAGCCAGTAGAATTTCTTACCACCTTTACCAACAAATTTGAAAATGTCTTCTTCATCATACGTCGAGACATCAAATTGACTGTAGTGTGTGACGGGTGGTGCGTACGGGGCCATTTCTTCTTGTGTCAATAACGCCCGTCTCTTTTAAGTCAATTTCTATTTGTTGCATCCACATCCACATCCAGTTTTGGTTTTGGTTTTGGAATCGGTGATAGTTTTAAGAAGTATCATCGTAAAGAGTAACGCTGTCGCGAGAAGTATCCTGTTCATTTTATATATCGAAATATTTTATTCTAAATCCTCGTCACAAAGACTGACTTCGGAATCACTTTCGGATTCATCGGATGAATCATAAACAACATCCGGGTCACTTTCATCGACTAGCTCATAATACGTATCGTCATATTCCCTATATAAACCCGTTTCAATTAATGACGTCGTATCATAAAAACCCGAAATGGAATCTTTTGGAATTAGCAACGTCTCGTCGCTGAAATAGTAAAGACCACATCGTCGATCATAATCTAGAACGCGTACACTGTATCCATTTCCGAGATCGGATACGATTTGTGCAATTTCACAGGTGCCGTCTTGATATTCTACGTCTACGATCTGTCTTTCCATTAAAAATAACGTGTGTGTATTTTTTATATAAGTAATTGTAATGAACGTTCAGAAGCCTAAAAAGTATGACGCTGCGATGTTCGACATTGATGATACGCTCATATCATCAAAGACGGGTAAACGAAAGGAAGTCGTGTATAAGTTATACACTCTATTACAGAATATGGGGTATAAGATGATCATCGTCACGGCCAGACCCGGCTTCGCAGCTAATGTCGCATGGACGGAAAGACAACTGGCTTCCCACGGCATCACGTATGATCAACTCGTTTTCACTCCAGCCGAAAACAAAGGAAATTTCAAGAAAAGATCAGGATATAATTTCATTTATTCTGTCGGAGACTTAGACACTGACCTCACACATACCAAATATGCTGTTAAGATTTCCAGGTAGTTTTACATACGTGACACGTAACAAATACTGTCATGGGTTCGTCAGCACTTCGTGTCTGTAGTTCGTAATACGTGGTCTTGTTTTGTCTACATCTCGCACATTTGAATATTCCCACGTAATCTGGTTCGTTTACGATGCTATATTCCTTTTTGGCGCACTTCTCGGCGTTACGTTCACATTCTTGTGCATACGGTCCATCCGGCCACATCGACACGAGAGACATATTAAGTGCAGATTCACTTTTAGTTCTTCCACTGCGAACGTCGTCTCTGAACGTTTTAGAAGCACCCAAATTTTTTTGAATCTCGAGAAATTTATGTTTGTATCTATCCATGTGATACCTATTATCACGCGCGGGAGTATCGCCCATCTCCCGCGTTTTCTTAACTGCCCAATTATGTGTAGATTTCTCGAGATTTAAACATGTCACGTGATCTTCTGGAAGATCGAGCAAAGAAGCATATTTCTTCACGACGTAGTTTCGAATATCCATTACCTTTTATATTTATCAGTACCTACTTAGGTTGGGAAAAGCTATTTTGGCACACCCACCATACGATTCAGGAGAGCACGTATTGAAAGGATCGGAAACGCGCTTAGGTTTGTTAAGCGTCTCGTTCCAGTTCTTGTCAAGGAATAAAGTTCTCGAAGTCGACAGGGAATATAACTCAAACCGCCTGAGAAGTACATAAGCGATGAGTAGGGCTATAGCCAAAGTGATGTACGTGTTCATTTATTAAAAACAACTATTTTATTTGCATACAACAAATGACAATTTCTATTTTAATACATGAAGACAAAGATCACATGGAAGAAATAGATATAGATATCGATCCAATTAAAAATGAAATTTTTAAAATTTTGCAAGGGCGACAAACATTCATCGGGCAGTGGGAAGATTTGGACGTCGTGATAATGAAACCTGAAGATGGTAAAGTGTTAAACATGAACACATTACCACCACCATTCGGTGAGGAAGAAGTTAAGGGTAAAATCCTGTTAATGCGTATGGACAAACATTCAGAGCCCCAAGATTTCACGTTAGATGAATATCGTTCATTCCTTCTGAGGAACGAACGCGTCGTTGTTTAATACAGCATTCGTATATTTCATACAGAGTTGAAAGTGTATGTACGCGAAATCGGCTGGGTTCGACATTTTGGGTACACCGGATAGTGGGTTGGTCTGAATCGTGTTGATGACATCAACTTTCTCCCCATTCACAGCCTTCGCCATATCGGCACCAATTTGCTTCAGCCACATGACATGCGTCTCGTTCTTACAATCGAACGCACTCACGAATGTAGCCATTTGTTATAGTATGTCAATTATTCTTTAAACTATAATCGAGATGTTCCCTGTACAGAAAATCGTCTACATGTCCATCGACCTCCTGACCACCGATCGACAAACTGAATAAGTCGTCATAACTGAATCGGTGACAATAAAAATAAGAAATACCCGTCATGATTGACATGTTATCTATATCCTCCATCGTTTTGTATTTAATTTCCAACATATTTTCATACAATTCAGGCACTTGTTCCTTGTGATTTTCGAGTATACGAATTTTCGTGGTCGGTGTAGATAAGTCGATACTCGGCCACGTACCAAATTTAGCTTTGTGTTCACATAAATATCGGATGTACACTTGTGCAATAGCCGGCTCCTTGAAACATACGAATCTGGGTTTCGATTCTACATCGACCAAAGTCGCAGCCCCTCCACCAGACTTAATTGTCACGAAGTGAAACTCCATTCTAGTTTTATTATCATTATTAAAACCTTAATTACATATATATGATTTTCCCAGTAACACCCGGACAATGTACATACGTTCGACTCGTCCAGTCAAAAAAACCCATCCTCATCGCCACAGGCCCAGCAGGCTGTGGTAAGACGATGCTCGCGTGTCACGAAGCGTGTATGAAGTTGCACACACGGGAAATATCCAAAGTTATATTCACACGACCCATCGTTGCCGCTGACGAGGATATGGGGTATTTGCCAGGGGAAATGGAAAGAAAGATGGAACCGTGGGCTAAACCCATGACGGAGATAATGGAAAAACATTTATCGAAAAGTCAGATTGAATCTCGTGTGTTTATCGAACCATTGGGATTTATGAGAGGTCGAACATTTACCGACGCTTTCATCATAGCTGATGAAATGCAGAACAGTACCCCCAATCAAATGCGAATGTTACTCACGCGTCTCGGTGAAAACACAAAATTAATCGTCACCGGCGACGTGGACCAGAGCGATCTGGATAAGCGTAACGGTCTTGAAGACATCCTCGAAAAAATAGACGGCGTCGATATGGATTACGTCGAACACACAACTTTGGGTATCGAAGATGTGATACGTCACCCGGCAGTCACAGAAATACTCTCGTTGTATTATAAATGATAGGGACGAGTCAATTGACAAAAAATCAGCAGAACCGTGTTGGTGAACTCGTGTCCAGGATTAGACGTATTCGTAGGACAAACGCAAATGTTAATATAATGTCCACGAATAGATCTTATGATGACGTCCGCGTGTTTTATGAGGATTTAGCCAGTGTATTCGGAAACCATTTACCCGACAATCACAGGAGAGATGTGATAGCCTACAGGATATATTTGCGGCAAATAGCTGATATAGCCGCGAATAATTACGCTGGACGACAACGTTTTCACGTGAACGAGTCAAGGTCACCCACTAGAGGGAAAGCGTTTCTTCAATTCATTTATTTCATAGAAACACCTAAACGTAACGGTCGAAACGCTCCAGAAGGGGATCGTGGCACACTCCTTTTAAAATCGCCGAGTGGTAGGGTGCGTGAGATTGTACCCGAACAGGGAAAATTTGTATTTTTTTCACCCGACGACACGTTCCATGAAGTAGCTAAACAGGATAATCGGGATATGGGAAGTGTTTCGAGAAATATGATCATAGGTATGCTGTACAGAAGTTCTCCAAATAATAAGACTGTCAATCGGCAGATACAAATGAGCCCCTCACGTGCAAGAATGTACCGCGCCCTGGCGGAAAGGGTACCACTCAACAGTAATTCGGGACCTACTGGAAATGCAAATACACTCGCATCGCGTGTCAGCCGGTTACAACTCAAAACTACCAAAAGAAATTCAACAACTCCTAAACGAACCTCTATAAAGTCCAAAAAGCCATCCAAATCCAAATCCAAAACTCCTAAAACTGGGCGAAATTCGAAAATCGCTAAGTCGCGTGGAATTAAACCTAAGTCAAACGAAAACATGACCAATGTATAACATCTTAAATCATGAACTCTACTACCATCACCGACTACATCCTCAAGCTCGAGAAGGAGAACGAACAGCTCAAGGAACTCCACCGAAAGTCCGAAGCCACTATCGAGAAACTCAATTCGAAGATTCTCGATGAATCGATTCAAAGAGTTGGAGCCGTCCTCAACGAGCCTTCCCTCTTTGAGACAACTGCCCGAACCAAGACGCACACCCTAAACAGGGAGATTGCCAAGCACCTGAAGGAACTTGGTGACCTGACATCCGACTTTTACAAGGCTGCAGCTTACAACACGGCTGCGGACACCATCGCCACTCTCGACTTCGAGGTGCAGAATGGTGACTCTCTCCTCGAGATTAAGGGTATTGGAAAGGGTATCGCCTCCAAGGTTGATCAGTTCCTCGACGAGTACTTTGACGACTCCGAATCGGTCGCCTCCAACGAGGGTCAGATTCTCGAGGATTCCGACGACGATACGGACTGTTCTTATGCACCCGGGTCCCCGGACCCGGATGAGATGATGTTTTCCTATCACATCGCTGACATGCTCTACGATTGCGCGATCAAGGCTGATGATGAGTATAAGCGCAAAGCGTATGAGAAGGCTGCTGATACCATCTACAACCTAAACTACGAGATCAAGAGTGGCAAAGAGGCTATGAAACTCCCGGGTATTGGAAAGGGTATCGCCAAGAAGATTGATGAATTCCTCGAGTCTTGGAAAGTTAAGAAGCTCGAGCTGGAGGAATCCAGTGATGATGACGATGAGTTCTTCGTCTCCTACAACAGCGAACTCGCGGACGTTCTCGATGAGCTCGCCTATCACGAAGAGGATGAGCACAAGAGTGCGGCGTATGATCGTGCCGCCAACATCATCGACCATCTTCCATTCAAGGTGACCAGTGGCAAAGAACTCGCGAAGGGTCCCAAGAAGGTGAAGGGTATTGGTAAGAGCATCGCCAATGTCATCGATGAGTTCCTCTCGACCGGCAAGGTGAAGAAGCTCGAGACGCTCGAGAAGGGTGTCTCCACCAACGATGAAATCGCGCAGGCTCTTGACGATTACGCCGACGACCTCGAAGATCCCTTCAAGATTCGCGCGTATAGGAACGCCGCCAAGACTATCAACGGTCTTGACTTTGAAGTGACGAGTGGTGAGGAACTCGCGGAGGGTCCCAGGAAGGTGAAGGGTATTGGTAAGTCTATCGCTGCTAAGATTGATATGTTCCTGCAGACTGGTGAGATGAAGCCTTGACTTTTTTCCATCTGGGTTTCCTCGTGAGACGTGAGAGTAAATACACATAGAAGATTAGGACACCCATCGTCCTTTTAATAAAGACTGACAATTTTCTCTACTAATATCAAACAATGACTCCAGTACTCGTTTCTGTAGACAAGGCGGGTGATCTCAAGATTGGTCGTAAGAAGTGCCGTCTCTACAAGAAGGGTGAGGTGGTGAAGGTTGCCAAAAAGTATGGCATCAACACTGATAAGAAGACTATCGGCGAGCTCTGTGGTGCCATCAAGTCGCGTGCCAAGAGTTCCCCTATGAACAACATTCCCCCCGCGAAGCTGTACCCAACGGCAATATCTCCCTCTCGTAAGGCTGCGATTAACAAAAAGATTGTGACCAGTTTTATGAGGAACATGACCACCAGGATTCCCGCGCCCAGACCCAAGCCAGTCGCAGTTGCGCGTGCCAGGGCTAACGTTAAAAAAATATGAATGCGGCTGGCCAGAGGATGATCAACCAAGCGTCTCCTCGTGCAGTGATGCGTATTGCTCGGGAACTTCGTCGTCTTCGCTAAGGTCGTTATAGACCTTCTCCTCGG
>Ga0209555_10001916_pt1 | contig 15245 bp, 9 predicted proteins | sample SaaInl85LU_5_DNA_FD_184643 | JGI IMG/M metagenome (GOLD analysis project Ga0209555, IMG submission 184643) | Marine microbial communities from expanding oxygen minimum zones in the Saanich Inlet - ESP_85LU_5_DNA (SPAdes) (version 2) | ecosystem: Environmental > Aquatic > Marine > Intertidal zone... | reverse complement strand
TAAGGAAATCTTTTGCCATTGGTCCAAATGCAGAAGCCAATTCCAATCCCATCATTTTTACTGAATTCTGTAATTGGTCCATCTGAGTTGTTCTTTCAGCAGCAACTTTTTGATTTTTAAGTTCTGCTTCGAGTTCTTTTTTAGACATTTTGGATAAATCTTTACCCGAACTAATTAATTGTTGAGCAGCTGCTAAATCATCTCCTTTTAATTTACCAAGTTGTTTTTGAATTCTTTGTTGGTTAATTAAATCTTGGATTGGCATTCCAGTTGCCTTGGAAAGAGCCTCTTGTTCATATACATTTAATTTGGTTAAATCACCAAGTTGTTTTGTTTGTTTTAAAACTTCTTGTTGAGCTCCTACTATATCACCTTGAGCAGCTAATCCTCTAGCTCTACTTAAATTTAAATTTACTCCAAGTATTGCACTTGCTTCTAATTCTGAATTTATACTATTTTCAAAATCAAGTAATCCACCTGCTACCGCAGAAGCTTGTTTTATAGAAGTTCCTAATTTAGCTGCCTGGATAGCTGCTTTTTGTAATTGTTGTGGAGAACCTTTAAAGTATTTATATACTTCTTCAGAACTCTCAGCCATATCTTTAAGAACTTTACCTACTGGTACTTTAGCCGCTTTTGCAGCATTTACGGTAACATTTACCATACCTTGAGCAAGTTCTTGTGAAGCTCCAAATGCGTTTTGGAATAGTTTATTTACATTACCTATTTCATCTGTACTCAGTCCTAATCCAGCGGCTAATTTAACAGAGTTTTCTAATACACTTGAACTGATATCTTCAATACCTCCAAATGCATTAAACATTCCACCTGCAAGTTTAGCACCTTCTTCAAGTGAACCTGTCATATGGAATACCGATGATGCAGCTGAACTAACTTTGGATTCTAATCCATCAAACTGATTCGCTGATAAACCTGTGGTTTCTCTAAATGCAATTACTCCTTTTTCAAACGCATTAACCGCAAATAATCCTGCGGCCAACATTCCAATAAGAGCAAGTAATATTGCTTGAGGTCCGAGAAATGCTCCCATTAATCCTTTACCAAGACCAGGAGCAGCACCTCTTAATGCTTGCATTGATGTTAAACCACCATCTAAACCTTCTTTAAATTTTGTTGTAAATTCTTTGGAAGCTTTACCTAATTTTCCTTTTATTGCATTTGCTGCCTTTTGAGCCTGTCCACCGAGTACTCCACCAAATAATGGTATGTTTCCTATTTTTTGAGCAATATTATCAAGTCCTTGTCCTATTTTTGTAGAATAATCTTCAGCAACTTGATTTACTCTTTCAGTAGCTCTTAATCTATCTTCTTCTATTACAAGTGCTTCGTTTGCAAGTTTAAGTGCTTTTATTTTTTCCGCACCTACCGCTTTGTTTGCACCAAAATAACTTTTAGTAATTCTATTTATTTCAAGTTGATTCTTGTTTATTCGTTCCGATACACTATCTGCATCTTGAAGTCCTTCTACTGATTTTTGTAAATCTGTAATGTAAGATTTAACTTTAGAACCAAGTTTAGTTCTATAATCAATTTGTTTGCTAAGTTGTTTATTAATGGCACCTTGCATTGATTCAGACATCTTTAATGCTGCCTGATAATCTTTTTCAAGTTTTATAGCTTCCCTAGCCTGTTCTGCTTTATTTTTTGCCATTATCTAAATTTCCTGTAAATATTGGATTAACCTTTATATGATTTTCCTAATATGTGTTTATACAAATCAGGAATGGGTTCACCTTTCTTTTTCATATCTGCTACTTTTTTATGCATATCAGACATATTAGAATCTAATCTTTTAGCTATCTTTAAAAACTCTTTATCGTTAGATAGTTTTTTAACTAGCCTTTTACCAAATAGATAATCGATGAAACCTTCGTTTAATCCATGTTTTTTAATAAGAGCTTGTTTTACCTTTTCTCTTTGTTCTTTAGTTAGTCTCATAATAAGTTTTCCTATTTATACTACTATAAATATAAGTCAAAAAAAAAGTGAGGATTTAATTCCTCACTTTTACATTTGGTCCTCTTGTAGTAGAGGAACTCGAGCCTTTGGAAGCTCTATCCATTTCTTCCTTTTCTTTTTGTTTAGCATCTGAAAGTTCTTTATAATAAAATCTTCTTAGATGTACCGGTAACCTATAAACTCCTTCTTGAGTAAACCCATTACCATAGTAACATAACTCAAAAATTTGTTTATGTAGAATAACAGAGTAGTTAGTCGGTAGGCCAAAAAAACCCCACGCCCATTGGTATGGGCTTTACCTCCGTATCTCCAGTATTTGGGTTTTCCCACTCGAACTCTAAATTAACATCAGGCTGGTGTTTCCTTACTTGTTCTCTAAAAGCTCTCGTGTCTCTTGTTAAAAATAAATTGTTAATAAATTTAGTAATAGATTGAGTATCATCTTTACCATCGATAGATGTAATCATATATCTATATCGAGTAGTTAATTCAGAACTTCTTCCTTCACCTTTTTTATTTAACCTTTCTAATGCCTTTACATCAGCATCAATTTTTCTTTCATCACCATGAGTTAGTAACTTATATTCAAGTACTACTCCTGTTGAGGTGGTAAATTGATACCTGTTTTCTGGATTTAACTTTTCTAATTCTATTTCTGAGGTTTGTACTTTTGATAAATCAACAGATGTCTCATGTACTTCACCTAAATCGTCTTGAATCTGAACTGTGTATGCAGGTCCATAACCTAAAATACGAGTTGCTAACATTATAGCGTTTTTATCCCCTATAAGAATGTCATCTATATTTACATCCTTATCTACTATAATAGATTCAAATAACTTATCAAGTACCACCCCCTTTCTTATCAGATTCTGCGATGAGAGAATTTCTTCTTCTCGTGCAGTCATGTACTTTATTTCAACTGTTCCTTTAGATAGGGGATTATCTTCTGGATAGCCTTTACCTTGTGATGGGAGTGATATCACTTCGGTTGGAAAATCATATTTTGCCATAAACTTTAATTTAAATTGTTTTATATAAATATATACTTTTTAAAAAGTTGAAAAAAAGGCACAAAAAAAGTTCTCACTAAGAGAACTTTTTTATATAAAAAATAAGTTGGAGCAATATTAGAATTCTAAGATAGCGTAATCATAAGAAAGTGTTAGTTCAATTGAAGTAGGTTCATTTGATGACCAATCCAATCCACCGAAGTTCGCAGATTGAATAAATGCACCTTTTAATGTCCATTGTTCAATTTTATCACCAACAGGTCCTAATAGATAACATTGAATATCTTTTTTATAGAAATCTGCATATCCATCTCTACCAGTTAGAGATTCATGAGAAGTTCTTACCCACTCCATCACTGCCTGAGCACCAGATGGAACGATTGGGTCATAAAGTGTCATGGTAACATCTTGCCAATCTCCTTTACCTTTAAGTTTTCTCTTAACATTGATGTGGTCAAGAACAACAGTTTCAAACTGAATAGTTGGTCTTGTAGCTACTTTAATAAGATATGAAGGAATACCATCAATTTCCATGATGAACCTATTTTGCATTTTAGGTTCGAAATTGGTATAAAACATATCGTTAAATTCTAATACTTCTGCCATTTTGTTTTCTCCTTAATTTGTACTATTATAAATATAGTCCTTTTTATTTTTTATTTTAAAATTATGCCGAGAATGAAGCTCCTGTTGGGAGAATGTTGAAATCTAACACGATGAATTCAGCAGTTTTCGTTGGTTGTAAGAAAATCTGTCCAGCCAATATATTTCTGTCAATTACATCTGGTGTGTTATTAGTTTCATCCATCACTACTCTAAATGCGTATAAACCTTGTCTTTGTTGGATTCCTTCTAAATACGGATTAACAGTATTTAAGAATCTTCCTCTTGTTTGAGAAGTGTTTTGTTCGAACACCAAGTATCTTGATGTAGAAGCGATATACTTCTTAACTTTGATTAATAATCTTCTAACATTAATTCTATCAAGTGCAGATGCTCTATCTTGAAGAGTTTTTTGTCCGAATGCAACAATACCTTCACCAGGGAATGCCGCGATTGGGTTAACTTTACCTTCATATAGTGTATCTCTTTCAGCGTGTGTTAATCTGTTTAATACAGATACCGCACCTACGATACCACCTCTATTTAAACCAGCGGGTGCGAACCATTCAGCCGCAATCGCATCGTTAGCTGCATATATTCCAGGCATCAATACTGAAGGTGGAACTGCAGTTAATCTATTTGTTCTTGAATCAATTGTTTTAACCCATGGGTAGTAAGTACCTACATAGTTAGAATCTAAGTTACCAGCCTGTTCAACAGCCTGTGAAATAGTATCTGTTGAAACTTGTCCATTTGCAGAGTTGTAAGTTACACCAACAACATCACCAATGAAGAAAGCATCTTCTCTAGCCTCTACCATATCAACAATCTTATCAAATACATAAGAGTGGTGTCTACGAACAATACCAGGTACAGATACTAAGTTGATATCGAAATCATCTGGATTAGATACTGAGTTAATTCCTTTTACATAAGCAACTGAACCACTAGCGGTTGAAGTTGAACAATCAAATCCTTGTGTGTTACCACTACCGAAGTTAGCAGATGAACCAGCAAGTGCCTTTTCAGTATTTGGTGATACACCATCAAATCCATCTTGGAATCCAATAGTAAATTGTCTCTTATTAACATCATCTGATGCTGAACCAGTTAGTTCAAATCCAAATGAGTGTGTTCCACCATTAATAGTTACAGTACCATCAAAAGCGAATACTGTGTTAGCACCTTGTGTAGCTGAAGATGGAATTGGAGATAGATAATGTGAGTTATCAACCTTAACAATTGCACTTTCTAAATCAATACCACTAAACTTAGTTGCACTTGATGAAGAGTTATCAGAAGAACCTGTTGAGTAAATAACAGCCGGTACTAATGATTCTAATGATGAACCAACAAAAATTGGGTTATAATATTTATCGTGTCCGAATGGTCCTGCAGTTACAGGGAATGAACCTTCAGGTTTACATTCTACTCTAATATGTTTAGAACGATTTACATAATCACCATTCTCTGTTTGTTTTCCGTTTGCATCAATAACAAGGTTTCTATCACCGATTACTTTCTTAATGTAGTTTGGAGATGCAGGGTCTAAGTTCAAGTTATTGAATGTTTCTAAGATTACTGGTCTCTTATCTGTATCAGAGTATCCTCTAACTGCGATTGAGAAAGTTGAGTAATCAGTAGAATTGTTTGAACCTGCAGCCTTTACATTGAAAATAGAAACTTTATATTCTTTGTTATAGTTTGTACCATCACCTATTGTATGAAGTCTAAACAAATCATGTCTTTCACCCGAAATCAACTGAGATTTAATCCAAGGAGTTGATGCGTGTTGAATATCGTTTGAAAATACTTGGTCTGCTATATCAATCAATTCTACTTGTGAACCACTATCCGAAATATAAGTTGTTTGGTTAGTTGATTCATTTTCAAAGTATTTGTAGATATAAGCACCTTTTGAACCTCTTGGTGATTCACCAAATACATCTGATAAATCATTTCCAGCTGAAGGTAAAACTGATGCAGATACTGCAGTGTTATAATTTGAGTTAGAACCACTTAAAGTGATTGAGAATGCTGAAGCTGATGGTTGTGAATCAATAGATGCAGTTACACCAGTTGCACTATCCCAAATATGAGTAGTGTGAAGTGTTCCTACAATTTTTCTTCCTCCATCTGAACCACTAATTGCTATTGCAGCCGGTCCAACTTCGGTATATCCACCGATTCCTCCAACTCTAACAATAGTTACTGTTCCAGCTTCTCTTAAATAATTTTGTACGGTATATCCTGTATAGTAAGAACCATCAGGTGTACCGAATATTTCTTCAAATTCCGATTGTGTATTAACAACGGTTGGTACGAAAGCAGGTCCTTTATCAAAAGGTCCAATTACTGCTGCTCCGATTTCTCCAATCCCTTGTGCTAAGAAAGAAAGGTCATTTTCTCTCGTAAATACACCAGGTGATACAATTTTTTCTGCCATTTTTATTACTCCTTGTTAATTATCTTGTGTAAACATACACATATAAATATAAAATACTTTTTGTAAAGTACTATTTTTGATTATTCACTATCTTTTTCTGTCGGAGTTGGTGTGAACTCATTTGTTGATGGGTCATAATTACCATCTCCATACTTTTCATTTAGTGATTGAAATAACTCCGATTCTACTTTTTGTAAATCTTGATGTTTTTTAATTCCTTGTGCAATCAAATCATCAATTTCTTTCAATCTTCTTTCTTTCTCAATAGAAAGTTGCCCAAGTTGTGTAAACACTTCCGAAACATCTTGTCTTAATTCAGAGATTTTTGTAACTTCTTCTTCTGTAAACTGAATTTGTTCTGCCATTTTGATATATTTTATTTAATGTTTTGTTTATATATATAAATATATGATTTTTTACCAAACATAAAAATTAGTTGGTAAATGTAAGAGTAGAACTCCAATCTCCATATAAACCATGGTCGATGGCTCTTACTCTACAATAATTAGTACCTGCCGATAATCCTTGACCATTGATAGATATAGATGTAGATGAATATTCATCATAATCAACAGTTGGTGAACTAAAGTCAGAATTGTTATCTAATTGTACTTGATATGCTGTAATTCCTGTTATTCCACTTGATGTAGGTGCACTCCATGAAATAATTCTACTTGATATAGTTGGAGTTGCAACTTGACCAGGAGTACCTAAATCACTATGAGAGTTTCCTTGTTCTTTGTTGTGTGTAATATATCCATTTACTAAGAATGTATCATCTTGTTCAACATCAAGAGAAACAATCTCTACTGTATCTTGTATTAATTCGTTTGAAACAACATCTACTTCAGTACCATCACCTTTAATTAACTTATCTCCGATTTGTATTGTTGAAATTCTTTTAAATCTAAATAAATCATCAGATGAATCTTTCACCAATAAGGGGTGTTCTGCTGTTGCTCTTACTTCTCCACTATTTAATGAATAATATTTTGATGCGAAAGAATAAACAAGATTTATAATAGTAACTTCTTTAGATGTTCTAACTAAATTATCAGTTGACCATTCTAAGAAATCTTCTTCATCATCTGGACCTAATCCATTTAAAGAATATCCTGTTAAAAGTTCTCCTTCTCCTAAATCACCAACTTCAAGAGTAGTTCCATCTGATAATAGGATAGGTGAATCTGCTAATAAACATAAATCACTTGAGTTACCATCGTAAGTATCTACTGAATAAACTGTCTTATCTTTATTAACTCCATATCCATTACCACTACCAATATGGTCATTAAAATCATCTTCAAATGATACTCTAATAGTGTGGGTTTGTGTACTCATAAGTGAAGTTTGTGAATCAACTCCTTGTGGATTCATAGTAGATACAGAAAATGTTGCACTTGCTCCATTATTTGTACTTAAAGAAATATATGAACCAGCTGGTATTGACCAACTAAAGTTTGAACTTGTTCCACTTATCTGAGTAAAGTTTGTTCCAGCTCCAGTAAATGATAATGTATATGCTTCAGTACTATCTTCCACTACATAAGTATATCCCCCAACTGAACCTACTGAATCAATTGCGAACGTACTCAATCCAATATCATCTCCAGCTGATGGTGAACCTTTAATTGTACCTAACGATACATTTGAGTTTTGTGTATTACCAGTAGCTCCTGCTAAACCATTAAGTGATAAAGTATCTCCTGATGAAAGTGTTGCCATAATTATTTCCTACTATATATTATAAATATTCAACAAATTTTGAATCCATTCATCTTTATTAGTATAATTTGAAACTAAATAAGATTTTATTTTGATGAACCATTTATTTTTTTCTTCGTATGAAGATTTTTGTATCTTACTATAAATATGATTAAATTCTTTTTTAGATGATGCCCTATAAGGGTATTCCAAATCTTTACACCAATCTTTATGTATTATTGGTAATTTACCCATATCTACTGATTGAAATATAGAATATCCAAATGGTTCTGATGTAAAACATGAATGTGAGATTCCCCAATCCATATTCCAAAACTTTTCAGAAAATTTAGAATTATAATGAAATATTTTTGATTTACTAACATCTAATTTAACTCCACTTTTCCAAATCATATTAAATTCTTTCGAATTTGTAAAAATTAAGGATTCTAATCCATCTAAATAATGTGGATTCTTTCTACCTTCACATCTTGAAGCAAAACCCAACTTATTAGATTTACTTAAAGGTTTATTATGTTTGAATTCGTAAAAATTTAAAATTCTTTTATTTGGTATAAGAATATCATATAATCCTATCCATATTGAATGAGTTGCCCATTCATTTATTTGTGTTTCCCATGATGAATCTAAATATGGATGCCAACCTAATGATGCATCAGTAACTACTTGTGATTTTAAAATATGGTCTACTGAGTTGTGTAATATATTAGAGTAGATTTTATTTTTATTATCTACTAATATTTTCATTGGGGTATAATGACCATGTAGTATATTAATTCTTCTTGCATTTTTACAAAGATTTTCTGCAAACTCTATATCATCACCATGCCAATATGTTTCAATTGGAAATTGATAATCTTCATGACCTTTGGGTTTGTTTCTATGAATTAAAAGAATTGGTTTTACATCTAATTTAGGTGCAACTAACTCCATCCATAAATTTATCCATGTATCAGTACCTGCATTTACCCATGGGCCTCCACCAGTTGTATAATAGATATCATACATATTTTATTTTTTTACGATTATTACTCCAGCAAATGTAGTTGAAAATACAACGGTAACTTGATTTGCTGAATTTGTAGTAATTGAAGTTGGTACTTCTTGTTGGGATGTAGAAGTATTCCAAGCTTGTACAATCGGATATTGTTCGTTTAGATTGTGAGTTACTGCATATGAACTTGCACCACTTACAGTTTCTTTATGAGTTGTTAGTGAAGTGATTTGTGATGAACCACTTATTAAACCATCACCATTTAATTCTGCAAATACTCCATAATTAGAAATTTGAGCCGATGATGAAACTAATCCATCTATATCAAATAAATCATCAATTTGTGCAGATGATGATACGATTCCACTTGGAATATTGTTAAAATTTGTCCAATCTAAATAATATGAAGCAGGTTGTCCATTTAAATTGGATGCATCACCAGCAGAACCACTTACAATATGTCCACCTTTTGCAATAACTACAAAACCATTTTGAGCTGAAGATAAAGTTATTTGAACATTGTTATTATCAGTAAGAGTTATAGATTGTGGTATGATTTGAGAATCATTTGTATCATATACAGATACAATAACATTTTTTGTTTCAAATGCGTGATTTACAGTAAATGAAGATGCATTTGAAAAAGAACCTGTTACAGTTGCATTTTCTGATATAGTTGCAGATACATTTGTTAATCTACTACCATCACCAACAAAATAAGATGCAGTTACTGCACCATTCAACTGAATTGAACCTGTTATATAATTTTCTGTATCTGTGGTAAGTATTTCGGATATGACAGGAGTTCCTGAATCTTTTTCGAAAAAAATTCTACCATCATAGGTGTTAATTGCCAACTCACCAAGTTCTAAGTTACTTGTAGAGGGAATTTTACCAGATACTGCTGTTCTTTTTAGTTTTACTACTTGTGCCATATGTATGACTTACCGTTTTCAAATTATATAATTATTAAAAATAAGAAAATCCCTTATATAAGGGAATTAACTTTCTTATTGTATTTTTGACTTTAATTCGTCAATTTGTTTTTGTTGTTCCTTAATAGCTTCTATCAAGAGACCGGTAAGTTTGGCATAATCTACACCTTTAAAACCATTATCTCTATCAGTTACTAATTGTGGAAGAACTTTCTCAACATCTTGTGCAATAACCCCTACATTTGGTAGAGATTGTTGTAATTCATCCGCATTTTCATTCCAATCCCAAGTTACACCTTTAAGAGATTGAACTTTTTCAATTGGATTAGAAATAAGTTCTATATTATCTTTTAATCTTTCATCTGAAGAAGCATATGCTACAACATCACCTCCTACGTTTAATGCTCCACTAATACCAACACCACCAGTTACTTTAAGTGCTCCAGTCGTTTTGGATGTTGAAGCAGTTGAGTTAGAAATATTAACTGCGGCTGAGAATGTTTTATCTCCACTAAATGTTTGTGTTCCACTTAGGTGAGCTGTATTTGATGATAAATAAGCATCTGCAATTGCCGTACCTTGCCAAGTACCTGTTGAGATTGTTCCTACGGTTGTGATATTAGATGAACCACCCCATGTAGAAAGTGCAGTGTTTTCAACATTTCCTAAACCTATATTAGATTTAGTAAGTGTTCTTGTAGAAACAGTACCATTTGCATCAGTAACATGACCATTTGAATCTGTTGTAATATTGAAGTCTAAATCTGATATTACAGTTGCTCCTGTTAATTCAGTTGTATCAATATCTATATCATCGCCATCGAAAGTTGGGTGAGAATAGTTATTTGCGTTTGTTGCAATACTATCTAATTTAGTACCATCGGTTGCAATATCTCTACCATCTACTGTACCAGTTACAGTTATATTTCCTCCTACATTCAAGTCATCAGAGAAAGTAAATCTCGAATTACCATTATCCCATGTTAATGATTCATTAGCACCACTAATAAATAAACCACCACCATCTGCTGAGGCTGCAGTTGAACCACCTCGGTTAAGTTCAATTAATTTATCAGTTACATTTAAGTTTGTTGTATTAATAGATGTAGTTGTACCATCTACTGTTAAGTTACCAGATACAGTTAAATCGTTGAATGTTACATTATCTGATGTTCCTACTGCTTGTCCAATTGAGATATCATTTGCATTTACAGTAACACCAGTACCTGCTCCAACATGAATTGTTCTTGTTGCAGCAATAGTACCACCGCCAGTTAAACCATCACCAGCAGTAATTGATACTGAGGTATGGTCAATGTGTTCATTTGCAACAAATCCAGATAAATTATCGTGTACGATTTCTGAATCAGTAGTTGATAGAGTATCTCCTGTTAAAGTAATACCAGTACCAGCTGCTAAGTTAGTATCATCTGAAATATCAATTTGATTTCTTGTAATAGTCTGACCAACAATTGTAATATAGTCTCTACTACCAGCTAAAGTTACATCCGTAGAGTTATCAGTACCAGCTGCATCTACTCCAAGTGCCGTTCTTGCTGCACCTGCTGAAGTTGCTCCTGTACCACCACTTCCGATTGGAATTGTTCCACCTGTAATTTCTTGTCCACTAATACTTAAGTAGTTTGTGTTAGCTAATGTTACATCTGTTGAATTATCTGTTCCTGATGCATCTACTCCTAAGTTTGTTTGTATTGTAGTTTTATTACCAGAAGAAATTCCAGTTGCTGCTACCAATCCACTTGTTACATTAGCAGCATCAGTTACATCTGCACCGTTTTCTACATTTATAAATGAACGAACTTGTGAAGCTGAACCACTAACTACATCGATACTTCTGATGTAAGATTCTACATCTGAATCACTATAATGAGATAAATCAGAAATCTGAGATTCAGTAATTGTAATTTGTGATGAAGCACTAATTACACCCTCTGCAGTTAATTTAGTTTTTACTCTTGCATCAGTATAATATAAGTTTGTTCCTTCTGATAAGTTAGTTGTTGATTTGGTTGCTAATCTTGAATCCCAATCTGAATCCGTATAATGGTCTAAATCAGAAATCTGAGATTCAGTAATTGTAATTTGTGATGAAGCACTAATTACACCCTCTGCATTTAATTTAGTTTTTACTTTTGTATCAGAGTATTGGTTTATCGAACCATAGTTTGTTGTTTGAGTTACATCAATTTGAGATGATTGTGAAACAGCTCCTGTACCATTTGTTATAGTTGAGTAAGTAATAGAGTCACCTAATGCAACAGATGTTCCCGCAATAGTTATAGAATTATTTGAAATTGATGTACCATCAATTTGAGATGATTGAGAAACTATTCCATCTGATTCCGTATTTAAATATCTTGTATCAAATTCTGTTGTTAATTGTGCAGATGATGAAATTACTCCTAATGTATTATTATAAGAAAGTACATTTACATCAAAGTTTGTAATTGAATCTGCATTAACTTGAGAGGATTGTGAGATAATTCCATCTCCATTTGTATTTAAATATCTTGTATCGAATTCTTCTGTTAATTGTGCAGATTGTGATATAGTCCCTGTACCATTTGTTATAGTTGAGTAAGTAATAGAGTCACCTAATGAAAGAGATGTTCCTGCAATAGTTATAGAATTATTTGAAATTGATGTACCATCAATTTGAGATGATTGAGAAACTATTCCATCTGAGTCTGTGTTTAAGTATCTTTCATCGAATTCTGTTGTTAATTGCTCCGAGCTTGATAATATACCTAATGAATTGATGTATATTAAAGTATCGGAATCAGTATATGATGTTACACCACTAAGATTAGAACCATCTCCTTCAAATGAACCAGTAAAAGAACCTGTATAACTTCCTCCTGGTGGTAAAGTAAAGGTTGCTCCATTTGCAAATGTTAACGAACCTGAAATTATGGGACTATGTATAATCATTTTTTTCTATCCTAACTTATTTTTTAATTCTTGAACTTCTTTGGATAAATCCTTTATACCTTCAATTAAAAGAGATACCAATTTATCATATTTTACGGCCTTGTACCCATCTTCTCTTGTTTGTACCAATTCTGGTAAAATTTCTTCTATTTCTTGGGCAATAACTCCGTAATCCTTACCACTATAAATATTTTGTTTTTCTTCGTTCCAAATGAAACTGTTACCAGAAATTTGATTTATTTTTTCTAATGGATTAGAAATTGGTTGAATATTATTTTTTAATTCTCTATCTGAAGAAGAATATGCAACCACATCTTCTCCAACATTTAATGTTTTTGCAATACCAACACCACCATCAATAATTACGGCTCCTGTTGTTTTTGATGTCGATTGTGTTGTATCATTGAAATTTGTTATACCACTAACATCTACCGCCGAACCAAGTGTGATTGTAGTTCCATCATCTGTAATAGTTGAATCTAATGTATGATGACCACCATTTGATTTTAATATTGTATTGTTTGTATTATAAGTAGGTGAGCCTTTTGTACTAAACTCAGGCCCGAACATTACTACACTATGGTCTGTTGTTACACCACCATCATCAGAATATTCATAGAACCAATCGTTTGTCTGTCCATCAAATTGTAAAGATGAAGTTACGCCCACAGAACCAGAATCGTAAACTGCAATTCCTGCATATCTTTCAGTTGGTGTATCGTTGTTTAAAATAATGAATGCATCACCAATAATTTTAGCAGTACCTGTTACAGATTCAATATATGCAAATGAACCTGTTCCATTTACAACAATATCGTTAAATGTCTTTAATCCACTAATTGTTTGTTCTGATGTTAAATCAACAAAAGAACTTGTTAATTGTGATGAACCACTTATTATTCCACTACCATTAGTAATTTGAGTTGAACCACTTACAATTCCACTACCATTAGTAATTTGAGTTGAACCACTTACTACTCCACTTGGAAGTTGGTCAACAATTGAACCACTTACTACCTCCAATGAATTAAGATAAGATAAGTTGTCTGAATCACTATATTGGTTTATCGAACCATAGTTTGTTGTTTGAGTTACATCAATTTGAGATGATTGAGAAACTATTCCTGTTGGTAGTCCTTTTACAACACCTTCTTCAAAATGTGTTGAGCCAGTATCAATAGCAACAACTGCTTCACCTGAATCTGTTGAACCACTCATACCCAAACCAGCGGTTACTTTTGTAATATCACCCGCACCAACTGCGACTAAGGCCTCATCAATATAATCTTTAACTGCTCCCGCATTACCAAGTACTTCAGTATTACCATCTGAAATGGATGATGATACATGATAGAAAGCCGCAGTTGCTAAAGTTCTTTTACCAATTACTCCATTTGAACCACTAAATAGTGCAACAAAATGAGTATCATTTAATGATGATAATCCTGTAAGAGATAATCCATTAAAAGATGGAGAATCTGTTAGTTCTAATCCTAAATCAATATCAGATTGAGCAACTCCATTAATTGTTGGTCTTAAAGTACCTTGACTTGGTGAAGTAAATGCAGATGAAGAAACTATTCCAGTTCCATCTAAAATTTGACCCGAACCACTAACAGTTCCATTTGGTAAAGCCTCTACTACACCATTTGTAAAGTGAGCAGAACCTGTATTTAATGTTAGAGTTCTTGTTGATGTGATATTACCACCACCAGTTAAACCATTTCCTGCAGTAATACTTACTGAGGTGTGGTCTATGTGTTCATTTGCTACAAAATTAGTAGTTTCATCATGGTCTATTTGTACCGATTGAGAAAATACATTATCTCCTTGAATTTCTAAATATCTTAAATCAAGGGATGATGTTACTTGGTCTGAGCCAGAAACAATTCCAAATCCATTTGTTCTAAGAACAGTACCATCTACTTGAATACTATCAGAATTAACAGTAATACCATCACCAGAACCTATATTAAGTGTTCTTGTTGAAGAGATATTACCACCACCAGTTAAACCATTTCCTGCAGTTATTGAAACTGAAGTATGGTCAATATGTTCATTTGCTACAAAATTAGTAGTTTCATCATGGTCTATTTGAATTGAAGCAGATATTACCGTTTCAGTATCTAATTTAGATTTAACACCATCTGTAAATGTTGTACTATCTGTATCTAATTCTATATCATTAGAATTTACAACGATACCATTGTTTGCAGATGCAACATTTAGTGTTCTTGTTGTAGTAATATTACCACCACCAGTTAAACCATCACCAGCAGTAATAGATACTCCTGAGTGGTCAATGTGTTCATTTGCAACAAAGTTTGAAGTTGCATCATGGTCTATTTGTAGGGATTGAGAAAATACATCCTCATCGTTTAATTTTGTTTTTACTCTTGTATTAGTATAATAAAGATTTCCTGCTTCAGTTACTTGGTCTGTATCTATACCTGTAAGTTCTCCACCTTCTCCTTTAAATCCTACTGATGAACTTACTTTAGCATCAAATACAAATTGTTGAGTACCATGTTCCCAAGTTAATGATTTATTTGCTCCATCAATTTCTAAACCCGCTCCATCAGCTGCTGATGAATCAG